>Ga0208872_1001582_pt1 | contig 13875 bp, 7 predicted proteins | sample CryBogCBH12Aug08_FD_185508 | JGI IMG/M metagenome (GOLD analysis project Ga0208872, IMG submission 185508) | Freshwater microbial communities from Crystal Bog, Wisconsin, USA - CBH12Aug08 (SPAdes) | ecosystem: Environmental > Aquatic > Freshwater > Lake | place: Crystal Bog, Wisconsin, USA...
GTCGTAGTTAGTACCATTAGGCACCAACGGAGCACCTGTCACATCGGCGGCTGCCGGTACCATCGCCACTTCAGTATTCAGGAAGAACAACTGGTTACCGACTGAATCAAAAATCGGGTTGCCGTTGCGGTCAAGCTGGGGCGCCTTGACAGTAGTGTCAGCCACATACCAGCCCAGATTGAAGAAGCGGTCGTTGCTGGCGTTGAGCAGACGCACACGGTAGGCCTTCGGATCGACCGTGATGGTCGGATAGGCTACACCGTTTACCAACGGTGTATCGCCATAGGCTTCCGGCACAAAACTCGGGCTGCCATAACCACCGCTGGGCAGAGCACCGCTAACAGGGAAAACAGGCCAGAACCAGGCGCCATAGTCCCAACGACCAACCGGGTTGGTCCCGTCCACAGTGGTCGGATCCTGATTGGTTTCGTAGACGTGCGGGAACCACAGGTCGCCCGGCTGGCCCCAGTGGGTGGTATCCCACAAGGCGTCCTGCTGAGCCACGTTTTGTGGCACAAAAGTCTTGTCTTCCAGAATCAGAGGCAATACGTCGGTTGGCAGCGTGTTGTTGGCCACCAAGCCGGTTTCGACCTTGTCGTGTTCAATGTAGCCTGCTTCCAGACCTGCATAGGCATTCAGACGGAACAGGCCGGAGGTACGGTCCTGAATAAACGTAAAGCGTGCGCTGTGTGCGTTGGGGAAGTACAGCGTGGTAGCACCCGGGCCCGGATCGGGCATGTCGGGCACGTTGACGTTGGAAGGACCACGTCCCCAACCGGCCGTAATCGCCGCTGTTTCTGCGGACGGTGTAATCCATTGATAAGGCGAACCCGCACTCACCCAGGGATTATCGCCACCCACCAAATTGGGCACAACACGGTTCTGTGTCAGGGCGAAAGTTCCACCAGAGGCAGTTGGCGCAGTGCCTGCACCTGTAAGCGTGGTATCCGTAGGCAGGAACAGGTTACCAGCGGCGCCAGAAGGCAGGAAATTGTAAAACTTGACGCGAACCGCAGTACCTTGATTTGCCTGAATAATCGGTCCCAGGTGGCTGGGCTGCGAATAGGCATAAACCTGGGTAGTAGTACCTGGGAAATACACCGGCGCAGGGGCCGCTTTGCCGACTGAGGGATAGGTCAGCGCGACCGCACCCGTTCCCGGCGTCACATTCAGCGGATAAATCTGCACAAAGCCACGCAGGTGCGTTGCCTTGGGAAGATCGGAGTGCATCTTCTGGGAGAACTCAACCGCAGCAATTTCGTAGTAGTCGTCGGTTGTCAAACCATTTGGGCCCACCCACTTGGAAGGTGTAGCGAGCGGGATGGTTGCCTGAACACCCTTATAGCCAGCCGGGTACGAGCCCAGAAACCCGGAAACCGAATTCAGGCCTGGTATCAGAGGCAATGTGTCCACAAACTTGCGCAGGGCCACGCCAGAGTCGGTTGTCACCGGCAACTGGGTTACCGGATCGATGGTCGGTGTTCCTGGAGTGACCGCGGTGTAACCCGGGACAGCGCCAGAAAGGTCGACTACAGCGCCCGAGGGGCTGTTGGCAAAGTATGTCTGCTTGGGCTGTGCCACGGCAGGGTTGGTTACATAGTAACCAGAGCCCCAGCCTGCGCCGGCGTTGACGATGGTGCTGGTCAGGGCTGTGCATGCGAGCACAACTGACGCGGCGATGGGCTTTAGCTTGAACGAGCAAGCGTTGCGTTGCGGTTTATTCACGATCTCTATCTCCCTGCAAAAATTAACTCGGGACAATTTCATGGCATTACTGCGCGGTGGCAGAAACGGTTGCTTGGGCTGACGTACCGCCTGGCGCATTGGCCACCAGGTTGAACGTGTAGGCGGCGCCCGGGGTCAGGCCCTCGATGGTTGCACCAGTGACTGTGGCGTTAGCACCCACACCTGTCAGCGGCAGCGTCACGGTACCCGTCGATGCTCCAGTCCAGGTCAGTGTGTAGCCCGTCACGGCGGTGAAGCCAGTTACAGGGTCGATGTTTGCAGGAGCATTAGCCCACTTCAGAACCACAGAACCTGATACTCCAGGCACAGCGATGAACTGCGCAAACTTGACCGGTGCTACTGCAACGGCGGCTGCCAGTGCGGCATCGGTTGCGGCTGCAGCTGTAGCGGCAGCGTTAGCATTGGTAGCTGCAGTTGTCAGGGCGGCAGTAGCTGCATTTACAGCACCGGTGGCAGCGCCGCTGGCAGTAGTTGCTGCACCGCTCAGGACAGCCGTTGCCGAGGTGGCAATCGCCTGACCTGCTGCGCTGCTGGCCGTAATACCGGCTGGCAACGTGGCTGAGTTACCGGGCAACGATTCACCCGCTGCATTCCAGGCCGTAACCGTTGTTACCACACCCGGCTTGGATACCGTTCCGGTTGCGTCGGTATAGGTCGTCACGTTGGCTCTTACGTTGGCCAGCAGCACCGCAGGGGCACCATTGAGGGACGTATAGACACGGAAGCCAATTTCGTTCTTCGGGCTGGCCGTAAGCTTGCCGTTCTTGTCGCGACCTGCCTTCGGAATTCCCTGAGCGTCGTAGCCGCCGTAAGGCACCGGGCTGCCCCAGGTTACCGTATTGCCAGTCACCTTTACGGTGTCAGGTGCATCCGGAATAGCCGTTACAGGGTGGAAGATGAACGGACGCATAAAGTCGTTTTCTTCGTGGCCCAGAATGTGGCAGTGCCAGACATACTCGTTGTCGAAGTCGGTCAACTGGTTGCTATAGGCAGTAACCGGAACCGTAGTGGTAACACCGTTCACCAGATAAGTCTGGGTGACAGGCGCATTGCCAGTAGCCGGATCAATCTGGGTAAAGCCAGCCTGACCGCCCACAGCCTGGGACGGGTCGAGCAGACGTGTGCTCTTTGGCAAGCCGAACGGAACTGACGGACGCTCGGCACGCACTGCCACATAAACGTCTTCCAGCGGGTTCATGCGCAGAACTTCCTTCCAGCCGATTTCGTTGGCTTCTGGTGGCTTGACCACACCTGCCCAGTCAACACGGTTGATCACCTGAACGTTGACCAGGTGGAAGTGAACTGGGTGAGAGTCCACACCGTTGTGGGTGATCTTCCAGATTTGCAGTTCATCGTCCTTGATGGCATCAAGCGCATCAACCGGTGTATCCACATAGGCCAACGGGATGGTGGTAGCCACGGTTGCCGAGCTATAGGGCAACTCGACCGCCAGAGTGGCGTTCATACGGCCATAGACCGGATCAAACAGTTCCTGAATCGCCTTGTTGATCACGCGGATGCGGTTCAGTGCGGGCACTGTGCTGGCAACCACGGCCGTGGCCTGTGTAGTGGCCGGCGGAGGCGCGATCTTGATGGCGGGAACGGTAGCAAACGCGTAGTTTGAATTGGAAAGGGTAATTCCCGTTACCGCGCCGTTGGTCAGCACCGCGGTAGCTGTTTGGCCTGCAACTGCAGGAACAAACGAAACTAGTGGAGCGGTAGTGCCGTAGCCAGAACCACCGTTGGTGATGGTGACGGTATCAGTGGCCGAAGCAGTGGTAGGCAGAATAGGAGCTACCGCACTAGCCGCGTTAGGTGCGCCTATTACAACCGTCGCAGGATGGGCCGTAAAGTCGTACGCCGTGTTGCCCGAAAGGCTGATGGTAATTCCACCCGACCCGTTCAGAGCCGCCTTTGCAGTGGGCAGACCGGTCGGAGCGCCCGCGCCTGGGGTGAGCGTAACCGTGGGAGCGGTTGTTCCTACATATCCCACGCCCGCATTAACTACGGTCACAGTGTCGACAACAGGTACAGCGGTAAGCAACTGTGTCAACGATGCAGTCGCGTTGGAGGTGGTTCCGCCCGTGATAGCCACCGTCGGGGCAGAGGCAAATGTTGGCGTGCCAGTTACCGTTACACCAATGCGAGTGAGACGTCCATTAGTAATGGTTGGAGTGAATGTAACGGTGCCGTTAGCGGCCGATGGGCTCAAGGTAAACTTGATGCTGGCGTTAGTATAGCCAGCACCCGGCGTGGTCGGGGTAATATTACCTCTGGCCATTGTGTATTGGCCAGCAGCACTTGAAGCAACCGTAGCGGTAGCCTGCGTAGTTGCCGGGGCAGCAATGCTCAGTGTTGGCGCGGTGGGATACACGGCACTGCCGGTAATAGTCACGCCGGTCACGTTGCCGGCGTTGTTCACGACGGCCGTAGCGGTTGCACTGCCCGTGGTGGGCGTTCCATTAATAGTCACTGTCGGCAAAGCAGTCCGGCTATACCCGGAACCCTGGCTACCACTCGCTATGTTGATAGTCTGGCCAGCCAGCGACCAGGACGCAACCGATGACAGAGTTGCAGTGGCCTGCACGTTCGCCGGCGGCGCGTCGATAGCGATGGTTGGCGTCACGGTACCGGGGAAATAGCCGGTGTCCATGTTGTTCAGCACAATGCCTGTTACTACGCCGTTGGTCAACTGGGCGGTTGCCGTGGGAGTCGGAGCACCGTTGGCACCCAGCGGAGCAGGCGTGAAGGTTACGTTCGGAACGCTGGTATAGCCCGTGCCACCCGCTGTAACCGTAATTGCGGCAGACGTGTCGAGCAAACCTGCGTATGCACCTGCATTCAACGCACCGGTGGCACCCACTGGCGTCACTGTACCGGCTTGCAGGCCAGTAATTTGGGCCCCGCTGGCGTCGCGCATTGGGAAAGTAAATGCCGGAGCCGTGTTGGAACCGGTATAGATGTGCGCGTAGTTGTCAGCGATGTTCTGGTTGTTGGTCGGGAACACCGTGCTGTAGGCCGTTTCCGGAATGATGTTCTGCGGACGCTGGGCAGCGTACAAAGGTGCCATCGCGGCAGCCAGTGCAGGCACATTCAACGGTGTCGCAGCAACAGCACCGGCCTTATTCACCTTGATCTGCATCACGGTACGGGTGTTAGGACCGTAACCAGGCAGGGTGTTGTACGAGCCGCCACCGATAGTCTGGTCACCCTCGTTGGTAAAGTAATCAATACGCGGATCAAAACCAGGCATTGGAGCCGGGCCGTCGTTGTACAGAATCAGGGTAGAACCAGCGTAAGGAGAAAAGTCGATCAGCGTGTCTGCACGCTCGGCACCGGCCAACAGGAGTTGGTGGTTGAGCACGTTGAACACGGTCATCGAACGCACGTTCTGGTCAAACGTAACGGGCTGGGCGGTCCACACGGCAGGAGCCGGCAGCAAACCGGTTTCGTTACCGATCTGGACAATGTCCGGACCAATGGTCAGAGGATCAGGCACGCCACCGGCACGACCGTCCGCTGGCCAAGTGCCAGGCAGATTTGAGGTGGAGGCCGCAGGAACCATCCGCATTTCAGTACAAAGGGCTGGCGCGGCGGTCTCGCCAGGGGCTACTGCGTTAGGAACGGGGCTGAGGTTGTTGGCGTCGCAAACTGTACCAGCGCCGTCAACTGCGTAATAAAGACCCAGATTCCACGAGCGGTCATTGCCAGCAGCCAGGAAACGGAAGCGATAGGTCTTGGGGTCGACCGTCATGGTCGGATAAACCACGCCGTTCACCGTAGGTGTGTCCACAAAAGCTTCGGGCGTTGTAGTTACGTCGCCATATACGCCGGAAGGCAGCGAGTATTGCGCCGGGAACACAGGCCAGAACCAGGGGCCCCAGTCCCAACGACCGACTGGGTTGGTACCGTCAATCGCGTTCGGGTCCTGATTGGTTTCATACACGTGCGGGAACCACAGGTCACCATAAGCACCCCAGTGCTGGGTGTTCCACTTGGTATCTTGCGACTGCACGCGGCCTGCGGTGTTGGTTGCAACAGTACCAGCCTTGGGATCGCTTGCGGCGCCCACGTTCTTTGGTACGAAAGTGCGGTCCTGAATCACCAACGGAGTACCAATAGCATCCAGTGCCGTTGCACCATTGCCAAGAACCGACTGGATAACAGCCTGCTCAGGTGGGTTGAGAATCAGGTAACCGGCGGCCATACCCATGTACACGTTCAGGCGCGTGAGGCCGGAAGCGTGGTCGTGGTAGAACTGCATACGACCCGACTGGTTGTTGGGGAAATAGAGGGTTTGCGAACCAGGGCCCGGATCGGCCATATCGGGCACGTTCTGGAACGATTCGCCATGGCCCAGGAAATTGCCCTGGGGGTCTTTGACCTGCCAGGCAGCATCGCCAGCGGGAACAAACCACTGGTGCGGCGTACCGTCGTTAATCCAGGGTGTATCGCCACCGTGATTGTGAATAGCTACCCGGTTCTGGCCAAACTTGATGTTTTTGCCGCCCACCACAAAAGGCGTACCGTCGGCATTGAACAGCGGACCACCACCGGCCAAAATTTCGTCAACCGGAACTTCAAGTTCGCCACCGTTGGCGCGGCCGTGTGCCACGCCAGCTGCATCGGTATATGGCAGGTAGTTGCGGAACAGATAGCGCACTGCGGTTCCAGTGGTGGCTACAACAGCCGGGCCCAGCGGATGGGGGGAGTGCACGAAAAATACCTGTGCGCCGGAAGCATCCAGAATAGGTGTTCCATCGGGATACACACCGGGAATATGCTCGCTGCCAACACCGGCAGGGTCCTTCAGACTAGCTGCCCGGATGGCAGCAGTTTCAATCTGAACGTAGCCACGCTCAATAGTCTTCTTGGGCAAGTCGCTATGCATCTGCACGACGTACTCAACTACTGCGAGTTCATAGTAATCGTCAGGAGTTGTAACGCCAGTCAGCGGGTTAACCCAATTATGAACCGGAATGGCAACCGGGATACCTTGCGTAGAAGCAGTCGCTGCTTTCGCCGGATTGTTGTAGGCCAGATCCGACGGACCGTCCAGACCATAAGCACCCAGGCCGCCGATCGAGTCGACAAACTTACGCAGTGCGGTTCCGGTGTTGACCATTGGCACTACAGCGCCAGCGGTGCTATTGCCATTGGCCGTAAAAGCCTCGGAAGCGGTGTAGGCGTTGCCAGTTGCCGGGTTTGTAATCGGCTGGTTGGTGGCGTCCAGCGCAGGCTGCCAGCCTTGCGGTGAATTGGCGTAGTAGGTCGGAACAGCGATGTTGCCATTCGCGATATTGGTATTGGTGCCAAATCCCGCGTTAGCGAGGGCAACATCCACCATGAAGTGCGACGACACAAGCGCCGCACAAACAGCCGCGACGGGCCGGACCTTCGCCAACAGGCGGGTGCTCCGCTTGCCAGCATGGGTAATCATACTTTGAGACTTCATAACGCAACTACTCCCCGATAAAAACCAGACAAATTTCAGATAACGCATGAACCGTGACAGACCCTCGCTTCACTGTGGCAACTCCTGTAGCTTGCCCTTACCTGTCTCAATCCAGCGCCGACGCAACTAAACCTTCCTGCTATCCACCTCACAACCCTTAAAAATTCTTAAGGAAGAGGTCTAAATTTTTCAGCCGCTTGACATTTCCCCCGCCCAGCTTGCCTTGACCACATTTTGCACTTTATTACAAATTAATAGACATTGAAACAATCACAAATCCCCAAAAAATGCCAACTATTCACCATTTAGGGTAGGTTTTATGGGCTCCCCCGGCCTTTGAACCGCCAACAACTCCATATCAAAGATCAAAACCTGGTTTGGCCCAATTTCTCCAATCCCGCGTTCGCCATACGCCATATCCGAGGGAATGACAACGTGCCAGACCGAACCCGCAGGCATCGCCTTGAGGGCGATCTTCCAGCCCGTAATCAGGGTCGCAACACGCAATGTGAGGGGTTTTTCAGGCTGGGTCGAGTCAAATTCGACTCCATTGACCAGCGTGCCACGGTAATTAATGACCACCGAGTCCGACTCCCGGGCCACCAGACCAGCGCCTTGTTTGACCACGCTGTACTGCACGCCCCCCGGCAGAATGTTCACGCCTGGCTTGACCTTGTTGGCCGCCAGGTACTCCTCACCGGCCTTTTTGTTGTCGATTTTGGCCTGCTCGCGCAATTCGATGGACCGGCGACGCAGCCGTGTCTGGTACTCACTGAGAACAACGCGCATTTCGCGGTCATTCATGCGCAAACCCTTGCCGCTGAACCCGGCACGCAAGCCTTCTACCATCAGATCAAGATTGATGTCGGGAGACTCAATCTGCAAATTTTTTCCGGTGCTGGCTCCAATCGCATAGCTGAAACGGTCGGCGCCCGACTCCAATGGCGCAACCTCACCGGCAAAGGCGGCCGCAGCGCCCATTAGCAACAACATACAACCAGCGATGGTGTGAAGTCTCACAGTTGATCCTTTTGTAAATGAAAGTTTCTGAAGGTTTTCGACCCGTTCGGACTCAGGGGCCATTCCCCTGTTGACTTCAGGTGCATTTCCCGTGGCGCGATTGTGTCGGTTCATTGCACGCGATTCAGGAACACGCCCTACTTTCAAGTCACAAATTAGCCAAATAATTGACAAAAACAAACAATTTTGGTGCACACATCAACCAGCGAATTCTCGCGAACGCTCAGCACAAAGCTTTGACGTAGGTCAAACTCGTTTGTTCAAAGGAAAATATTGAGGCGCATCAACATGTAATTGTTTGTCAACTACAATGTTGGCTGTCAGGGACAACATACAACAGACAAGCCGATGGCAACCCTATCGCATGCCGAACTATTGAAGCGTGTACCGCTCTTCGCCAGCCTGTCGGAGGCGCAGGCATCTGCGCTTGCGCTTGCCGCCGAAAAGCGGCGTTTCAAGCGGAACGAGATCGTCATAGAAATCGGGCAAAAGTCTGAATCGCTTTACATTATTCTGAGCGGCAGCGCCAGAGTGGTGCTGTCCAGCGAGCGTGGGCGCGAAATTGTACTTGCCACGCTTGGCCCCGGTGAATGCATTGGCGAAATGAGTCTGGTGGACGACCAGCCCCACTCGGCTACCGTCTGCGCTGAAACACCCCTGGACGCATTGGTGCTGGACCACACTGCGTTTCATCAGGCCCTGCAGCAAAACGGCCAGTTGGCCATGACCATTATCATGGAACTGGTGAGCCGACTGCGCAGGGCCAACCAGAAAATTGCCGACCTGGCGCTGGTAAGTGTCTATGGCCGCGTGGCGCGCTGCCTGATAGATATGGCGCATCCGGTGGCACCGGGCTCCAGTTCGGCCATCATCAAAAAATTTTCAAACATCAATCTGGCCAAGGAAATAGGCGCATCGCGCGAAATGGTCAGCAAGGCGCTCAAAGAGTTTGAGAAGCAAGGCTTTATACAAAGGCTGGAAGACGGCAACCTGATGCTGATAGACCGCCGGGGCATGCCCCTGAACTGACGCCTGGTTCTTGAAGCATGTGCTCAAAGGCATGCACTCGGCCTCCAGCTATCTGGGACCGACTGCTGATACCTATTATCTGATCCCACTACCTGACCTCATTACCTGATTTCAGCTACCCGGCGCCTGTGTTAGCGCTATGCATCAACAGCCACAAATCAAATTTAGATACTTAACACAAAAATTAAAAATGCTCAAACGTGCAAATATAGACCCTACTAGGTTATCATATTGATCATATTGCGATCATTTATCGGTTCCTTGCTGCAATCGGAACCGTCTAATAGCCAGGGACTTGTGCATGGGTTACTCTATATCTTGGGAGCTGAAAGGTGCTGTGTGCACCTATGCCGGCGTGGTTACTTTTGATGACTTCGTTGCTGCGCTGACTTCTATTCACAGCCATCCGGACTACGATCAGCTCAAGTACGCGCTACACGACTTTCTGGCCGTCACTGCGCTCGATCAGGGCCAGACCGACCTTTCTATTCTGGTAGCCCATACGTTAGGCGCCAGCTATTCCAATCCGCGCATCCGTACAGCCATCGTTGCCGTTTTGCCCACTCTGGTCGAAGTAGCCCATCAGTTTTCAAAGCGTACGAATCAAAAAGTTCAGGTATTTGACAGCGTGGAGAAGGCGCTTGAATGGGCCCACCAGCCCGACACCAGCTACCAGAAACAACAGTAACAGTCACTGTAATAACAACGCAAAAGCTGAATACGCACAGACTGCCATAATCGGCTTTCGTTCTATTCTCCTGCAACCGCCAGTAACCACCCATACTGCGCTTGCCGCCACCTGATGCCCGACCAACCAAAGGTGCGCCGTTCGGCGCGCGCCTATACATCGCGACCCGTAGACCCCGCAACGCTGCTCGAAATTGTGGCGCAATCACGACTTGCGCCCAGTGGTTCCAACCTGCAGCCAGGCACCCTTTTTGCCGTGCAGGGCGCACGGCGCCAAAACCTTACGCATGCTCTAAGCCAGGCCTGGCGTGAGGGTGCCACGCAAGCCCCGGACTACTCCTATTTTGCGCACCCGCTACCGATGCGACTTCGAAAACGCCAGGTGGCAGCGGCACAGGCACTGTATGGATCGCTAGGCATCTCACGCGACAACCGGTCGGGACGGGATTCACAATTTGATCGCAATTTCTACTTTTTTGACGCTCCGGTAGCCCTGATAGCCTGTGTGGAACAAAACGCAGGTGCGGGCGCCTATCTGGATCTTGGCATGCAACTTTATGGTCTGATGCTGGCCGCCCACGAGCGGGGACTGGCCACCTGTGCAATCGGGGCCATTGCTGCGTATCCGGATCTGGTGCGGCAGCACTTGTCTCTGGGAAACGATTGGGCCATCGTTTGTGGAATGGCACTGGGCTATGCGGATACTCAGGCTCCGGTAAACACCACATGCACCGAACGCGCAGAACTGGATGAATACTTCCGGGTGATCGAATAAAAGGTTGCTATTCGCTATTCGCTATTCGCTATGCGCTACTCCTTTAGCGGCTATTGTTTCGACGATTGCGGCCGAGCCCAGACCGCCGGCACCCGCCACCGCAGTCATCCCCAGTGCGCCCCCCGACTTCAAATCGCTCAGTAAACGCACCAGCGCAATAGCACCCGAAGCTCCGATCGGATGTCCGCGCGCCAGTCCCCCGCCCCGCATATTGATGCGCTGCGGGTCGCAATCCAGATCCCGACAAAAACTCAGACCCTGCACCGCAAACGCATCGTGCAACTCGATCAGGTCAAGGGCGCTAATGTGCTCAATACCTGCCCGCTGCATGCAACACCTTGCCGCACGGGCCGCCGCCAGCATGGGCGCTTCTGGCGCTGCGCCCATGGTGCAGGCCGCAACCCAGCGCCATGTGGCGCGCACCTGTAACCGTGCGCAAGCCTCCTCAGTAGCCAAGACCACAAAGGCCGCACCATCTGCACGCGCAGACACGCCCAGAGCAGACACACCACAATCAACAGCGCTTGGCGGCAAATCAGGAAATAGCGCCGGATAGCGTGCGGCGCGACGCAGGTCGACTGCCCGTGGATTGGCGTCAGCAGATACTTCCGCATAGGCGGTGAGTTCGGGTTGAATATCTGCGCGATGTGCGAGCGCACGCTGATGACTCAGCACCGAATAGGCGTCCTGCTCGCTGCGCGAATAGCCTTGCTGCGCCGCGTGTAGGGCGGCAGCCCATATCAGGTCAGGATCCCGCGCGGGGTCAGGCGCAAAGGCCGGGCGGTCGTAGGGAACCGGTGTATCACCGTTTTGCAGCGGCCTGTGCAAACGCAGCGGCGCCCTGCTCCACGCCTCCACGCCACCTGCAATCACGACCGACGCCTGCCCGCTGGCAATCAACCCGCAGGCCAGTGTTATGGCGTCAAGCCCAGAACAACATTGCGTATCAACCGACAATGCCGCGCAGTGATCGGACAAACCTGCTTCTAGCGCCACCATGCGCGCCGGATTACCACCCGCGCCCATTGCATTGCCCACCACAACAGCGTCAATGTCGAGAAGTTGTAGTCCGGCACGGCGTACCACATCCCGCACCACAGGCGCGGCCAGCGTATGCGGAGAATAGCCCTTCAATGCACCGCCGCATGGGACCACAGGGCTGCGCCCGCAAGCCAGTATCAGCGCAGAGCCTGCAGACACGGGGAATCCTTCTGACGTAGCATTCTGGCCAACGCGGCATGGTCCGTCTTGCCGCTCGTTGTCCAGCTCCAATCGTTACAAATCCACCATTGGCGCGGCACCTTATACGCCTGCAAACGCGCCCTGCACCACTGCGCCAGACTGGCCGCCGTGGGCCGCTGGCCGGGTTCATCCAGGTTGCAGTTCACCACAGCGCACACCAACGAGCCCCGCAATGCGTCGTTGATAGCATGTACCGATGCGCGGGCAATTTGCGGATGTGACTCAAGCAGCATTTCCAGCTCTTCAGGAAACAGCTTTCGGGCCTGGGTGACAATCATCCTATTAAGTCGACCTAATAGACACAGCCTTCCCATCGCATCCAGATAGCCAACATCCTGAACGGATAGCCAGCCGTCAGCGTCGCGCAGACAAGCACTGCTGTCGGCATTTTCAGGCTCACCTGCTGGCCCTATATATTGGCGAAACAACATGGGACTGCGTACCCAGATCAGCCCGGGGCTTATTGCCTGATCGCTATCCGGGTCATTTTCGGCATCAGGCATGCCACCCATCGCATTGCCGGGCAAAGGTCGAATTTCTATCTGTACGCCATCGAATGGATGCCCCACCACCAGAGCAGGGAGCGATATATGCGAGCGCGTCCAGGCCACAAAGCTCAATTCAGAGGCGCCGTAAAACTCAATAATCTGCGCCGCAGGAAATAGTGCCTGCAGCGCATCGGTGTGCTGACGCGGCCAGCGTGCACCACTGATCATTACCAGTTTGACGGTCGGCAAAGCAGGCAACGCACGCCGCTCGGCATATTCCAGCATGACCAATAACTGCGCAGGCACCGCCACCAGACTGTGATCCTGCGTATGGACATTGGTCAGATGCCCCCAAACTGCCGGCGCTGAAAACCGCTCCTGCAACACCACTCCGGCACCGGTCCACAAACCTAGCAGCATGCCAAACAAAAATAGTGAATGCGAAATATGTCCAGGCACTATCAGTGGGAGCGAAGCATCATTGCCAAATGCCTGCAAGCACGCCCTGAAACTACTGACCCACGAATAGTGATCCCGGCAAAAGCCCTTGGGCTGTCCAGTGCTGCCAGAAGTAAAACCTATATAAAAAAGCGAATCCGGCTGTGCGCTGCCAGCTATTACCCGACGATTATGTGCAGCCAGAAAATCGGTAGCGGCCTCGCGCTGTGATGGCGGCCAATCCGGATCACCCACTGCAGCGCATCGCCCGCTGGCCACTATTCCCAAAAACTGGAGCAATTGCTCCAACTGAGTCTGTTGTTCGTCTATGAATAGCGAATGCGGGCTTAGAGCCTGCTCCAGTGCATGCGCGCGTTGCACAACCTCAGCGTGCAATTGCGCGAAGGTCAGGCTGCGCTGACCATCAGACAGCGCGCAATGCGCAGGACGTGTACGCGCCCACCAGACCAGTGGCGAGTGCACCAGTTCTCCATGCACCAGTTGCCCTTGACGAGGCGCCTGCATTGCTACTGAATTCCACCAAATCGCCAGTCTGGCAAGCCACGCGCCACCGTATTCACAAGTGCGGCGCATAGCGCGCACTTAATAAGATCACCCGGTACGAATACTAAAGTGCCAGTGACTGCTTGCAGCCAACTCAGATGTGCCAACAGTACAAGCCCCACCACACCGCAAATATGCACCACCAACAAGCCGCCAAGTACCGACGCCAAAAACGCACTGATAGCCGCTGGGCGCGGTGCCGACGAGGGTAACAACCGCATTGCGAAGCCAGTTACCAGCGCGCCCGCTGGCCAACCTAGCAAATAGCCCGCCGATGGCGCAAAAAATATCCCGAGCCCGCCACGCCCACCAGACAGCAGTGGCAGCCCCAAGGCCACGCCAGCCAAAAATAGCAGCATCGCAGACAACGCCAGCCGCGGCCCCAACAGACACCCCGCCAACATGACGCCCAGAGTCTGCAGGGTAATAGG
>Ga0208872_1001583_pt1 | contig 13865 bp, 8 predicted proteins | sample CryBogCBH12Aug08_FD_185508 | JGI IMG/M metagenome (GOLD analysis project Ga0208872, IMG submission 185508) | Freshwater microbial communities from Crystal Bog, Wisconsin, USA - CBH12Aug08 (SPAdes) | ecosystem: Environmental > Aquatic > Freshwater > Lake | place: Crystal Bog, Wisconsin, USA...
TAAATTCCAGCATGATTTTCGCGCCATTACTGGTGAAATTCTTTTCCGCTTCCGTAATTGCAGCACGAAATAATTTTCCACTGCGAAATAGCGCATGGTAAATCTTCTTTAATTCCAACCTTTCTGCGGCAGAAAACCCAGCCCTTCGCATTCCGATAACGTTCAAGCCGCAAATCTTGTTATCTCCCCGCGCGATTGTGAATGGTGGTAAATCTTTGCTGACAGCCGAGCCGCCTTGCATGATGGCTAGTGTGCCGACGCGGGTGAACTGATGCACGAGTGCGTTGCCGGAAATGAACGCACGATCTTGAACCGTCGCGTGACCGCCGAGCAATGCTCCGTTCGCTAGAATAACGTGATTTCCAACTACACAGTTGTGCGCGACGTGCGCACTCGCCATGAGTAGATTATTGGAGCCAATCACCGTCGCCTCGGCCATTTTATTGGAGCGATGCACGGTGACGTGTTCGCGGAAAACATTATTGTCGCCTATTTCCACACGCGTGGGTTCGTCCTTATATTTTAAATCCTGCGGCGCATCGCCGATGACACACCCAGCATGAAACTTATTTCCGCGGCCAATTTTAGTGACGCCCGTAAGATAAACCTGCGGCCCAACCACGCAATCCGCGCCCAATTCCACGTCCGCGTCAATCACCGCAAACGCGCCGATGCGGACATTTGCTCCCAGTTTCGCAGACGGATGAATGCTGGCCGTAGGATGAATCATTTTCAGCCACAGCTAAACACAGATGGCTGCGGATGAAAATGGTTTTTTGAAACGGCAACTGCACGAAGATGCTTTGTGCCTGTGTGTCTTCGCTGTTAAATTGAATTTGAAATGACCGGCATCGCCACAAGTGAATCAAATCTCCAACCCGTGATCCGCAATCCACAATTGCCGGAACTGCTCGCGCCGGCCGGCGATTGGGAATGCGCCAAGGCCGCCGTCGAGAATGGTGCGGACGCGATTTATTTTGGCCTCGATAAATTCAACGCCCGCATGCGCGCTCATAATTTCACCGAAGCCGATTTGCCGAAGCTGATGGAATTTCTCCACCGACGCGGCGTCAAAGGTTACGTCACGTTCAATACGCTCGTTTTTCAAAATGAAATTGCTGATGCCGAAAATTATCTGCGCTCAATAATTTCTGCCGGCGTAGATGCCGCCATTGTGCAGGACGTCGGCATCTGCAAATTGATTCGCGAGCTCTCGCCGGACTTTCCCATCCACGCCTCGACGCAGATGACCATTTCCAGCGCGGCGGGAATCGAATTCGCCCGCAACCTCGGCTGCAATCTTGCCGTGCTCGCGCGCGAATGCAGCAATGCGGAGATTGAAAAAATAAACGCGGCGCAAACAGCGACCAACCTTCAACCTTCAACTTTCACCCAGCAACTTCCCCTTGAAGTTTTTGTCCACGGCGCTTTGTGCGTCGCGTATTCCGGCCAATGTTTAACGAGCGAATCGCTTGGCGGTCGTTCGGCGAATCGCGGCGAATGCGCGCAAGCCTGCCGGATGCCTTACGATTTAATTTCCGATGGCGCGCAAGTTCCGCTCGGCGACAAACGCTATTTGTTGAGCCCCCAAGATTTGTCCGGCCTTGAAGTTTTGCCCGAACTCGTGCGCGCCGGCGTCGCGTCGCTGAAAATTGAAGGCCGTTTGAAAGCACCAGAATACGTCGCCAGCATCACGCGTGTTTATCGCGCGGCGCTGAACAAAATCGCGGAAGGACAAGCCGCTGCGGTTCCACCCAACGACCGTTACGATTTGGAAATGAGTTTTTCGCGCGGCCTGTTCACCGGCTGGTTCGGCGGCAACGATAATCAAAAACTGGTCCACGCGCGCTTCGGCAAAAAACGCGGCGTCTTTCTTGGCGAAGTAAAAAAAATTGTCCGCGACGGCGTGATTCTAAATCTCGCCGCGCCGGTCAAACTCGGCGATGGTATTGTTTTCGATGCGGGCAAACCTGACGAAAAAGAAGAGGGCGGACGCATTTATGAAATTCAGGAACCGCGTTTCAAAGTCGCTGGTGAGAAACTCACCGAACTGCGTTTCGGCTACGGCAGTATTGATTTTTTGCGCGTCCATGTCGGCGATAAAATTTGGAAGACCAACGATCCCGAACTCGACAAGCGTCTGCGCCAAAGTTTCGCCGGCGACACGCCGCGATTTCAGCGGCCTGTCAGCATGGAAGTTTATGGCGCGGTCGGTGAGCCGCTGACGTTGATTATTCGCGATGAATCGGGCGACATGGCGAAGGCCGAGTCCGCGATGCCGCTAGCGAAAGCGGAAAAAATTCCGCTCACCGAAGAAAAGTTGCGCGACCAATTTGGTCGCCTTGGCGGCACACCATTTAAACTTGGTGAACTCAAAAATTTCCTGTCCGGCGACGTGATGGTTCCCGTGAGCGAATTAAATCGCCTGCGTCGCGAAGTTGTGGCCGAACTGGAAATTCTCCGCGCACAGCCGAAGCGCTGGCAGCTGAATAGCCACAGAGGCACAGAGGCACAGAGTTCGACAGTTTCAATTTCTGAAACCTCTGCGTCTCTGCGTCTCTGTGGCAAATCTGACCCGCAATTGATTGTCCTCGTCCGCAATCACGCGCAACTGGAAGCCGTGCTAACATGCGGCGTTCAGACGGTTTACTGCGAGTTTGAAGATCCGAAAAAATATCGCGAAGCTGTGACCACATTTCACACTGCTTACGGCTGTGCGGTTGGCGCGCCGGGTTCTGCACGGCCAAGTATTTTCGTCGCCCCGCCGCGCATCACCAAGATGGGCGAAGAATGGATTTTGAATCAGGTTCGTTCCTGCAATGCCGACGGCTATCTCGTCCGCAACTACGACCACCTGAAATTTTTTGCGGACACACGTCGCGTCGGCGATTTTTCGCTAAACGTCGCGAACCGCATCACGGCGGATTATTTCAAAAACCACTTTGGCCTTGAACGCGTCACGGCCAGCTACGATTTGAATGTCGTGCAACTTGATGCGCTCTTGTCCGCCGCGCCGCCGGCATGGTTTGAGGTCACGATTCATCAGCACATGCCGATGTTTCACATGGAGCACTGCGTGTTCTGCGCGTTTCTTTCCAGCGGCAAGGATTACCGCGACTGCGGCCGCCCGTGCGATACGCATGACGTGCGCCTGCGCGACCGCGTGGGCGCGGAGCATCCGCTCAAGGCCGACGCCGGCTGCCGCAACACCGTCTTCAATTCGCAGGCGCAGACCGGCGCGGAATTTGTGGAACGGCTCCTTGCGCTCGGCGTCCGCAATTTCCGCGTGGAATTTCTGAATGAAAATCCCGAGGAAGTCGTCCGCACCATCACGAAATACCGGCAGTTGCTGCGCGGCGAAATTTCCGGCACGCAACTCTGGCGCGAACTAAAATTGTTCAATCAACTCGGTGTCACGCGCGGGCAGATGGGAAAATAATTTTTAGTGCCGCCGTTTGTAAATCTGCTCTGACTCGGCAATCAGCTTGTTCAAAGAAATTCCCAAAGCATTTGCAATAGCTTTGGCCGTGTCCAAATTGGGGCTTCGTTCGCCGCGTTCCAAAAGGCCAATGTAAGTTTGATGCAGACCAGATAATTCTGCCAACGCCAAGCGGCTCAAACCCCTCTTTTCACGGTGGTTTTTAACCACCTGTGAAAAGGCGTCTGATAAAACTGATTTGGCTTGAGCCATCCGTGTCAGGATGGCGTTTCGCTATAAACGCAAGCATAAGACATTTGTCTTGACCCAATTTCTGAAAAGCGGCTCTCTATGACCACAATGAGCTGGCCACACATCACAGACCGCCCACTTTACAAAATGAAAACCAATTCTCCATTACTACGCGAACTTCAAAAGTGTTTTTCGATTAATTCTTTTGTCGCCATTCTTGTTTTATTTGCCAGCTTTACAAACACTCTCCATGCCGATTATTCCCCAAAAGAATGTTATGAAAGGATTGGAAATCCACAGGTTGATTTGTCAGACCAAGGCGCTGCCTTTTCAAGTCTAACCGAAGGGGCAGCCGGCTATGCAGAGACGTGGAGTGCTGGGGATACGAACAGAATTGAAGCGGCTTATTATTTAGCAGAATGCTATGTCAGTGGCAAAACAGGCGATGGCGGGCCAGATTTTCTCCGTAACCAAAAGGGGTTTCCACCTAATCAGCCAGAGGCCTACAAGCTTGCAATTCCACTATATGAAAAAGCGGCTTATTACGATTATCTTCCAGCGCTTGTGAGACTTTCAGCAATATTTGCAGATGAGAAATATTCGGGTAAAGATGCAGATAAATCTCTCACTTATTTAATTAGAGCTGCAAAGCTCGGTGATGCAAATTCATTCCAAAATCTCTTGCCATTATATTCCGCAGGTTTTCCAGGAGTTACTGATGAAAGGCAAAAATTTATGGGCATGGAACTTCTAGCCGACAATGGAGTTCCTGAAGCTCAAGTAGAACTTTCCAAATGGTTAATTGCAAAAAATTCTTACAAAGCATTTGATGAAGCCAAACAATTTTTGACTCCATTAGCGGATAAAGGCAATTCTTCAGCCGTAGCATTGTTGCAGGAAATTGAAGACAAGGTAAATGCTGCTCATCTGAAAGAACAAAAGGCAGCAGCAGATGAAGCGTCTCAAAAAGAATTAGCCAAAAAACAGGGGATTGCTAGTCAACGATCCGAAAAATTAGCGAACGTATTAGTAACGAGCGTGATTTGCTTGATAGCCTTTATTGGTTTGGCAGGTCTAAAGTTGATATGGACAGGGATTGATTGGGGAATGAAAGATAAAGCTGTGGTTTACAATGGAAAATCCGACTTGGTCATGTCTTGTGTCATTAGTATGACTTTATTTGTAGCTGCTGTGCTTATTTGTTTTGGCGAGGATATGGCAGAGGGCGGTTGGGCATTGGCAGTGTTGTCTGTCTTTCTTTTAGTCTACTCCGCAAGAAAATCATATGTAGCAAATCTTAATAGCATTCAGAAGACACTTGTGGTTGTTCCTACAAAAATATTCCTTTCAAGTCTTATTGTGTTTGCCGGTCTTTTTTCAATCGGAGGAATCAAATCAGGCATCGAGTCCTCTACTAAAGCAAGCAGGGTTTATGGGTATAGCGCGAAAGAAAGAAAAGAGAGAGCAAAGCATAAAGCAGACGCCGCCGCGTCTTTTATGGCCGCCGCATTTGCCGCCGCCGCATTTTATAAACTCCAAAAATTGGCTCAAAAGCTAGTGAAGGAAAATTCAACTCCCACATAACAATTTTCTTTATGTAGCACAGGTAGCTTTCGCTGTGGGCCACTTTCTTCCGCGCTTCCAGCGCTTAAAAATGCCGCAACAAGATTTGAAAAACGTCCGTTGATTCCATTTCCTTCGCGCTCAAAAATTCCGGCTGGCTGGTGATGAACACCGGCCAGTCTTTTTTGTCCGCCGGTCGTCGGCCGTGCGAACCTTTCACCAGCGTTGCGTCGAGCGGAATCACGTCCATCAACATCCGCAGACCGAGTTTTTTTTGCAGCAGCCGCCACGCGATTTTTAATTTCACCGCCGGAATCTTCGGGTCGAGAAACAATTCCACCGGGTCGTAGCCCGGCTTGCGATGGATGTCCACCGTCCGCGCAAAGTCCGGTGCGCGCGTGTCGTCGAGCCAATAATAATAAGTGAACCACGCATTTTCCCGCGCCACCGCAATCAAATCACCGGCGCGTGGATGATCAATGCCCGCCGCGATTTTCTCTGCCTTGCCCAAAATCTTTTCCACGCCAGAAGTTTTTTCCAGAACCGCGCGCACGGATTTTTCCAGCGACGCATCGTTCAAATAGATATGCGCGACTTGATGATCCGCCACGGCAAAAACCTTGCTCGCGCCCGCGTCGAGAATCTCCAAACCGAGTTCGTCCTTCAACGTCAGCCAACCGCGCTCGCGAAAAATCCGGTTGAGATGCACCGGCGTATCTACATTCGTGATGCCGTATTCGGAAAGCAAAACCACTTGCACGCCGCGCTTGCCAAAAAAATCAATCAGGTCGCCAACGATGGCGTCAATCTCGTGCAGGTCGCGAAGGATTTTTGGATTTAGATTTCCCGAAGCGTCGTAGGTTCCGTGCCGTTGCAAGTTGTAATCGAGGTGCGGCAGGTATATCAGGTTCAGCGTGGGCGAATATTTATTTTCAATCCACTTCCCGGATTCGGCAATCCAGCGCGACGCGGCATCGGCCCTGCCTTGCGGCGAATCCACGCCCGCTGCGGGACCCCAGAAACTGAAGAATGGAAATTCGCCCAAATCCTTTTTGATTTCCTCGCGGATGGAATACGGCCAGGAATAAACGTCAAAAAATTTTCGGCCATCGGCGGGATACATCGGGCGTGGCGTGATGGAATAATCCACGCTGGAATACATGTTGAACCACCAGAACGCATTTGAAATTTCCAATTTAGAATTTCCAATTTGCGGACTACCGCGCAGTGCGTCCCAAATTTTGGGGGCGGTGACAATGTGGTTTGATTGTTTCCAGAATTGGACTTCGGAAAGTTCGCGGTTGAACCAGCCGTTGCCGACGATGCCATGTTCCGCAGGCGTTTTGCCGGTGAGATAATTCGATTGCGCGGTGCAGGTGACGGCGGGAAAAGCCGGAGAAATATTCGCCAGCGCGCCGCGCTTCACAAACTCCGAGATGCGCGGCGTGTATTCACCGATGAGCGCTTCGGTGAGGCCGATGACGTTGATGACGGCGAGGCGGTTCATCTTGTGCGGACGCGCAATTCGTGGATGGCGGCGATGATTTTCTGCGGATACATTTCATGAACCTCAATGCCGCGCCCGATTTCATTGAGCAAAGTGATGGTCAAGTCACCGCCGAGGTGTTCGCGAAATTCTTCGAGGCCGGACAAAATGGTCAGTTGGTCGGCGTGGTCGGTATTGAGCAGTTCGTCGGCGAAGAGTTTGAAGCCGAGTTGTTCGAGCAATTGCAAAATCCGCTCGCACGCGGGCGCGGCGAGCAGTCCGGCGTCGCGGGAATAAATCACGTCAAGCGCGATGCCGATGGCGACGGCGTCGCCGTGGGAAATCTGGAAGTGCGAAAGCTGCTCCAGTTTGTGCGCGGCCCAGTGGCCAAAATCGAGTGGACGCGCGGAACCCATTTCAAACGGATCGCCGCTGCCAGCAATATGGTCGAGGTGCAGTTCGGCACAGCGGCGGATTAATTTTTTCATCGCGACCGGTTCAAACGAAATCAATTTTTCCGCGTCACGTTCGAGTTCTTTAAAAAACTTAGCGTCGCGGATGCAGGCGACTTTGACGGCTTCGACGTAGCCGGCGCGTTTGTCATCCGGCGGCAGCGTGGCGAGCAAATCAAAATCGTTGATGACGGCGAACGGCGGCGAAAACGTGCCGATGAAATTTTTTTTACCGAACGCGTTGATGCCATTTTTTACGCCGACGCCGGAATCGGCTTGCGACAAAGTTGTCGTGGGAATGCGGACGTGGCGCAAGCCGCGATGGGCGGTCGCAGCGGCAAATCCAGCGACATCGAGCAGCGCGCCGCCACCAACGGCGATGAGATACGAGTGGCGGTCGAGGTGGTGGCGGTCCAAGTGTGACAAAATTTCGGTGACGATACTGATGGAATTTTTCGCGCGTTCGCCGCCGCAGACGGGCATCGGCGCGCGAACGAGTTTCAGGCTGGCGGCGTGCGTGGAAAAATATTTTTCAATGCGCACTTCCAATTCCGGCAGCGCTTGGGCGAGCGATTCTTCAAGAATGACAATGGCTTTGCGCGGGGCGACGTCGGCAAGCGCATCGCGCAAAGTCAAATTGTCCGGTGCGAAAATGTCTTCGGTGAAGAAGACGCGCAACAGCCAAGTGACTTGAATCTGGCGTTCGATGACGGACACACATTCAATCTGAACGCGCGGCGGTTTTTTACGAGAATAAATTTGCGCGGGCTATCTAACCGAATTGGCAAACGGTCCGGCGGTCGGCGGTAGAATTTTTTGATTGGTCGGCGGTTCCTCATCGACGCCCAGCAGCAGCGGGATGACTTTTTCTTCGGGAATGCGCATGCAATAGAAAGAACGGTAAATGAAAATTAAAGCGATGGTGGAAAATAGCAGGCCGATGCCGGTTTTTACCGGCTGGCTGGTCATGGTCACCGCGATTTCGACGGCGAGTAAACCGAAGAGCGTGGTGAATTTGATCACTGGGTTCAGCGCGACGGAAGACGTGTCTTTGAAAGGATCGCCGACGGTGTCGCCAATGACGGTGGCGGCGTGAAGGTCGGTTCCCTTCTGCCGCATATCCACCTCCACGATTTTCTTGGCGTTATCCCACGCACCACCGGCATTGGCCATGAAGATGGCTTGATACAAACCGAAAAGGCGATGCCAATCAAATAACCGATGAAAAAATATGGATCAAAAAATGCCAGCGACAGCGCGAGGCAGAAGATGACGATAAAAATATTCCACATACCTTTCTGCGCGTAGACGGTGCAGATGCGGACCACTTCCTTACTGTCTCTTTCCGAAGCGGTGGTGGCGTCGAGCTGCATGTTTTCCTTGATGTAAACCACGGCGCGATACGCTCCGGTCACCACGGCTTGAGTGGAAGCACCGGTGAACCAATAAATTACCGCGCCGCCTGAAAGGAGGCCGAGGATGATTTCCGGCTGCACCAGGCTCAAATGATTGACCACGTTGCCAAATTTATTTTCCAGCAACATGATGATGCCAAATACCATGGTCGTCGCGCCAACCACGGCGGTGCCAATGAGCACCGGTTTAGCGGTGGCTTTAAAGGTGTTGCCCGCGCCATCGGCTTTTTCGAGCAGATACTTGGCGTTCTCAAAATCCGGCTTGAAACCAAAATTATTTTTGATGTCGTCACGAATCCCAGCGCGGCTTTCAATCTGGCTTAATTCATAAACCGATTGGGCGTTGTCCGTCACCGGGCCGTAGCTATCCACTGCGATGGTCACCGGCCCCATCCCGAGAAAACCGAAGGCGACGAGGCCGAACGCGAAGATGGGCGCAGCAAATGCAAATTTTTCCGGCATGATGATTAGCAGCGCCGGATTATGTGAGAAATGGTAGGAGACGAACATCAGGACGATGATGACCAAGCCCATCCAAAAGGCCGACATGTTGCCAGCCACCATGCCGGACAAAATATTCAGCGAAGCACCGCCGTGCCGGGAACAATTGGTCACTTCTTTAACGTGCTTGGACTTTGTGCTGGTGAAAATTTTTGTGAATTCTGGAATCAACGCGCCTGCCACCGTGCCGCAACTGATAATGCACGACAGCACCCACCACAGATCGTGATGAATGCCGGGTTGATTGACGAGCAGCGCATGGCTGGCAACAAAGGTGACGGCAATGGACAACCCCGAGGTGATCCAGACGAGATGCGTCAGCGGCGCTTCAAAATCAAAGTCCTTCAAATGATCGAATTTGAGTTGGTTGAAAAGGTTGTTCACAAAGTAGGACGCCAGCGAAGTGGCAATCATCAGCGCCCGCATGACGAACAGCCAAATAATCAAAGTAGCGCAGACCGGCGCGTTGTCCGTCAAAGCCAGCGCCAAAAATGAAATCAAAGCGACGCCCGTGACGCCGTAAGTTTCAAAACCATCGGCCGTCGGTCCAACGGAATCACCCGCGTTGTCGCCGGTGCAGTCCGCGATCACGCCAGGATTTTTCGGATCATCTTCCGGCAACTTGAAAACAATTTTCATCAAATCCGAACCGATGTCGGCAATCTTGGTGAAGATGCCGCCGCAGATACGCAGCACTGTGGCACCAAGTGATTCGCCGATGGCGAAGCCGATGAAACAAGGGCCGACCAATTCGCGCGGCAGAAAGGTGAGAATGCAAATCATGAAGAATAATTCCACCGACACGAGCAACATGCCGACGCTCATGCCGGATTGCAGCGGAATCAAAAGGGTTTGCAACGGTTTGCCTTTCAGCGCCGAAAATGCCGTGCGCGAGTTGGCGACCGTGTTGATGCGGATGCCGAACCACGCCACGCCGTAAGAACCACAAATGCCTAGGACCGATGCCAGCAGAATGACGCCGCCGTTTTGCAGCAGCGTTCCGTGACTCAACTGATTTTCCGGATCATTCCACGGCAGGCCGATGAAATAATAAATCATGCACGCCGCAATCAGCAGCCAAAGAATGAGGAGAAATTTTCCCTGCTGCTGCAAATATGTTTTGCACGTCTCCCAAATCATGTTCGACACGGCACTCATGCTTTCATGCACCGGCAAAGCTTTCGTCTGGCGGTATTGCACCAAACCAAACGCGGCGCCGAGCAGACACACCACGAGTCCGAGATACAGCAGGGTGATGCCACTCAGTCCGCCCAGTCCGGCGAAGGTCACCTGCGTGAGATCGGGAATTTTAATACTCGCTTCGCCAGCTGAGGCGCTGGCAAAACCACCGGAAAAACAGAGCAACGCCAATAACCGCGCGGGAACAGTATTAGTATTCATAAAATTTAAACAAATTTGACGAGCATATCTTATGAATCGGCAGCCGGTCACGCTGACCGTTTTTTGGTAAAGGGTTCGCAAATATTGAACGGTCGCGCGGGCGGTTTCGTCGTCGGTCTTGGTGGCGTATTTGACCTTGTCGCTGCCCGACGCATTTCCCATGCTGAAGGCGATGTCCGAACGTTCCGTCTCCACTTTGAACAAACCCGATGCCGCGCTCGAAATGACGCTGCGGCCGTCGCTCTTTTCTGATTTCACCGGCCAGCCGAAAGTGAAGGAGCGTTTGGAAATCGCCGTCGAAGCAGCGAAACAACGCGGCGAGGCGCTGGATCACATCCTGCTTTCCGGTCCGCCCGGTTTGGGTAAAACCACCATCGCAAATATTTTGGCGAAGGCCATGGGCGCGAATGTCAAAGCCACGAGCGGTCCGACCATTGAGAAAGCCAGCGATCTCGCCGGCTTGCTGACGAATCTCGAAGAAGGCGACGTGCTGTTCATTGACGAAATCCACCGCCTGCAAAAAACCATCGAGGAATATCTTTATCCGGCGATGGAAGATTTCAAATTGGATATCATCATCGACCAAGGTCCAAACGCGCGCAGCGTGCGTTTGAATTTGCCGCGCTTCACGCTCATCGGCGCGACGACGCGCAGCGGTCTGCTCTCCGCGCCGCTGCTCACGCGCTTCGGGATGCGTGAACGGCTGGATTATTATTGCGCCGCCGATTTGGACAAAATTGTTTTGCGCTCGGCCAATTTATTGAATGTGGAAATTGATCCGGCGGGCGCGCATGAAATCGCGCGCCGCAGCCGCGGCACGCCGCGCATTGTGAACAATTTGCTCCGCCGCGTCCGCGATTACGCCCAAGTTCGCCACGACGGGCGCATCACGAAAGAAGTTGCCGACAAAGCGCTAGCGATGCTGGAAATTGACGAGAATGGCCTCGACGAAATGGACAAGCGCATCCTCGAAGCAATCATTGTAAAATTTGGCGGCGGGCCGGTCGGCGTGAATTCGCTCGCGGTCGCCGTTGGCGAAGAGCCGGATACGATTGAGGAAGTTTACGAGCCGTATCTCATCATGGAAGGCTATCTCAACCGCACGCCGCAAGGCCGCATCGCCACGGAGTTGAGTTACCAGAAACTTGGGTTGAAGCCGGCGGCGGGCGGGCAGTCGAAATTATTATAAGCGAATCGCCGGTCAGAGTTTTGCGCGCTGCGCTGCGATTTGCTCTGGCGTGACCGGGGAAGCGCCGGATGCAAAGCGGGCGCGAATATAATTAATGACGCCAGCGAGGTCGGCATCGCTTAACACATTGAAGGCCGGCATCGAACCGGTGTATTTCGGGCGGTCGGCGGGCAGCACCACCGCAGGACCTTTCAGAAGAATATTTATGAGCCGGGTGGCGTCGCCTGCGACAATCGCGCTGCCGATGAGCGGCGGTTGCATGGACGGCACGCCACGTCCATCAGGCATGTGACAGGCGGCACATACCATCGTAAAAATTTTATTGGCGGGGATTTTTGAATCTTCCGCACTGTCTCCCGCGCTGGCTGACGGCGTTAAATTATTTTTCTTCGCCACTTTTTTCTCACCGGTGTAAATCACCCGCCAGATGCGACCTTTGTCGGTGTCGCTGATGTAGAGCGAGCCGTCCGGTCCGACGGCGACGCCGCACGGACGGTATTTCGCGCCGCTGCCCTTGGCGTAAAAATCCGCGCCGGGAATACCCTCGGCGAAGTCATCCCATTTGCCGGCCGGCATCCCCTGCGCATCGAAAGGAATGAATACCACCTTGTAGCCCGCCTGCGGCATGGGTGCGCGGTTCCACGAACCGTGAAACGCGAGAAACATTCCGCCGCGATACTTTTGCGGAAATTGTGTGCCGTCGTAGAGGCACATTTGCAACGGCGCCCAGTGCGCGGGAAACGCGATGAGCGGTTTGTCGAATTCTGGATTGTCCGCGCGCTTGCGATTGTCGCCGCCGTATTCGGGGCAGAGCATCCGCGCATTTTTGATCGGATCCCAATAGGAATAGGGCCAGCCGAGATTCGCGCCTTCCTTGAGCAAATGAAATTCCTCGGCGTCGCGTTCGGCGTTGTCGAGCGCGTCGTAATCGTTCGGGTCAACGATGTTCATGTTATCGCGTCCCATCATGCACATGAAAAAATTCTTCGAGACCGGCTGCCACACGAGCGCGAGTGAATGCCGGTGGCCGGTGGAGAAACGCACGCCGTCCGCCTGCGTCTGATTCGTCTTGTCCGGGTCGAAGCGCCAGAAGCCACCGTAAGTTTCCTGAAATTTTTCCACTTCGGCAGGGCTGAATCCTTTCGCGCCGAATTGCCGGTCCGGTTTGCTGAACACGTTGTAGGGCGAGCCGATTTCCACGAGCATGTGGCCGCTGTCATCAAACGCAAATGCCTTCTGGTCGTGGTCGCGTTGCGCTGGCAAATCATGGACGATGACTTCCAGCGGACTGGACGGCGTGAGTTCGCCGGGAATGTATTTGTAGCGATACACCGCCGTGCGGCTGGAGTGATACAGATAGCCGTTGTGAAACATGATGTGCGTGCCGCCATCGCCGGGGCCGAACTTCTCAATCACATCCGCGCGACCGTCGCTGTTTGTGTCGCGCAGAGCAAAAATCTGACCGTAATGTCCCTTCGCAAAAACGTCGCCGTTGGGCGCGACCGCGAGACCACGCAGATTTTCCCGGCTGTTGCCGACCTTTTTGCCGACGACCACATTGTCCGCGTAAATCAGCGCGCGAAAACCCGGCGGCAACGTCAGGCCACCGTCATCATCATCCGGCACCGGCAATGCGGTCAGCCCGCGCGACGTTAGCAGCAGTAAACCGGCGAGCAGGAGCAGGTGAATTTTTTTCATGAGTGAATCTTTAATCTAGAAAATGTGGCAGTGAAGTAAAGGGAACTTGTTCCCGTGCCGATTTAAAGGGTCATGGCGTCCGGACGTTTGCGATCGCACCACCAGCGCCAGATGACCCAGAGCACAGGCACAATCATTCCCACCCAACCGATAAATTTCACCGTGCCGGCGATATCCAAATCGTATTGCAACACATTCCAGCGCGTGAAAATCGTGTTCCAATCGTGATCGCCGCCGCCGAGCAACGGCAGTTCCAACGCCCGCGCATCCGCCATGTAGCGCGCGATGTTCAGAAAATTTTCGAAGAACCAAATGACCGACGCCGCGAACGCGAGCGGCTGACCTTTGCGCCAGAATGAAATCGCCAGCAACACGGGAAACGTCAGTTGCCCCATCGTCCCGCCGTAAGTTTCCAGCCGCGAACTGAAAATCCCCACGAACGGATGGCCCGCTTCGTGGAAAAGTAAATTCGCGTGGTCGAGGCCGAAGA
>Ga0208872_1001587_pt1 | contig 13851 bp, 14 predicted proteins | sample CryBogCBH12Aug08_FD_185508 | JGI IMG/M metagenome (GOLD analysis project Ga0208872, IMG submission 185508) | Freshwater microbial communities from Crystal Bog, Wisconsin, USA - CBH12Aug08 (SPAdes) | ecosystem: Environmental > Aquatic > Freshwater > Lake | place: Crystal Bog, Wisconsin, USA...
ATACGCGGAAGTTTTTCAGCCCGGTCATCTCCGCGTTGGCATCCAGTTCCGCCGCCGCTTTCCACGCGGCGAACAGGCCGAGATTGCGCCACGGCATCCGCCACGATGACTGGCCCTGGTCGAAATAGGCAGAGCACCACTTGGACATTTCTTCGACCACGAACGCCGCCCAACCGCTGCCGGTTTGCGCGTCCACAAAATCGGCAAAGGTCAAAACGCGCGCCGTTGGTTTTTGTGTTGAGGAAGTGGCGAGCGCATTTTTCAGCGCATTAAGATTGGCAAAACTTATTTCCTTTGCCCAATCCACCGGCAAATTTTTCGCGGCCAGCTTCACCGCTGCTTGAAAATCTTTTTCCTGAATCCGCCCGCTGGAAATCTGGTCGCGGTAAAATTCCGCCGACTCCAGCATTTCGCCGTGGCCGACCTGCTGCATCAGTTTCGCCGCCGCGAGAAAATGCCGGTCGCTCAAGCCCACGAACGGATTGACGGCGACAAAATTCTTCAACGTCCACAGCGGCGGAATCCGTTTGCACGCGGACTGGACTAGGTTTTGGATCTGATCGTTCATTTCGGCGATTCCAGTTTCAGTGGTTGCATTCATTTTATTGCGATGATTTTTTCACCGGCCAGACGGCGGCGACGAACCGGTTGGCGAGCGTGTTGAAATAAAATCCATTCCGTGCGTGGACATAAATCGCCTGAAAGAAAGGCCGATTAGTCCACGCGGGCAGTTCCGTCTGCACTACCAGCACCAGCAAAAACAGAGTTAGCAGCGTGGCGATGAGGGCGATTCCCGGCCACGAATTGAGCTGTGAATTGACCCACTCGTTTTGTCCGATGAGCCGGCCAAAGATTTTGTGCAGCGCAAAATACGCGGCTACGATGCCTCCGCCGAAGATTCCGCCGAACGCCGCGAGCTTGAGGTTGAGCGATTGACTCCACAAATTCCAAAGCGCGTAGGCCAGCGCCATCGCAAAGGTGCAGCCAAGCGTGAAGAGCGCGAGTTCGTGCCGGTAATCCACGCCGAAGATCCACGCGCAACCGAGCGCGAGTGCGATGGCTGTGGCGAACGCGGCGGCGAGTGTGAGCGGATGCGCGTTGGGTTTTTCCGTCGGTGTCCAGGCGCTTTTTGCCAGGCTCACGATGCTGCCGGACGCGAGAAATGCGTGCGCCTTGTAAAGCGCGTGCGCCACGAGGTGCAGCACCGCGAGGCCGAACGCGCCGAGGCCGCATTCGAGCATCATGAAACCCATTTGGGCGACGGTGGAAAATGCGAGCGACCGCTTCACGCTCGCGTGTGTGAGCATGACGAGCGAGGCGAACAGCGCCGTGAATGCGCCAAACAGCGCCAGCGTGGACAGCGCCGCCGGTGACAGCGTGACGAGCGGGTTCAGTCGGATGATGAGAAAGCCGCCCGCGTTGATGATGCCCGCGTGCATCAGCGCGGACACGGGTGTCGGCGTTTCCATTGTATCGGGCAGCCAGCTATGAAATGGAAACTGAGCAGATTTTAGCATCGCACCCGCGACCAGCAGGAAACAAATGGCGTTGAGTTCAACGCCGTTGGTTGGCGTGCCGGCTTCGTGCAGTTTTTTTGCGGCATTGAATAATTCGGAGAAATTCCAAGTATGAAACACATCGTGAACCAACACAATCACGGCGATCATGCAGGCGTCACCGAGGCGGCTGATGATGAATTTTTTCCGCGCCGCCAACACCGCACCGGGGCGTCCGGGATAAAACAGCAGTAGTTGGTGCAGGCACAGACTCGTCGCGCACCATGCCAGCGCGAACTGGATGAGGTTGCCGGAGATCACAATCGTCAGCACTGCGCCGCCGGTGAGACACAGCCATTTGGTAAAGCGGCCTTGGTTCGAGTCGCCGGCGAGATAGTTGATGGAGTAGCGGGCAATGACCGCGAGCAAAAAGGAAACCAGCACCAGCAGCACGGCGGACAGGTTGTCAAAATAAATTCCCAGATGAAAATCGCCGACAATCGGCCATTCAACATCCGCAGCCTGTAAAAGCACCAAGCTCGCCACGGCCAGCAATGCCGAGGTGAATGCCGCGAGCGAAATGGCCGCGCCCGTCCGGGCGGCGCGGATTCCGTTTCGATTGAGCCACGCTTCCGGCTGGAGGCCGAAGGCGATCAGCGCCAGCGGACCGACAGCGGTCAGCGCGGCGGTAAAGATTTGGTGATGTTCGTTCGTCATATTTTTCCCAACAACGACAAAAGCTTAACAGGCCGCTTTATTTCGTATAAATAGATTGTCTCTATTATGTCTATCGGTTATTCCGATGATATGAATTCGGCATTTGAGAACCCGGAATGGTTGAACTACCACCACCTGCGGCATTTTTGGATGATTGCGCGGCATCGCAGCATGACCAGGGCGGCGGCGAAATTGAAAATCTCGCAGTCCACTTTGAGCGAACAGCTCGCAGAACTGGAGGATTGGCTCGGCCAGCCGCTCTTCGACCGGCGCGGTCGCGAGCTGCACCTGACCGACGCGGGCCGTGTGGCGTTGGAGCACGCCGAAACCATTTTTACGTCCGGCCACGAACTCATCACGCGTTTCCGGCAATCCGACCAAAACCGTCAGCGCGTTTTGCGCATTGGCGCGGTTGGGCCACTCTCAAAAAATTTGCAGTTCGATTTCATCCAGCCGATTCTCGCCGACACGCTGACGAAAGTCGTTGTCGTGGCTGGCGCGCTCGACGAACTCACGCGGCAGTTGCATGAACACAAACTGGACCTGGTGTTGTCGAACATCCCGCTGCGAAGCGATCAGGAACACAACGTCTTCAACCACCTGCTCGGCGAGGTGCCTGTGTTTCTCGTCGGCGGAAAAAAACTCAAGCTCTCGCCGGGCAAGTTCCCCAAGTTCCTGAAAGACGTTCCGCTCTTCCTGCCCAGCCGCCAGAGCGATGTGCGGGCGGACTTCGAGTTGATTCTGGCAAACGCCGGCATCGAGCCATTCGTGCATGCGGAGGTGGACGACATGGCGCTGTTGCGTCTGCTTGCCTTGTCGGGCGAAGGCTTGGCGCTGGTCTCCAAAATCGTGGTCGAACGAGAATTGCAATCGCGCGAAATCAAATTCATGCAACGCGTTCCGGGTTTGGCGGAAAAATATTTCGCGCTGACCGTCCGTAAACGGTTTCAAAATGCGTGGTTGAGCGACATCGTTGAGGCATTCCGCGCGCGCCTCAAAGTCTTAGCTGCGCCGAATGTCCGCCTAGACTGACCGGTAGATTTAACCAGCCGTTTAAGCGCGGCCGCGATCTTGCACATATTCCTATAAATATATCTCTCCAAAATAAACTGCTGTGTTGGCGGCGGCGCCGGGCGACGTAATGCACATTTTAGTTACTTAAATATGTCATTAGCCGCCTTGACAGTGAGTATAAATTAACTAACAGTGTCAGCGGGCTAGAAATATTTAACAAACCCACGGTTAAAGATTTCGTTATGATTAACTGGGACGAGAAATTCGAGACGGGCAGCAAAACCATTGATGACCAGCACAAAATGCTGATTCTCCACATCAACAAGCTGGAAGATATGCTCGGTCACACTGCCCCGACGCCGCAACAAATCAGTTTTGCCATCAGCCTCGTGGACTTTCTGGAGCAATACGCCAAAACCCATTTCGGATTCGAAGAACAATGTATGGAATGCCATCGTTGTTCGGCGCACGTGGAGAACCAACGGCAACACGCCACGTTCATCGAATTCTTCAACAGCTTTCATGCCGAATTCAAACAGCACGGTTACAGTCTGGAAGCCTTCAAAAATTTGCACCGCATGACGAGCGCCTGGATTACCAGTCATATCCTGCGGACAGACACGCAGTTGAAAGCCTTCATCAAAGTTTAAGCCGCCGTCCGTTTTCCAACGCGCTCGGCATTCAACAATTTCGCGCCTGAATTTTTTCGGAATCCCGTTGCCGCAACCGCATTCCGTATTGGTTCAATGCTGTGCGCTCTCCCGATCCCACAGCACATCAAAATTTGCTTTCTTCGCCGCCGTCTGACGATCACACCCGCCGTGCTCGTAATAATGTTCGTAGGACTTGCGTCCGTCATCACCCCACGGACTATCCAACATCCCATCAATAAAAGTTTCACAACCCGTGCAGATAATCGTCAGTGCCGCCAGCCCCAGCCAGAGCGGACACCAACGCCATTTTGTTTCCGATAATTTTTCTTTCATCCAGCCACTTTAGCCAGCTTGAAACAAGTGGGTTAATTGATAAATCTGTTCAGACCATTGATGAATTCGATAAGCGCTCTCCTTGCCCAACCATTCATCGTGCGGGCGCAACGATTCCCCCGATTTTCCCGACATTGAGCCAATCAATGTCGCCACTTTTTTATCAATTAACCGGATTCCTGCCGTTGTGGTCTAGTGCTGGTGTAACTGAAACCGCCCTTCACCGGGCACAACCAAACAAATAAAAATATGAAAACTAAAACACTGCTCATGGTCGCCCTTGTTGGGGTGGCCGCCGCCTCGGCGCAAGCGGGCGTTAGTTGGAACATCTCGATCGGTCTGCCGTTGCCCGTGTTCGTCTCCGGACCGGTGGTGTGTTCGCCACCGCCGGTAGTTTGTGCGCCGCCACCGGTCGTTTATTGTCCGCCGCCCGTAGTGTATTCGCCGCCACCGGTGGTGTGCGCTCCGCCGGTGTGTGTGCCGCGCCCGCCGGTCTGTGCGGATGCAGGTTATACGATCGTGAACTTTGGCGGATCGCCTCAAGCGTTCGGTTACATCGCAGCGGATGGTCATTACATTCACCATCCGATTCAATACGAACATCAACAGGAGCACCGGGAACGGGTTCAGTATCTCCGTGCGACGCGTTGGTGAACTGAATCAGTGGAGGCGGCGGTGAAGTCACCGCCGCCTTTTTATTTTCCGGTCCAAATAAAATTAAACCACTTCAGCTATTGGGTGGATTCGATGAGTTGGCAGAGTTCGCGGGGGTTGCTGCGTTGGACGTTGTGGTCGCCTTCCATGATAATGACATGTTGGCCGCGTAGGAGCGCGGCGTGGTAGAAGGGATAAAAGTCGTCGGTGGCGGCGTCCGCACCTTTGTCCACCGTCAAAATATAGGTGGTGGGAATATTGGTGAGGGCGGCTGGATGAGTCAGGTGGATGGGCTGGCTAAAACATTTTTCGGACATGGGCACATCGTGAGGCACAGCTGGATTGCCGGTCATCCATTTGCCGATGGCCCAGCCGTTGGTGACGACGAAGGGAATGGCTTTGGGCCGAATGGCGTTGACGGAGTCGCCGTCCTTGGGCACAAGCGCGTCAATGTAGATGAGTTGCTTGATGCGGTCGGGCAAGCGGTCAGCGACGCCGGTGATGACCATGCCGCCGTAACTGTGTCCGACGAGAATGACGTTGTGCAGATCTTCCCAGATGATGTGATTGACGAGGTCGTTGATATGGGTGTCGAGGTCAATGTTAGTGCTGGCCAGATGGTAACGTTCGCCAAGTCCGGTCAGGGTGGCACGGCTAACTTTATAGCCGTCGGTGGTCAGAATCTTGTCCACATCTTTCCAATCCCAACCGCCGCCCCAGGCACCCGGAACCAGCATGAACAGTGGTTGCGGTCCGACGGACACACCGGTGACGGATTGGCCAGCGGCATCTTGCGCGAAGGCATTGAGACCGGTGCCAATCAGCATGAGGGCAAACAGCGCGATGGTTTTCATAAAAAATTCCTGCCTGATATAGCTGGCTCGTGCAGCAACCGGACAGTTTCAACGAGCGGGCATATAATTAATTGTCGTGGCGAAACGTGCAAATAAATTTATTCATCATTCTGCTTGGCGAACACAGCGCGAGACGGTTAGCTAATGGAATGAAATTGGTTCTCGATTACCTGAAACAAAACCAAACCCGCTTCGTCACGGAGCTGTGTGAATATCTACGCTTTGCGAGTGTCTCGGCGCAACCGCAGCATAAAAAAGATTTACTCGCGTGCGCGCGCTGGCTTGTGGCGCACTGCCAACAAATCGGTCTCGACGCGCGCGTCTGCGAAACGGATGGACACCCCATCGTCGTTGCCAAAACCAAACGCGAAAAGAATTCCACCAAACCGCACTTCATGGTTTACGGCCACTACGACGTGCAACCGCCGGAGCCTTTAGATTTGTGGACATCGCCGCCGTTTGAACCGCACCTCGTCGGGAACAATCTTTTTGCGCGCGGCAGCACGGACAACAAAGGTCAAAACTTCGCGCACCTCAAAGCCGTGGAAGCATATCTCAAAACCGGCACGCCCCTGCCCTGCGATCTGACGTTCGTGCTGGAAGGCGAGGAAGAAGTCGGCAGCAAAAATCTTTCCACGTTTCTCAAGGCGCATCGCGAAGAGCTGGCGTGCGATGCCATCGTGGTTTCCGACACCGGCATGCCTGCACCGAAACATCCGGCGCTGACTTATGCGCTGCGCGGCGTCATCGCTTTTGAAATTACGCTGACCGGCCCGGCGCGTGATTTGCATTCCGGCATCTTCGGCGGCGCGGTGGAAAATCCGGCGATGGCCTTGGCGCAATTGCTCGCCAAAGTGCGTGATGAAAAAGGCGTCATTAAAATTCCCGGATTTTATCAAGGTGTGGCCGAACTTTCCAAATACGAACAGGCACAGATCAAACGTTATCCGCTGTCAGATGCGGGCTTGAAGAAACTCGTCGGCTCACCGCAGTTGTTTGGCGAACGCGGTTACTCGGCACTCGATCATCGTAGCTCACGTCCCACATTTGAAATCAACGGCCTCACGAGCGGTTACCAAGGCGAAGGCAGCAAAACCATTGTGCCTTCATGGGCGCGGGCAAAAATCACCTGCCGCCTCGTGCCGAATCAAAAGCCGGCACATGTCCGCAAGATTGTCTGCGCGTGGCTCAAGAAAAATTGCCCGCCGACTGTGCGCATGGAAATTTCCGCCGGCCACGGAGCGGAAGCGTATCTGGTTTCGCCCACCAGCAAACCAGCGCAAGCGGCCTTGCGCGCGTTGGAAAAAGCGTTCGGCACGAAACCCATTTTGATGCGCGAGGGCGGCTCAATTCCCATCGTGAACGAATTCAAAAAAGTTTTAGGCGCAGACACGCTGCTGCTCGGCTTGGGTTTGCCGGATGACAACGCGCATTCGCCCAACGAGAAATTTAATCTGGACTGCTTTGCGAATGGTCAGCGAATGAGCGCATTCCTGTGGCAGGAATTGACGTAAGCATTAATCCGTTACCGAAAATTATTCAAACGCACTTTTGGGCGCCGGCGTATTGACCGTTTGCGGTTTGTTCGCGCGTTGGGCTTTGACTTCTTCCGGTTTCACTTCCAAGCCTGAATTGCCGAAAGAATTGTAAACGTAGGTGAGCACGTTCGCGATGTCCTCATCGCCCAGCGGGAAGGATGGCATGTTGTTGTTGAACTGCATGCCGTTGACCGTCACCTGCCCTTGCCGTCCGAAGATGACCAGTTGAATCGCACGATTTTTATCAGCGTTCAAATAATCCGAACTGGCGAGCGGCGGGAAGACGTGAGGTTGTCCCTGGCCGGATGCTTGATGACAGGCTGCACAGATGGAACCGAATAATTTTTTACCGGCCACAATTCGTTCGCTTTTAGTTTGGGCGGCAACCACAGTCGGAGCCGCGCCAATGGGGCTGCCGTTTTCCACCCAATGCTTGATGGTCAGCCGATCGGCTTCGGAAAGCGCGAGCGATTCGGGGCTGTTCGCGACGGGCATGACTTCTTTGTAATACTTACCCTTCGAACTATCCCACAAGCGCCGTTTGATTTCCCAGCGATCGAGATAAGCCGTCCGGTAATCGAGCCAGTTATAAACAAAGCGCGACTGTTGGTTGTGACAGCGGGAACAACTGCCCATAAAAATCGGCTGGATGTCACGCAAGTAAGTTGGCGCATTGTTCGTCGTTGCATTGTTCTGCGCGAAGCTGGTGGCGGTTAGCAAACCGAGAACCATTAGCGCAAAGCCACAGCGCATATGCCGGATGGAGATTGAATTTTTTTTGATGAACATAGCGTTAAAAGTTTGAAATTTTTTATTCAGCTTAGAACCCGTAGGAGAGCTGTAAAATCAACTGCGTCTTGGGCTGGCTTGAAACGCTGCTGTGGATGAACTCATAGTCGCCTTCAAACAGGAATGCGCTGGTGATGTAATATATATATCCGGTGGTCCAACGTTGCGTGACCGTGCCCAAATCGTCGTGGAACGAATCGTAACGGCCAACGATTTCCGTATTGTTGATAATCGGAAAATCCAGATTCAAGCCGGCCAGCTTGTAACCGGCCTGCGTCCACCAACCGTGTTGATTGACCATGCCCATATCATCGCTACCGTAGCGATCTAGAATATACTCGCCTTTCACTTCAATGTTCGGTCCGAGATGCACGGCTCCGTCGAACACGCCAGCGGTGTAAGTGTGGTTGTTAACCCATTGACCAGATAGTGCTGAAACACCCGCCTCAAAATCATAGTGCGGTTTGAACGGCATAAATATTCCCACCCGTCCACCGCCCACCGGATCGCGATGCAGATTTTGCGTGCTGCCGTCCGACGTGATACCAACGTTACCGTTGACATCCAATGCACTGGCATTGCCGGTGCCATCCGAAGAGCCCGGTCCGTTGACGCCATAAATCGCGTAGCTCAAAACCGAACCACTTTCACCCAGTGGAATGCCGCCACGCAATTGCACACCCACGCCGCTGCCCGGAATCAAATCTATCGCCAACGGATCATCCGGCATCTTGTTGAGCCAGCCCGCCGTGCGCTCGCTGTAAGTTCCCAGCGGCAGCAAAATCAAACCACCGCAAAAGGTCATGTAATCGTTCATTACATAATCCAATTGCGCGAAACTCAGGTTGAGAGTGGTTGTGTAACCGCCGCCGTTGGTGGCGTTGTTCTGAACCCCGAAGTCAAAGCCTGACTCGAACAAAATATTATCACCGCCGCGATACAGAAAAATCGGCGCGAAATCCGCCATCGTAAACGCACCATTCTGTTTGTCGGCGTTCACATATTGAATTTCTGCATCGCCGAGAATCTGGAAATTATGATTCACCGTCGCTTCGTCCAACGGTTGCCGGAGCTGCGTCGCTTGCGTTGCTTCCGCGCTTTTTTGCGCCGCGTCCTGCGCGGTTTGCTGCGTCTCCGCCAGCTTGTTTTGGAGCTGCTGCATCTGCTGCACATCCTGATCGTGCACTTGCTGCACCAAAGCGTTTGTCTGCCGCAGACTCTGGACTTCCTGGTTCAATTGCTGCACCGCCGCTTTCAAGGCATTAAAATCGGCATCGCTAACCTCGGCCTTCGCAACTGGCAAAATCAGCAGCCCGGCGGCAACCATTCCCGACAACATTCCAACCTGCAACCGGTGGATTTTAAAAATATTTTTCATCGCGTGAAATAAATAAGGGTTAGCGTCCGCTGTTCTCTTGCAGGTATTGCAAAATCAGTTTCGACTGCTTAACGGGAATGTTCGCGCGCACCTGCATGTGCAACATGATGGTTTTCCACTGCGCCGCCGTGCGCTCCGTGGGATAGCGCTCCGGATGACAACGGTTGCAGTTGATGGAATACAACTCCGCGCCCGTCAGTTGTTTTTTGCCAATCGGCGCGCTGGCCGTTGCAGCTACGATATTCGTGTCGCCCGCCGCCGCAGTTTTGGTTTCTTCGGCCAACAGTGGGGCAACGGCTAATCCGCCGCCCAACAAAGCCAGTAATGCGGCTGTCAGAACATTCCGGGCAGACCCAGTAAGTTGAGAAAAGGGTTTCATGGCGTCAGGTAAATGGAATTGTGTGTTTTGAAGGTTGATGGATTTGGCAATATTTTGACCCCACCGGCTGAATTGATAGCTACAGACTAAATAAATGGTGAATTTTAAACTCACCATCTTTTGCAATTTAGTTTGCAAATATTGGCTATTCGTCCGGCTGAAATATGCGACCCAAACTATCAACAAATAGAATCGTGATGGTGTGCGAAGACTGATGAGCTGCGGCTTGCCGGATGAAAACGCGCATTCGCCGAACGAGAAGTTCAATCTGGACTGCTTTACCAAAGGTCAGCGCATGAGCGCGATTCTGTGGCAGGAGCTGAAGTAAGAACTTTTAGACGTCCTTGCCATCGCGGACGCGCTGCTTTTTATCTTCGAGTTCCGCTTGAAGTTTTTTTCGATCAAACACGAGCTGTTCCCGCAATGATTCTGCCTTTTCAAAGTCATCGGCGGCACTCGCAATCTGTCCGTTCAAAGCAATTTCGCGCTCCGCAATCTTGGCAGCGTAGCGGGAATCGAGTTCCGCCAGCGCGGCCTTTTGTTTGGCGGTGAGCTTGGTGGCGGGAGTTGTTTTATTCAAACGCTCCATCGCGAGTTCAAAGGAAGATTTCATGGCTTTAATTTATGCACAGCAAACAATAATTAGTCAGCAACCAGTTCCGCTTCGTCAACCAGCTTCGGCCGGTGCAGCACCATCACATTGCCAACGCGCATGACGAGATGACTGGCGGTCTTTTCCGCAAGCAACGGCGCGAGCGTTTTCTTCTCTTCCTTAAACTCGGCAAATTTTATTTTGACCAACTCGTGCCGATTTAATTCGTCGGAAACGGTGCGGATAAAACCTTCACTCAAGCCGGCCTTGCCGATTTTCAGCGTGGCGTCCATGAGTTGCGCCGCCGCTTTGAATTTGCGGATCTGAGAATTGGTAAGTGGTTCGAGCATTAGTCTAGCAGTTTAATTATTTCCGTCAAAATTACCAGAGGTGAATCAGCTTTCACACCACGTTGCCAATTCTTCGCGCAGCTTTTCCACCGGCAAACCGACGACGTTGCTGTATGAACCGGAGATTTCGGAAATAATTTTCTCGCCGGAATCTTGAATCGCATAAGCGCCCGCTTTGTCGAGCGGCTGGATGCTCGCCAGATAATCGCGAATCTGCCGTTCGTTCAGCGGATGAAATAACACATCCGTGCTGACGGCAAAAATCCGTTCACGATGATGACGCAGATTCATCAAGCAAACGCCGGTGACGACTTGATGATGCCGACCTTGCAGTCGGGAAATCATCCGGCGCGCCTCGGCGAAATTGTGCGGCTTGCCGAGAATTTCATTATCCAAAAAAACCAGCGTGTCCGCGGCGAGCACGAGCGCATCGGGAATTTTTTTGGCCACTACACGCGCCTTACGATGCGCGTTGAGCTGGCAAACTTCAAGCGGCGTGAGATGGTCGTGGGCGACTTCATCCGCGTGACCGGGCAAGACCTGAAATTTAACCGGCAACAGTTTGAGGAGTTCCGCGCGACGCGGCGAGGCCGAAGCCAGAATGAGCGGCGGCAATTTCACAATTTCAGTTTACCCGAATTCACGATTCTGTCGAGCGCCGGAAAAATCAGGCGTGCGTCGCGCGCCGTTTTCCGCTAATCCATCGCCATGCAAAGCGACCGCCGCCTCGTCAATCTCGCGCTCATTGGCTTCATGGGCACGGGCAAAACGTCCGTGGGTCGGCACGTCGCAGAACATCTCGGCTTTGAGTTTCTCGACACCGACGAACTCATCCAGACGCATACCGGCCGCACCATCACGGATATATTTGCGAAAGACGGTGAACCGGCCTTTCGCGAACTCGAACGTAAAGTGGTTCAAGAACTTTCCACACGCGAAAAAACTTTGATCTCCACCGGCGGCGGTTTGCCGACGAATGCGGAAAATCTCGAAGCGTTAAAATCCTTTGCGCTCGTCATCTGCCTGTGGGCCTCGCCGGAAAAAATTTGGGAACGCGTCAAAAATCAATCGCATCGTCCCCTGCTCCACGATGCTGATCCGCAGAAAAAAATCCGTGAACTGCTGGCCGTGCGCGAACCGTTTTACCGGCAGGCCGACGTTTTGATTAACACCGACCTGCGTTCCGTGCGCGAGGCCGCACAGCAAGTCGCTTTGCAATTCAAACTCGCCACGCGTCCGAAACGATGAAAGCCGCCCTGCGTCAACGCGCAGCGGAACTCGGCTTTGACGATTGCCGTTTCACGACCGCCACCCCCCCCACCAGCGCGGAAAAATTTCAGCACTGGCTTGCCGGCAATCAAAACGGCGAAATGGCTTGGCTCGAACGCAACGCAGAAAAACGCATCGATCCGCAAAAAGTTTTGGCCGAGGCCAAATCCGTCATCTGTCTCGCCGTCAGTTATCAAACTGAAAATCGACAATCAGAAATTGGAGATCGAAAATCGGGAGCGGTCGCGCGCTACGCACAGTTTAAAGATTACCACGATGTGATTGGCGAAAAGTTAAAATTGCTCACGCAATTTGTAAATGAGCTCGGCGGCGCAGACACAAGCTCGCTTTGGTATGTGGACACCGGCCCGATTTTAGAACGCGATTTGGCGCAACGCGCGGGAATTGGTTTCGTCGGCAAGCACACGAATCTCATCAGCCACAAACTCGGCAACTGGATTTTTCTCGCGGAAATTCTGACGACGCTGGAACTCGAACCCGACGCGCCGGAGAAAAATTATTGCGGCCATTGCACGCGCTGCATTACTGCGTGTCCGACTCAGGCTATCACCGCGCCATTTACTTTAGATGCTCGGAAATGCATCTCGTATCTCACGATTGAACTCAAAGGTGCGATTCCTGTTGAGTTCCGCAAAGAAATTGGCAATCGCATTTACGGCTGCGACGATTGTCTGGCCGTGTGTCCGTGGAATAAATTTGCGCGCGAAGGAAATCTGATGAAGCCGCATGCGCGTGCCGATTTGTCCGCGCCGGATTTGCTGGAGCTACTACAATTGGACGATGCTGGTTTCAAAGCGCGTTTTGCCGGCACGCCGATGTTGCGCACGAAGCGGCGCGGTTTGCTGCGCAATGTCTGCGTGGCCTTGGGGAATGTCGGGGATAAAGCTGCTCTACCCGCGTTGGAAAAAGCCTCGCACGACCACGAACCGTTGATCGCCGAACACGCGCGCTGGGCAATTGAAGAAATTTCCCGCCGTTAAATTTCCGTTGTAACTGTGCAGTTTCCGTAGGCGTCTAGTTGGCGTTCCCTTGGCTGAATCCAAATATGAATTTCAAAAATCTGGCGATGGCGGTGTTGCTTGGCGGGTTGCCGTGGTTTGCGTCAGCGGACACGAATCCGCCGGTCACCGTTCGGGAAGATAATAGTTCCTTCATTCTGGATAATGGACTAGTTACGGCGCATATCAATAAGCGCTCCGGCGATTTGATTTCGCTCAGATATAAAAACCTCGAAATGCTGGAGCCGGGAACGCACGCAGGCGGCTATTGGTCGCACAACGCCGCGCGCGGCAAGCAACTTGACCGCATCACCATCAACCCCAAAAACAACGGTGGCGAACGAGGTGAAGTTTCCATCAAAGGCATTTCCGGCGGCAATCAAATGGGCGGCGGTCCGGGCGGCAGTGTGATTGCGGACATTGAAATCCGTTACGCGCTCGGGCGAGGCGATTCAGGCGTTTATACGTATTCCATTTTTTCGCACCCGACAAATTATCCGGCCACATCCATTGGCGAAGCGCGTTTTTGCCTGAAGTTGAATGATAGCGTGTTCGATTGGATGACGGTGGATGCGAATCGCAATATGGAGATGATCACAACTTACGATTGGAATCACGGCACGCAGATGAACGGCAAGGAAATGCGCCGGATGAACACCGGGATTTACAAAGGTGTGGTCGAACACAAATACGATTACGCGGCAAATCAATTTGACGTGCGCGCGTGGGGTTGGTCGAGCAGCTTGAAACACGTTGGTCTCTGGCTGGTGAATCCGAGCGTGGAATATTTAAGCGGCGGGCCAACGAAGTTTGAAT
>Ga0208872_1001589_pt1 | contig 13834 bp, 12 predicted proteins | sample CryBogCBH12Aug08_FD_185508 | JGI IMG/M metagenome (GOLD analysis project Ga0208872, IMG submission 185508) | Freshwater microbial communities from Crystal Bog, Wisconsin, USA - CBH12Aug08 (SPAdes) | ecosystem: Environmental > Aquatic > Freshwater > Lake | place: Crystal Bog, Wisconsin, USA...
CGGCAAAATAAAGCACGAGCTGCGGTGAACTAGACGGCAAGGCGGGCACTTTCCAACCGGTTTCTTTGATCCATTGAGCGGTGTAGGTTTGCATGGTTAGTTTGTTTTTTCTGGTTTAGTTTTTGGTGAACCACTGAAACTTGTTTCTGAAATGGATGGATAGGCCGGCGGCCGACCGGCGTTGGCGAGCAACTGGTTGATTTCCCGTTTCAATTCCACCACCCGCTCCTCGCGGTTCATCATGACGCGGTTGAACCGCTCTAATTCGACAAGCATAGCGCGAAGTTTTTCCTCGTCACGTTTGCGCAAAGTAAGGTCGGAAGCAATGCCCAAATAGCCGGTGATTTGTCCCTGATCATCGAACATCACGGTCACCGAGAGCAACACCGGAAAACGCGTTCCATCCTTGCGGATATAGGTCCATTCACGTTCGTCCGACTGCCCCAGTTCGGCTTTGGCGGTGAAGGTTTCAAATCCGGATTTCACCTCCCGCCCCAGATCAACGGTCAGTTCCTTGGCGCGGACAATAATTTCATCGGGAGCGTGAAAGATTGCCGGCGTTTCTTTCCCGACAATTTCAGCAGCGAAATAACCAAGCATGCGCTCGGCGGCGGGATTGAAAAGCTGGATGATGCCCCGTGAATCACAATAAATGATGGCATGACCGGCACCTTGCAGGATGGCTCGCTGCAGCGCATTCGTGGAACGGAGTTGGCTTTCCGCCTTAGCGCGCTCGGTAATATCGCTCTCGATCGCCATGTAATTTGTAATCTGGCCCGCAGCATTACGGATGGGCTGCACCTCGATGGCAACCCAATACTTTTCTTTGCGCTTGGTGTAGTTAAGAATTTCAAGACTAAACCCTTCGCCTTTTTGAAGCTGATCCCGGATACGTTGAATAGTCGCCGGATTGGTCTCCGGGCCTTGCAACACCGAACCAGGCGTCTTGCCGAGCATATCTTCAAGGGTATAGCCCGTTAGGCGCGTGAAACCTTCGTTCAACCATTCTACTTGGCCCTTTGCATTCGTAAGCACCACGCCGTTGTTGGTGCGGGCTACGATGAGGGCAAACTTGCTTTGTTCGCGTTCGTGCTGGCGCAGGCGTTCGTTGGCGGAACGTAGTTCCGCTTCCAATTTAGCCACCGGTTCGGTGGGCCGCTGGATATCTTCCAAGGCTTTGCTACGCGCTTCAGGTTGCGCTGCCTCCGTCAACGCCGGCGAACCAAGAAAAACCACCGCCTTGCCCGCATCCACCGGCAACATCTGCCCGCGCAACCGCAAACCGGTGCCTGGGTGTTCAATCAGAAATATCTGGCGCTGGTTTTTGACAATTCCGTTGAAAGTGATTTCCCCTTCCGGCTGGAGCACACGAATCAAATCCGGCAGCGCTGCGCCCGGCGAGAAATCCTTGCATTGTTTGACCAGCGCTCCACCGGCCTGGCGCACCCGCAAATCAGAGCCAACGACAAAATAAAACGGAAAGACTGCCGCAAACTGCTCCGCCGTCAGTTGCGGTGGCTGGGGCTGAAGCGCAAAATCACTCATGCAGCCAGCTTGGGAAAGTTGGAAGAACACCCATTGACAACCACGAGATTAAGATGCGGCAACCAGTTCATTGATTTTTTGTCAGCCATTCCAGATTTAGCTGGCGCGACCATACCTCAGAACTCTGTAATTTGCCAACTCGAATTAGCTTGGTTGCAGGAATTGTATTTTGATTCATATCCCACATTTGGAATGCGAGCGCGGGTAGGGTCATCGCGATGATTTTTAAATCCAGCCACAGGCTCATGGTTGTTACGTAGTGAATATCCAATTGCACCATTTGGTTAAATGTCAACCGATTCTTGCCGCTGACCTGCCAGAGCCCGGTCAGTCCCGGAACCGCCGCGAAGCGTTCGTGCTGCCACGGAATAAATCTTTCCACCTCGCCCGGCAAACAAGGGCGCGGACCAGTCAGGCTCATTTCGCCTTTGAGCACGTTAATCAACTGGGGAATTTCATCTAGCCCGGCAGCGCGCATGATTCTCCCAAAGGGAATGATTCGCTTGTCGCCTTGGGCATCCATTTTGGTCATGGGCGCGTCTGCCTGCACGAGGTGGTCGAAATGAACCTGCTGGGTGGCCGTCTCCGAACCTTGAAACATGGTTCGGAATTTTAGACAGGTGAACCGGCACCCCTGATAGCCGATGCGTTCCTGCCGGAATAACACCGGCCCGGTGGAAATGGCACGAATAATCACCGCCATAACCAACGCCACCGGCAGCAATACCGGCAACATCACCAAAATGCCGCAGACATCCAAAACCCGTTTCCAACTTGGAAGCCCAGTGTTCTTAGTGGTTTTCATATTGCCCCAATGTATGCATCCCTTATGCCAAACCAGTTTTCTTTGGATTTCCCAGCTAAAACACATCAACCCAAAGCACCGGCAGCCACAAAAACATTGCACAAGCATTGCAAATCAAATTCGCAATATTACAAAGACAACCGATGAGCCACCATGGTCCAATTTCTCATAATTTGAATTGACAGAAATTACACATGGACTTCTCAGTTGGATCCTGCATGGCCCCACCAAAAAATCCCGAAAAGAACGCCGAGAAGTTGTTAACGCGCGGGCGCGGGCGGCGATGATGCGGAATTTGTGAATGGTCTGTCCGTGCCACCGGCGAGGCGATTTTCCACCGCCCACGCTTCGTGCTTGAAATGCCGGTGGGTTTCACCGCACCTTGCCGCCGTGTTTCGTCACCGTTTTCAACTCCGCGCCGCTGATGTGCCGCTTTACCGGCTGTGTGACCAAGCCACCGGCAACGTGATTCTACTCATGGTCGTCTTCAGTCCGTGGGCGTTCGGCTCCGCACAAGCGTGGGCCATTTGGACGATGAATGTCGCCGGCTACGTCCTCGGCGCGCTGCTGCTGGTCAAACTCTTCATCCGGAAATTGAAAAATTATCCAGCGCCGCGGTGGGATTCCCTGCAACTGCCGGAGCAGCGGCGAAAAGTATCGCGCCCGCCCGTCCGCGCCGCCACCCGCACGCTCGCGTGGCTGACGGTGGCGCTGCTGCTTTACTGTGTGCTTCACGCGGTGAACGCCGCTGCCACCTTCGATCCGGAAAAAAATCTATTCCTTTACCGCCGCCACCTCGACTGGCTGCCGCACAGCTTCGACGCCCACCGGACGTGGTTTCATTTCTGGATGTATCTCGGCCTCGCCGCCACGTTCTGGAGCCTGCGCGACTGGCTGCTGGGCCGGACGGCAGCGGAAGAAAAAATTTTCCGCCAGCAAACCACGCCGGTGGTTCCGCGAATTCCGGAACGCCTGCGACGGCTGCTCTGGCTGCTCGCCATCAACGGCACACTACTTGGCCTCGAAGCCATCGTCCAGCACGCCAGCGGCTCCAACAAGCTCCTCTTTTTGGTTGAGCCAGCCGTCAATTCCTCTCCCACCGGCGACGCGCACTTCGGTCCGTTCGGCTACCGTTCCAACGCCGCGCAGTATTTCGATATGCTCTGGCCGCTGGTGCTCGGCGGCTGGTGGCGGCTGCGCAACCACAGCCTGAGCGGGAAAATCCACCTGCTGCCGGTGGGCGCGGCGGTGATGGCCGCGTGCCCGATTATTTCCCTCAGCCGCGCCGGCGCGATTGTCGCGGCGGGATTGCTCGTCACCCTGACGATTATTTTTCTGGCGATGGAATTGTCGAGCTTGCTCCGTTCCGAAAAGGGCCGGCAACGAGCCGGCCAGCAACTCTTGCTGACGCTGGTGTTTCTGGGTGTCGTCACCGCGCTGGGCGGTTATTTCGGCTGGGAAAAATTATCGGCCCGCCTGGATCAAATTGACGAAGGCTATGCTTTCCGCGAGCAAATGTATGTGGACGCCTGGCCGATGGTGAAGGACTATCCGGTGTTCGGCACCGGCCCGGGAACCTTCGCCACCGTGTTCCAACTCTACCGGATTTCCAATGCGACTTTTTGGGCCGTTCAACTGCACAACGACTGGCTGGAGACGCTCATCACGTTCGGTGGCACCGGCCTGCTGCTGGCGCTGGCGGCACTGGGTTGCGTGGTGGTGAACGGCTGGTTCGCGCCGCGCCGACTGTTCATCACGGCCGGGCTGGCGTTGGTCGGCTGCCTCGTGCAAGCACGCTTTGATTTTCCGCTGCAAAACCACTGCACCTTGTTTTTGTTTCTGCTGATTTGCGCGGTGTTGTCCGCGCTCGGTGCTATGGTGCGGCGAAATTAAAGCAAAACCGTAAAATTTAAGAACCACCGGTGGCTCGATTAGGCTTCAGGGCTGCCCGCGTTGGTCGTGGGAGGTGACAGTTGTCGAGAAATTCCAGCCTCCACCGATCCGCACGATTTCAAATTTTGTAATTGTTCCGCTGCGGGCCGAGGATAGACTGGAATGGTCATTATGAAAAAACTTGCCATTGTTATCGGCGTTCTGGCGGTGCTGGGACTTTTTGTTTTAATCCTGATTGCGGTGGCGGGCGGGAGCTACAACCACCTCGTCAAATTGTCACAGGGAGTAGACAGCCAATGGGCGCAGGTGCAAAACGTCTACCAACGCCGAGCCGACCTCATCCCCAATCTGGTCGCGACGGTTTCGGGCGCGGCCAATTTTGAGAAATCCACGCTGACGGAAATCACCGCCGCGCGGGCCTCGGTGGGACAGGTGAAAATTGATCCCAACACCGCGCCGAACGATCCGGCCAAGCTGGCCGCGTTTGAACAGGCTCAGGGCCAGCTCGGTTCCGCCCTGTCCCGTCTGCTGGTGGTGGTGGAGAAATATCCCGATTTGAAGGCGACCGAAAATTTCCGCGAACTCCAGGCCTCGTTGGAAGGGACGGAAAACCGCATCAGCGTCGAGCGGCGGGATTTCAACTCCGCTGTGCAAAATTACAACACGGCCATCAAGTCATTTCCGGAGGTGTTTTATGCCGGAGCCTTGGGCTTCAGTCCCAAACCCTATTTTGCCGCCACCGCCGGAGCCGAGATCCCGCCCAAGGTTTCGTTCGATTTCAATCACCCGGTTCCGGTGGCCAAACCTTGAGCTGTGCGCCGTTTCTGCGTCATCCTGATTTTGCTCGGCAGCCTTCGGCTGTTGGCGGTGGAAGTCATTCCCCCGCCACCGGTGGCCTATTTCAACGACTATGCCCATGCCGTCTCGACCGGCACGGCGGCGCAGTTGAACCAGACGCTGGAAGATTTTGAGCGGCAAAGCTCCGACCAAATCCTCGTCGCGATTTTTCCCAAACTCCAGTCCGACTCGTCGGTGGAAGATTACACCGTGCGGGTGGCGCGATCCTGGCAGGTGGGCCAGAAGAACAAGAATAATGGCGCGGTGCTGTTCGTCTTTGTGCAGGACCACAAGCTGTTCATCCAAGTGGGCTACGGCCTCGAAGGCGTGTTGCCGGACGCGCTGTGCAAGCGCATCATTGATGAACAGATCACGCCGCATTTCAAAGCCGGTGATTTTGACGGCGGCCTGACGGCAGGTGTGCAAGCTATTCTCGCCGCGACCAAGGGCGAATATAAAGGCACCGGAACGACGGTGGGTGAACAGCAGACTGGCTATGTTCAAAATGGTGAAAACAGTATAATTCCGACTATCGCCCTTATTATTCTGGTGGTTCTATTCATATTCTTTCGCTTTTTCTTCATCCCATTTGGCGGCATCTTTTATTCTGGGAGCGGACGGTCTGGAGGCAGCTCGTTTGGTGGCGGCGGTTTCTCCGGCGGCGGTGGCGGTGGTGGATTTTCCGGTGGCGGTGGTAGCTTTGGCGGCGGCGGTGCCGGAGGGAGTTGGTAAATATGCATCCGAAACATTTTTCCAAGCACCTGCACCACGCTGGGATCGTTGCGGCCATCCGTGAGGCCGAACACAAAACCACCGGCCAGATTCGCGTCAGCATCAGCGCCAAACACACCGACGATGCCGTGGCCACCGCGCAGGCGGAATTTTTGCGCCTTGGCATGAATCAATCGCCGGAACGGAACGGGGTGTTGATTTTCGTAGCCCCGCGCGCACACAAATTTGCGGTCATTGGGGATGAGGCGGTTCACGCCAAGTGCGGGGATGAATTTTGGCGGCAGCTTGCGGACGCGATGGCCGGATTTTTCCGCCAATCAGAATTCACGCCGGGCATCATCCACGGGGTGCAAAAAGCGGGCGAACTGTTGGCGGCGCACTTCCCGCGTTGACAGGTTTTTGTCCTTCCCAGCCTCAAAAAATCGCTTAATTAGCATTGCCGGTGGCAGCATTAAGCGAACGGCTTGATATTTCCGGCGCGATTTGGTTTGCTCCCCACATCATCATGAAATTCCCTACGTGCTTGGCCGCATTGTTAATGTTGTCCGTTCGCGGGCTATCGGCGGAACGCATCAATCAGGAGGGTCGCGTGCTCGGCCCATTGCCCGTCGTCACGCATCCCATTCTGTTCAACACTACAAATGCCGATGCGATTTTGGCAGCGATGCAGATTTTTCCGGTGTCGAATCCGTGGAATGAGGATATCTCCCATCGTCCGGTGCTGGCGAACTCCGAGGCGATGATTGCTCGCATCCTGTCCGATCTGACACCCAACCACCGGACACTGGTGGCGGAATATGAAATGAATTTTGTGCTGGTGCCGGATAACCAACCCCGAGTGCGAATCAACTTCTTCAATTATCCGGATGAATCGGATTTGGACGGCGGAACCTCGCCGTATGGTTGGTATCCCATTCCCGCAAACCTGCCGGTTGAGATGTGGCCGGCGCAGACCGGCGCACAGACCCTATCGCAATGGCAGACCAGCACCGATGACAGCGACCGGCACGCCATCATGGTGGCACCGGGTTCGGGCTTCATTTGGGAAACCTGGGAGACGCGGCGCACCGGCACGAACTGGCAGGCGTCCAACGGCGCAAAGTTTAATTTGAACTCCAACCAACGGCGACCGGTGGGTTGGACTTCCGGAGATGCGGCGGGCCTGCCAATGTTCCCGGCGCTGGTGCGCTATGACGAAGCTGAGCGCGGCATGGTGGAGCACGCCTGCCGGCTGGTGGTCAAGCGCACGCGTTACAATCATTTCATCTATCCGGCGACGCATTATGCCGCGCCACCGGCAAACACCAGCTCCAATCTGCCAGCAATGGGGCAACGGCTGCGGTTGAAGGCGAGCTTTGTCATCCCGGAAAATTGGACCAAAGAGGAAACGGCGGTGCTGCGGGGATTAAAGAAATACGGTGCCTTGGTGGCGGATAACGGCAACGTGTTTTCCATTTCCGTGACGCCGGATGACCGCTGGCCGGCCAATTGTTTCGATCATTTACGGAGCATCAGCGTCACGAACTTTGAAGTTATCCAAACAACGGGACCGAATGAAGGACGACGTTAAGCGAACGCGAAAGAAAATCACCACCGCGTCAACAGAATCCTACAACCAGCCTGCCAGAATCAGTTAATCGTCCTCCCGACTAAAGCCGGTAATAATATCGAATTGTCCCGCCAGTGATAACAAAGTAAAATCACGCGTTCCCGCGAACGCTGCCGCGCCGCCGGTGGAACCGATGAACTGATTGAAAACAAAAGAAACAATTATGAAGACAAAAATCGCTTTAAGCTCTGCGCTGATGGTTTCCTGTCTGTCGGCCTTATTTCTTAACGCCGGTGAAGTGTCTACCCCCATCGCGGTGGTGCTCCCGGATCTGAACCAGATCGCGAAGTGGGACGATTCGAACGGCGATACCGCCGATCCGTTCTGGGCCGACGATGGCAACCTTTACCATTTCCAGTGCGATGGTCGGGGCTTCGGGAAGGAGCCGCGCAATCTCTGTTTCAACCAGATCGCTGGCACCGATCTGGGCGGTCTGCGCGGCGAGTTGGTCAACGCCATGGACGAATATGGCAAAGCGAATGCCTCCGAAAAGGACGGCGCGAACTGGAAAGTGTGCGGACAGGAATGCATTGATGGCGTGTTCTACGCGTTCGTCGCGCGCAACCGCTACGGCAACCACTCGAAGGATCCGCTGCTGCGGCAGACCTCGTTCAACGCCAGTCTCATCAAATCAACCGACCACGGCCGCACATGGACGCGGACCGCGCGGGAGAATTACGAAGCGCCGATGTGGCCGGGCAACCGGTTTGGCGGGCCGGGTTTCATCCACTACGGACGCAACGGTGGCAACGTGCGGCGCGATGGTGCCGACCAGTTTGTCTATGTGGTTTCCAACAACGGCTTTTGGAATGGGGGCGACGATTTCATTCTCGCGCGCATTCGCCGCGACGATCTGCCGAAGCTCAAGACCGGGGACTGGCAATACTTCACTGGCGGTGATGGCCTCGATGACAAGGCTTGGTCCGGCGAAATCGCCAGCGCCACGCCGGTCGTCAACCGGCCGGCGAAACTCGGCTGGACGGCACCGGTGTTTGTGGCGGAGTTGAACCGTTATCTGCTCGTTTCCTGGTATGTCACGCCGACACTCAAAACCTGGTTCACACCCGAGTGTGTCGTCTATGATTTTCTTGAAGCGCCGCACCCGTGGGGGCCGTGGACGATGGTGGGTTCGTTCGACGACCGCTTCCTTGGCGGCAATCACATGTATGGCCCGAATCTGTGCGCAAAATTTCAGGAGCGCGTGGACGGCGGCGTGAAAGTGGAAATGTTCACCTCAGGCTGCCCCTTCCAAGACAAGCCGGGCGGGTTGTATAAAATGTGGCGCATCCCGCTGATCTTACGCACCAAGCCCCTACCTGCCGCAACCGACGTCAACGACAACGATCCCGCCGTTCGATACTCCAAAGGCTGGATCGTCATCGCCCAGAAAGGATCGCGGGATTTTCAGGGCGATGTGCATTACACGCGTAGTGCCGGCGCCACGGCCACCTTCCGTTTTACCGGCACCGGCGTCGAAATTCTCGCACAGAAATATCAGGACAGTGGCGAGCTTGCCGTGGCGATCGACGGCCAACCGCGCGGGGTGGTGAACCTCAACCTCAAAAATTTTCCGCGCCTGGTTCAGGTTCCTGTCTTCCGCGCCGAAGGCCTTCCCGTCGGCGAACATCAAGTGACAATTGAATCCCAGGGTGAGGGCGCGATCGCGCTCGACGCTTTTCGGGTGTTGCACTGAACCCGCCGGGCACTTGTTTGAGCCAAGCCGACGCGGAAACTAGCCCGTAATCGGCGACTTGCGCCCATCAATAACTTTTGCGAAGGTGTCAGTAGCGATTAACGCCGGTGTGCCGCAAGGCTCGGTATCGGAACGCGCCCCCAGTTCGATTTTGACGACCGGGCGGATATAGGCGGCGTCCGCATAAACGGAAGGGTATCCGCCAGCGTATGCACTCTGGAAGAATGCACCTCCAATTTTCGATTTTCAAGTTTCCGCATTCCGCATTAATTCGAGGATGGCCCTTCACGGATCGTAAATCTATTTGGCCCAAGCAGGGAATGGAGCGTTGAATTCCACCGGTTCCAGGCTTAGCGGATGATGAAAGCTTACCCCAGCCGCATGGAGGCAGAGCGGGGGATCGCCGACCGCCGGTGGCGGCGTGCGTCCCAGTTGCTGGCCGGGCCGATAAACCATATCGCCAAGAATCGGAATTCCCAGATGCCAGAGATGCACGCGGATCTGGTTCGTGCGCCCGGTCAGCGGCCGCGCTTCAATCAGGTTCGTGCCGTCGGCCAGACGCCGGAGCCGGCGGAATTCGGTGCGCGCTGCCAGCCCGTTTTCGAGATCCACGGTGCGCGAACACCGTTCGCCGGCACCGGCACTGATGGGCACATCACAATAAAATTCATCCGCCGGTAACTGGCCCTGAACGCGGGCCAGATAGTTTTTTTTCACCCGCCCCTGCGCGAATTGCGATTGCAGCGGACCGGCAAATGGTTGCGTGCGCGCCACCACCACCAAGCCGGTCGTATCGGCATCCAGCCGGTGCGCCGGGTGTGGTTGCTGCGGATGATAGGCCGCGTTCAGAATGTGTTGGAGCGTGTTCAGATAGAATCTGCCGCCGGCGTGCATCGGCAGCGGGGCGGGCTTGTTCACCACGATCAGCGCCTCGTCTTCGTGAACGATTTCCACCGCCCCATTCACCGCCGGCTCGGTCACATTCAGGAACAGATGCTGATAGCGTTGCCCGGCCCGAACCCGTTGCGTGGCCACCACCGGTTTTTGTTCCCAGCTCACGATCCGGCCTCGGGCGAATTCTTCCTGCCATTCGGATATGGACACATTCCAGACCATGTGTTCCAGCGCTGCCAGCAGGGTCAAACCATCGCACTCGCCGGGAATGTTGATCGGCTTGAAGTGATCCCGTGGCTGACTTCCCGGCAGGGGTGTGACCGCACGGCGAATCGCCGCGTGACGTGGGGCCATATCCGCCAGCGAATGCACCCCGCGAGTCTGCTCCCGACCAACAGCGACTTCAAGTGGAAGTATTTTATCCAACAAAAAACAGTGGCGGCCAGACTGGCATTCTATAAGACTTCATTTCATCCGAGATGAAAACCTTGCTCCGCCTGATAGCCCTCGTGCTGATGTTACCAATCGTGTCGCCAGCCGCAGACGCGCCGCTGACCTTCAACGACCCCAAGCCGCACCGCTACGAACTCACCGGCCGGGCCAGCCAGATTGATCCGCGCACCCGCCCGCATCCGGAAATCGATTTTGTGTTCGAGAAAGACGGCAAACCCGCCGATGTGGAGAACGCCTCGGTGGATACCCGCGTCCCGCCGCAGGGGAAGCTGGTCATCTGGCTCATGGGTTACAGCGCACCGCTCTTTGAGCGCGTGAACAGTTATGGCCTGCACGCCATCCGCGTGCATTACGCCAACGGCTGGTTCGGCAAGTTGGGCAATGCTGCGCCGCCGGGAGACACCCAGTTTCTCGGCAATATCCGGCTGGAAGCGGCGACCGGAGAAGATTTCAGCCCGGTGGTGGACATCCCCAAACCCGACGGCCTGATGGAACGGGCGTTGCAATTTGTGAAATGGCTCGCACAGACCAATCCGCCGGGCCACTGGGATTATTTCCTCACCGCCGACTATCAGGCGCTGCGTTGGGATCGAGTGATCATCGCTGGCGCTTCCCACGGTGCGACCACCGCCACCCGCTTCGCCAAATACCAGCGGGTAGACCGGGTAGTGATGTTTTGCGGGCCACGGGATCAGACGGAAACCTGGCAAGCGTTGCCTTCCGCCACCCCGGCCAACCGATTTTTTGGGTTTAGCCACGTCCTCGACGGCGGTTGGACCGGGCATCATTACGATCGTTCATGGGCGATGCTGGGACTGCAACAGTTTGGCCCCATTGTGAATGTGGATCAGACCCAGCCGCCCTACGGCAACACCCGCCGACTCATCACCGATGCGGAGGTGAAAAACGACCCGCGCCGCGCTCATAGTTCGGTCGTGCCGGGCGGGGCGGCGGTGAAAGACGTCAATGGGAAATACCTCCATGAAGCGGTTTGGCGTTACCTGTTCACTCAGCCGGTGGATCAGGTGGGCCAAGCGGTGGAAAAATGAACCGGCAGTTCAAATCGCTTAAATCCGGCATTTCTGGTCAAGCCGTGAGATGCAGCCGATTTGTGGTTTGATTTTCCACTTCTGCGGATGGACAAGGAACAAACGAAAACTTAAACTTAAGTAATTTATGGCAAAAATCGCAATGCTTGGCGCTGGCAGCTTGGTCTTTTGCAAAACTTTAATGGCGGATTTTCTGGCCACCCCGGCGCTCGCCGGCAGCGAATATCGGCTGATGGCGTTGACCCACACCCGGCTGGACAAGATGCACGCGTTCGTCCGCCGCATGATCAAAGACAACGGCGTAAACGCCACGGTCACGGCCACCACGGACCGGCGCGAGGCGTTGCGTGGGGCGGATTACGTCGTCGTGATGATCCAGGCGGGCGGCGTAGCGGAGTTCCGGCAGGATTACGAAATCCCGCTGAAATACGGCGTGGACCAGTGCATCGGGGATACGATGGGACCGGGCGGCATCTTCCGCGCGTTGCGCCATATCCCGGCGTTGCTGGAGATAGCGCGCGACATGCAGGAGCTTTGTCCCAACGCGATTCTGTTCAATTACGCGAACCCGATGGCGATGTGCTGCTGGGCGTTGGGCCGCGTGCCGGGGCTTCAGTTTGTCGGGCTGTGTCACGGCGTGCAGACCACGATGGATCTCATCGGCAGTTATGCGGGCGTGCCGAAAGAGGAGATTGATTTCGTAGCCGCCGGCATCAATCACATGGCCTGGTTCCTCAAGCTGGAACATCAGGGCCAAGATCTTTATCCGGGTTTGAAAGCGAAATTTGAGAAACCCGGCTATTACGTGAATGAAAAAGTCCGGGCCGAGGTCATGCGCCATTTCGGATATTTCATGACTGAAAGCACCGGCCATCTTTCGGAATACCTGCCGTATTTCCGCAAAAATAAAAAGGCGCTCGACCTTTATTGCGACGAACCAGCCTTCGGCGGCGAATCGGGCGCTTATTACAAATACTGCGCGATGCTGGCGGCGAAATTTACCAAAACGGATCCCCTAGCCATCGAAACCACTCAACTCGGCCTGCGGAGTGCCGAGTATTGCTCGCACATCATCGAGGCCAAAGAGACCGGCAATGTTTTCCGGCTCAACGGCAACATCCGCAACGATGGCTATATCACAAATCTTCCGTCCGGCTGCTGCGTTGAGGTGCCGATCTTTGTGGATCGGCTCGGATTGCATCCGACGGTGGTCGGCAATCTGCCGGTCCAATGCGCTGCCCTGAACATGACCAATGTGCAAGTTCAAGGTCTGACCGTGGAGGCCAGTTTCACCGGCGATCCGGAACTGGTCATGAACGCCGTGGCGCTCGATCCACTGACGGCAGCGGTGCTGACCTTGCAGGAAATCCGCGACATGGTGGCCGAGATGTTGAAAGCCGAACAAAAATATCTACCACAGTTTGCAGGTAAGAAGCTGCGTCCGATTAAAATGATCAGCATTCCGAAAAACGTGAAACGGGCCGAAGTCCCACTGGATCCGGCGCTCGCCATTGCCAACCGGTTTACGAAACTGGCAGAAGCGTGATCTCAAAGACTGTTTGTTCGCGATATTTACTCAAATGGATTCAAGCCTCTGTCCCTAACACTGGTGATAGGCTGGAAAATCCGGCGTAGTTACGACCGGATCATCGTCAGTAGCATCTTGAATCGTTTTACGGCTTTCAGAGCATACGGTTAATTGGCTGGCATCAGAATCATCTCCCCACCTGACACGCGATGGGTATGGCCAGCCACCATGATTTAAGCTTCCCCCCCCCTCCAACACTTACACCAAGGCATCGAAAGGAGCCGTGTGTTCGCTCAATCCTTGGCCCTCGTCAAAAGCAAACAGCGTCACTCCGCCGCTGGGCTTCTTGACGATTTCACGGCTCACAACCGCGTCGTCCTGATAATTTAAGTATTCAGTGGTTTTGGTGACTTGGGCGCCGAGCAGCCCCCTGGGAATGGTGTTCATGCCGGAATGATAATCTAGACTGGCGCGTTGTCCCCACATTTGATGACGGAAAAATAACGACATAAACTTCGGGAGAATGTATTTAACGCAAATTGGAGATGTCTGCAAAAAGGTTTTTTAATGAGCAATCATGTTGGTGGACGCCGGCAAAAGGGAAAACCAGTTAAATCCAGTTGCCGTTTTTGACCTGATTTGCGTTACCTACATACTCCCGATAAACTTCGGGAGTATATAGATAACGCAAATTGTGGATTTTTCTGAGGGGGTTACCCAGCCAATGTCCAACCCCGTCATGGAAAATACTTCCATGAATGGTAAGAAACATCCTGAGCTCGCGAAATCGGACATC
>Ga0208872_1001590_pt1 | contig 13828 bp, 16 predicted proteins | sample CryBogCBH12Aug08_FD_185508 | JGI IMG/M metagenome (GOLD analysis project Ga0208872, IMG submission 185508) | Freshwater microbial communities from Crystal Bog, Wisconsin, USA - CBH12Aug08 (SPAdes) | ecosystem: Environmental > Aquatic > Freshwater > Lake | place: Crystal Bog, Wisconsin, USA...
AGGAACAAGGGCGAGCTGAAAACCATGTTATTATTTAGGATGCCTCAATGGTCCAAGCGTAAATATTCCGGCATCCCGGCGCAACGTCCGAGTTTGCCGCTGTCACTTCGGGCACCACGCCGACAGGTCGCGCTGGATGAGCTGTTCCAGCTCGCGGATGTCGGCGCGGAACATTTCGGTCAGGCGCGCCTGAAGTTCCGGATCCAATTTTTGCTCGTAGGCGTGATGAAACACTTTGCTCGCCGGCGGGATGATGGTTTCGTCCACGCCGAGGAATTGCAACACCTTGAGCAGCGTGCCTTGATGGTCGTGAAGCAAATCTTCGTTCAAGATGACGAGGCAGTTTTCCTTCCCGAAAAGTTCGTGAAGCCGGCGCAACTGCCGGGCATAAAATCCCCGGTCGAGATAGGAAAAAATCCGGTGCTGCAACGGCAGCGCCGCGCGGCAGCGCGCGGCTTCTTGTTCCACGGCGTCCTTGAACGGCAGCGTGTCGGCCTGCCGCTGCCGCTCCATGTTCCACGCCGAGAAGGCGCGGTCCACCGGATTGCGCAGCGCCAGAATCCATTTCATCTTCGGATTGTATTGGTGGATGCGGATGGGCGCGGCGTCCCAATACATATAAATCGGCGTGGCGTCGCCGACGGCCTTGTGTTGCGGGCCGGGTTTGAAGAAAGCATGGTAGTGCCGGTAATCCGGCGTCCCGGCGAAATATTTTTCCTGGTCGAAGTAATGAACTTCCTTCAACGAATGCGCCATGCAGATTTCCGGGTGCTGCCGGAGAAAAACGTCGAGCGCGGTGGTGCCGCCTTTCTGCGTGCCGCCGATCACAAAGTTGACGAGGGGGGAGGAGTTGGCCATGGACTGTTAAAATTAGAGGTGCGCTATGAAGCGAATTGCAGGTCGTAAAGTTTTTGATAGACGCCGCCGCGCTGGATGAGTTCGTCGTGGTGGCCGGACTCCACGATGCGGCCCTGGTCCAGCACCACGATCATGTCCGCGTGCAGAATCGTCGAGAGCCGGTGCGCGATGCAGATGGTCGTGCGGCCCTTCATCAATTCGTCCAGCGCGGTCTGCACGGCGCGTTCGGATTCGGTGTCCAGCGCGCTGGTGGCCTCGTCGAGCACGAGAATCGGCGCGTTCTTCAACACCGCCCGCGCGATGGCGAGGCGCTGGCGCTGGCCGCCGGAAAGCGACACGCCCTTCTCGCCGATGACGGCGTCGAAGCCTTCGGGCCGCTGCATGACGAATTCATGCGCATGGGCGTGTTTCGCGGCGGCGATGATATCCGCCTCCGTCGCGCCGAGTCGGCCCAGCTCGATGTTCCGGCGGATGGTATCGTTGAACAGCACATTTTCCTGCGCGACCACGGCGATCTGATTCCGCAAATCGCGCGTTCCCACGTCGCGCAGATCCACGCCGCCGATGGTGATGCGGCCGCGGTCGGGGTCATAAAAGCGCAGCAGCAAATTTGCCAGCGTGGTTTTGCCGGAACCGCTCGCGCCGACCAGCGCAACCATCTGGCCAGCCTTGACGGAGAGGTTGATGTTCCGCAGCACGGGCTTGTCGCCGAAGCTGAAGTCCACGTTTTCCAAAACGATGTCGGCCCTGTCCGCGTGGAGCATCTTCGGCGCGACGGGTTCGGGAATCGTGTTCTGCGTGGCGAGCAGTTGGAAGACGCGTTCGCTCGCGGCTCGCGATTGGTGCAACTGGTTGTGAACCTTCGTCAATGTCTTGATCGGCGGATAAATCATCACCACGCTCAAAACGAAGGTGAAGAAGTCCGACGCCTTGGGCTGCCGGTCGGCCGGCATCTGCGAGACGTAAAGGAACACCAGCGCCAAGCCGGTTGCCCCGAAAAATTCCATGAGCTGGCTGGGGATTTCGTTCGCGCGCATCACGCGCATGACCTGACCGAGATAGGTTCGCGTGATGATCTGGAACTGTTCGATGACCGTGCCTTCGAGATTGTAGGCCTTGATGACGCGGTTGCCGGTGAAGGACTCGTGCATCAGGTTCGTCAACCGGGCGTTTTGCTCCTGCATGGCGCGGGCGGATTTGCGCACCTTGCGCCCGAAAATCAGGATGGGCACCAGACAGACCGGAAACACAATGACCGACACCAGCGTCAGCATCGGCTGGATGGCCAGTTGATAGCCGATCAGGCACAGGATGGTGATGGGATCGCGGACGAGCGAGGTGAAGGTGTTGCCGATGATGCTGTAAAGCACCTGCGTGTCGCTGGTGATGCGCGCGATCAGGTCGCCCGTGCTGTTGCGGTTGAAAAAGCCGAGCGACAGGTTTTGCAGATGGGCGAAGAGCTTCGTGCGCAGGTCGGTGATGGCGTGGACCGCCGACCAGTTGGTCATATACATCGTCAGGTAGCCCAGCGACACACGCACCAGCATGATGGCCGGGATGACGCCCACCACCAGCACCCAGCCGCCGGGCGAAGTGGGCGCGTGCAGTTCCGGCAGGATTTTCGCAATGGCGTGGGTGAGCGGATAAATCCACTGCGGCGCCTTCTCCAGTTGCTCGTGGAAATTCGTCGTGCGGAGGAAAATCAGGTCAATGACCACCTTGGATGCGCCGAGCATCAGGCCGTTGGTCAGGCCGTAGCCGATGCCGCAGACCAGCCCGAGAAAAAACCGGCCGCGATACGGCCGCACCAGCCCCCACATTTTTTTCAGGAAATCGGTCATCGGTTTTATTTTTGCACAAGCCGCGCAAAGCGAAAGTTTTTGTTTTGGACGAACGAGGTAGTTTGATGAATTGACTCAAAAACCCACCAAATTCTTAAACCCATTTTTAGATGCCCTTGCATTTTTATGCGGGAATCCGCCTGATTTCCTCATGCCGTCATCACATCGGGGGACGCATCTGAAAAACAATCAATTTTTTCTCGCATGGGCCGCAGCGTGGTCTTACGCTGGCAAAAAATAAGCCCTTATTCATTATGGACATCGTCTTCAACTGTCCCAACTGCGACCAGGAAATGGCCGTGGATCAAGCCGGTGCCGGCAGCCAGATTGACTGCCCGTCCTGCGGCGAGCACATCACCATCCCGACCGGCAGCAAGGTGACCACCGGTTCGCTGCCGCCCGTCGCGTCGCCGCCCGCCGCGACGGTCAGCGCCATCCACGCCTCCGCCGCCGCCAAAATTCCGATGCACCTCAAGGTGCCGGTGCGCGACAAGCCGGGCGAGTCGCTGATTGACAAACCCAAGCCACCGCTGGAGATCGTGCAGAAGGGCGCGGGCAAAAAACTCCGCATTCACACCATCCGCCGCGCGGCGTGCACCGAGTCGGGCCACGACAAGTTCGACGAGAAGGTCTCGGAATTTCTGAACCAGATTACCGAGACGAACCTGATCGGCATCCACACAATCAACTACGAGCATTTCGACGTGGGCATCCAAAAGATTATGACGGATTACGGCGTGCTGATTGTTTACCGGGGTTGAATGGCTTTGACTTGGCGGCGGCTGGCCGCTACCGTTTTTGCTGATGAATCGCTGGACAGGAATCTGGTTTTTGCTGGTTGCCGCCGCCGTGCTGTCGCCGGTGCGTTCGCCGGCGCCGCTGATGTATGTGCCGGGCGAGGGCTGGTATTACGAGCCGTTCGGCGAGAACGCCCACTGGCAGCGGTCGCGCGCGAAGGACCAGTTGCAGGTGGCCGAGGACGCTTTCACCGCGAAAAGTTATTCCGTCACCATCCGCGCCGCGAGCCGGGTGCTGCGGGTGTGGCCGCTGTCGGATTACGCCGCGCGCGCCGCGTATCTGCTGGGCCGCTGCCAGGAAGTGGACGGCAAGGACGAGGCGGCTTTCAATTCCTACCAGAAAATCATCGAGAAATATCCCAAGAGCGCCGAATACAACGAGGTGTTGTGGCGGCAGTTCGGCATCGCCAGCCGGTTCCTCGACGGCGAATGGTTCAAGCTGTGGAACACGATTCCGCTCTACACCTCGATGGACGAGACGGCGAAGCTGTTTGAAAAAGTCGTCGCCAACGGCCCGCACAGCGAGGTCGCGCCGCACGCGCAGTTGAAGGTCGGCGCGGCGCGTGAGAAGCAAAAAAATTACGAGGACGCGGTCAAGGCCTACGACCTCGCCGCCGACCGTTACCACGACCAGCCGAAAATTTCCGCCGACGCCATGTATCGCTCCGCCGTGTCGTGGGAGAAGCAGGCCGACACCGCCGAATACGACCAGAGTTCGGCGGCGCAGGCCATTGCGGCCTACACCGATTTCACGGTGGTCTTCCCCGACGACCCGCGCGCGGCCGACGCGCAAAAGGCCATGGTCAAGCTCAAGGCCGAACAGGTGCGCGGGAGTTTCACCATCGCGCAATTCTACGAGCAGAGCCACAAATGGGCCGGGGCCATCGTTTATTACAACGACGTGCTGCAACTGGACGCGAATTCGCCGCTGGCCGAGCAGTCCCGCCAGCGGATTGAAATTTTGAAACCCCGGCTGCCGTCCGCGCCGCAAAAATAATCCCCATGCGCGTCTGGAAATTTTTTCTGCCCGCTCTTGCCGTCGTCCTGCTGGCCGGTTGCGCCGGCTATCATCTCGGCCCCGTCAACGGCGCCACGGCCGGCGAGAAAACGGTGGAAGTGCTGCCGCTCAACAACCAGACGCGGCAGCCGCGTCTGGGCGAGGCTGTCACGCAGGCGTTGCGCGAGCGGCTACAGGTGGACGGCACGTTTCATCTGGCGACCAGCGAGCCGGGCGATCTGGTCATCACCGGCTACATTCACCAATACAGCCACGAGGGCATGGGTTATCTGAATCGCGACTCCGCCACGACGGAGAATTACCGCGTCGGTGTCACCGTGCATGTCACGGTGCGCGACCGCGCCACCGGCAAGCTGGTGCTTGACCGCGACGTGAAAGGTCATACGCTCGTCAATGTCGGCCCCGATTTCACCAGTTCCGAACGGCAGGCCATGCCGCTGCTCGCCGCCGATTTGGCCCAAAACATTGTGGAACTGCTGGCCGAGGGAACTTGGTAACTTGGTAACTTTTTTGAAACTTTCGGGCTGGCCCGCCAGTCTGGATAACTGAACAACTAAACTACACAACCTATGAAAAAACAAATCGCACTGTTCGCCCTCGTGGCTGCGGCCTTGATTGCCGCGCCCGCCGTCATCCGCGCCCAAGACGCGTCGGCCACCAATAACGCCGCCGCGTCCGCCGGCAAGAAACACGCCGCGCCGGTCGTCGGCAAAGTCGGTGCCGTGGACGCCAAGGCCATGACGCTGACCGTCGGCACCAAGACGTTCACCATCACTTCTGAAACCAAGATCAAAAAGGACGGCAAGGATGCCACGCTGTCCGACCTCGTCGTCGGCGAAAGAGTCGCCGTCATCGGCAAGAAGGATGAAGCCGGCAATCTTACGGCTGTGTCCATCCACGCCGGGAAAAAGGGCGAAAAGTAAGCAGCAACTGACTTAAATAATTCACCGCGGCGGACGGCAACGTCCGCCGTTTTTTATTTGCGCCGCCACCAGCCCGTCATCCGCTTGGGCTGTTGCTGCTGGTCCGGCGTTTGATACTGGCTCACGAGCAACTGGCTGCGCGCGGCCTCCAGCGACATCCGAAACTCGTCGTAGCTCAAGAACCGCTCGGCGGGATTTTTCGCGAGCGAGCGCGCCAGCGCGTCGCTGGTCGGCTGGGAGATTTCCGGCACCACTAGGTTCGGCGGCGTTAACGGCGTCTGCACCTGCGCGATGACCACTTCCTCCACCGTTGGCGCGTCGAACGGCACATGGCCGGTAATGGCGTGGTAAAGCGTCGCGCCCAGACTATACATATCGGACAAAAAGGTTTCCGGCTCGCGCTTGATCTTTTCCGGCGCGACGTAATACGGCGTGCCGCGCGTGAACTCCGCGCCTTCCGCCTCCGCGTCCGTCTTGCGCGCCAAGCCGAAATCCACCAGCTTCGGCTCGTGATCGGCGTTGAACAAAATGTTGCCGGGTTTGATGTCGCAATGGAGCAAATCGTATTTCAGCGCCATGTCCAGTGCGGACGCGATTTTGATGCCGACATCGAGCACCTGCAATTCCGGCAGCGCGTGCAATTTTTCAATGCGGTTGTCCAAGCTGCCTTGGTCGGCGATTTCCATCACGAGATAGCGTTCGCCTTCCCATTCGTCGAACGTATAGATGTGGATGATGTTGGTGTGATTCAGCTTGGCGCAGGCGCGGGCTTCGAGGTAAAAACTTTCGAGCATCTTCGGGTCGTCGAGCAGCTCCTTCTTCATCAGCTTCACCGCCACGAGCCGCTCCAGCGTCGTGTCCCACGCGCGATAAACCGTGCCCATGCCGCCGGAGGCGATCTTGCTGCGCAGCTCAAATTGCCGCAGTTGCATCGGCATCATGATGGCATGGCCGCATTTCTTGCACGGCTCGGTGGCTAGCGGCGGGAGGTCGCCAGGGATGAACGTTTTCGCGTCGCAGCCCGGACAAGTCACCATTTTTAGCGGTCGGTCACTCATGCAAGTGAAACCAACCTACCATGCCCGTCAAATTCGACAAGCGGGGAAAATTTCTTCATTCCTAATCTTAATCCGCTCCGGCAAACCAATTAAGATGCGGATGAGGACAACCGCGCCCGGCAATCTGGAAAATTTGACAAACCGCCAATACTTGTTATTTTGTGCGCGATTTAAATGAACACCACGTTCACCAACCAGATTAAGACGCACGCGCCGGTCATGGCTACCATGACCAAATGGCAGCGCTGCTCCCGTCATTCGGGCATCGTGGGAACGAAATTCTGATTATTTAATTTAACATTTTTTCAAAACCCGCGATTGCTCAAGCAGTCGCGGGTTTTGTGCTTTTAACCAACAACGAAAGGAAACATATGAACACTGAAAAAAACCGGCTGAACCTCCAGTTCGCCCCCGAAACTAAATTCGCGGTCAGGACTGCGCCGTTTGCGCCGTTCCGCGCCGCGCTCGAAAGTGACTTCGAACAGCTCAAGAACCGGCTGCTCGCCGCGCAGCTCGACACCGTCGAGCGGCCCGAGCTGAACGCCGTCGTGCGCCGCGCCGCCAACGAGGCCGCCGCGCTCGCGTGGGTGACGTTTCATCCGCTGCTCGTCTTCCCCGCGTTGTTCGAGGAAAAGACCGCGAAGGCGCTGCGCCACGTCGAACGGCAGGCGCGCATTTTCGCCAGCAGCCGCGAACTGCTCGCCGCATGAACCGCGATGAAGGCCATAATTAGCATTCATAAGCGTTCCGGCGGCATTGGCCGGCGAATGACGGGTGGCAGGTGACGCGCGACGGGTTCGCGCCCGTCACTCGTCACCTGCCACTCGTCCCGAACTTGTGGGGAATAACCGGAGCGCGGGCAGAAACCGCGTCGGCAATGAATTTTTTTGCTGATGTGAAACTGCTCGCGCTCCTACGCTTTTTCCTCCACGCGCTGAATCCGCGCGCCGAGCTTCCGCAATTTTTCATCCATCCGCTCGTAGCCGCGGTCCAGATGGTAAATGCGGTTCACCTGCGTTTCGCCTTTCGCCGCCAGCCCGGCGATCACCAGCGCCGCACTCGCGCGCAAATCGCTCGCCATCACCGGCGCGCCGCTCAACGGCCGACCGCCTTTGACAATCGCGCTCGGCCCCTCGATCTCGATGTCCGCGCCCAGCCGCGCCAGTTCGCTGACGTGCATGAAACGCGATTCAAAAATCCGCTCCGTGATGATGCTGATGCCCGGCGTCAACGCCAGCAACGCCATCATCTGCGCCTGCACGTCCGTCGGAAAACCCGCATACGGCAGCGTGGTGATGTCCACTGGTCGCAGTTTGCCGCCGCGCCGCGCAACGAGGTTTTTGCCGCGCAGCGTCACGGAAACGCCGGCTTCGCCCAATTTGTCAATCACCGCACGCAAATGATCGGCTCGCGCGCCGCGCAAAACCACTTCGCCGTTTGTTGCGGCGGCAGCGATAAGGAATGTCGCTGCTTCGATTCGGTCGGGAATCACCTCGTGTTCCGCGCCGTGAAGTTTTTTCACGCCGGTGATGGTGATGGTTGGACTGCCCGCGCCGGAAATTTTCGCGCCCATCGCGTTCAGGAAATTGGCGAGATCTACCACCTCCGGCTCGCACGCCGCGCTCTCAATGACTGTCACCTCGTCGGCCAGCGTCGCGGCCATCATCACGTTCGCCGTGCCCAAAACCGTCGGCCCGGCGCGACCGCCGAGGAACAGTGAATTGCCGGTAAGTTTCTTCGCCGTCGCGTCCACATAGCCGCTTTCGATTTTGATTTTCGCGCCGAGCGCTTCAAAACCTTTCAGGTGCAGGTTGATTGGCCGCGCGCCAATGATGCAACCGCCGGGCAAAGAAATCCGCGCCTTGCGCAGCCGCGCCAGCAGCGGGCCGGCGATGCAGATGGAACCGCGCATTTTGCGGACGAGTTCGTAGTCCGCGTAGCCGCGAATTTTTTTTGCTTGGACGGTGACGGTGCCGCTTTCAAAAGAAACTTCCGCGCCGAGCGATTTCAGGATTTGCACCATGAAGCGCGTGTCGCTCAAATCCGGCACGCGGCGAATGACGCACGGTTCGTCGGTGAGCAGCGCCGCCGCCATGATGGGCAGCGCGGCGTTCTTGCTGCCGCTAATGTCCACGGTGCCGCGCAGCGGCACGCCGCCTTTGATGAGAAAACTTTCCATGAAATTAAATTCGCGCGATCAGAATCCGGGCGCGGTGACTGTAATCTTCCTGCACGGCCTCGACAATCCACTTTTCAGCCGCGAAGATTTTTTTGAGGTCGTCCGCCTGGCCGTCGCCGAACTCGACCATGAGTTTGCCGTCCGGTTTCAGAAACGGTTTTGCTTCCGCCGCGAGCCGCCGGTAAAAATCCAGTCCGTCCACGCCGCCGTCGAGAGCGCCACGCGGGTCGAAATCTTTCACCTCCGGTTCCAGCGTCGCGATTTCGGCGGAGGCGATGTAAGGCGGATTGCTGATGAGCAAATCGAACTGCATTTCCGGCTTCAGCGCGGCAAAACCATCGCTCTGCAAAAATTCAATCCGCTCGGTGACTTGATTTTGCGCGGCATTTTGTTTCGCCAGCGCCAGCGCGGCGGCGGAAATATCGAGCGCGGTAATTTTTGCCGCCGGACATTTTGCCGCAAGCGCGATGGCGATGCAGCCGGTGCCGGTGCCAAAGTCTAAAGCAGTTTTGAATTGTGAGTTTTGAGTTTTGAGTTCGTTTAGAAATTTCCAACCGAATTCGGCGAGTAGTTCGGTTTCCGGGCGCGGCACGAGCGCGTGGCGGTTGACGGCGATTTCGTGGCCGCAAAAATTGGTCGAGCCGGTGATGTGCTGCAGCGGTTCGCGCGCGGCGCGGCGCTTGATGAGTTCGCGCAGGCCGTCGGTTTCCGGCGCGGTCAGCACACGGTCGAAATTGAGATACAATTTCATGCGCGGCATTTTGAGCTGGTGCGCGAGGAGCAGTTCCGTTTGCAGACGCGGCGATTCGACGCCTTTTTTGGCGAGAAACTCGGTGCTTTTCTGGATGGCTTCGAGGACGGTCATGGAAATTTATTTTCCTTCCACGCCTTTGAGATACGCAAAAACAAGTTCCGGCAAATCCTTGCTGTAACCGCCTTCGAGCAGGCTGAAGAACGGAATATTCAAGCCGCGCAGCGACTGACCGAGCCAATAAAAATCCTCCTCCAACAGCGGGCTGTCGGCCAGCGGATCACGCAGGTAGGCGTCGAAACCGGCGGACACGGCGATAATTTCCGGACGATAGCTGCGGAGGTCGTCAATGGCGTTCGCGAGCTTGGCGCGGTAGGTCAGGCGCGGCGTGCCCGGCGCGACGGGATAGTTGAAACAGTTGTGGCCGCGATTTTCCCCGCCGGTGTGCGGATAGGAGGGATGTTCATGGACGGAAAAAAACTCCACGCCGGCCTGGTTGAGCAAAATGTCCTCGGTGCCGTTGCCGTGATGCACGTCGAAATCAAAAACGCCGACGCGTTTCGCGCCGGTGGCGCGGGCTTCGAGCGCGGCGATGGCGATGTTGTTGAGGTAGCAAAAGCCCATTGATTTCGCGCGCAGGGCGTGGTGGCCGGGCGGACGCATGAGGCTGAAAACATTTTCGCCCTTGCGCGTGGCGGCGAGCGCATCGAGCGCGGCGGCCACGGACGCGCGAGCGTAGGCGGCGATGTTTTCGAAATACGGCGTGTCTTCGTCGAACGGCTCCGGCACGGCGAGCCGCGCGAGCACTTCCGGCGTGTGGGCGCGCAGAATGGTTTCGTCGGTGACGCCGGTTGGCGACGCGAAGTCGAGCGCGAGTTCGGTCTGGTCTTCCAAAAGCGCGAGGGTGTTTTCGACGCGCGCCGGGCGTTCCGGATGGCCGGGCTGGGCGTAGCCGGTGCAGCGTTCGTCGGTGATGATTTTCACCGCGGCATTTAACCACGGATGGAGGCGGTTGAACACGGATTTTTAGCCGCCGAAAAAAATTTTGAAACCGCCGGCGATGCGCTAGGCTCCATGACACAACGAAACGAACATGAAAAAAATATTTTTAGGAATCATCTGTGCCGCCGGCTGCCTGGCCAGCAACGCCCTGGCCTGGGACTACGAAGGCCATCATGCGGTGAACGAACTGGCGCTGGCGTCGCTGCCGACGAATTTCCCGGCGTTTGTGCTGGCGCCGGAAACCCGCACGCGAATCGCGTTTCTCGCCGGCGAGGCGGATTGCTGGCGCAATGAGACAAGCCTGAAAAACGGCACGGGCCTGGCGCTCGGCCATGCGAGCGGGCCGGATCATTACATTGATTTGGAGGACTTGAAGCTTTACGGGCTGACGCCGGCGACGCTACCGCCGTTGCGGTATGATTTTGTGGCGGAAATCGTAAAGGCGCGGGCGGCGCATCCCGAAATATTCCCGGCGATTGACCCGGCGAAAGATTCCGACCACACGCGGGAATTGAGCGGGTTTCTGCCGTGGGCCATCACGGAGAATTTTGAAAAATTGCAGTCCGGTTTTGCCACGCTCGCGGCGCTGGAAAAATTCGGCGGCACGCCGGAGGAAATTGTGAACGCGAAGCAGGACATCGTTTATGTGATGGGCGTGATGGGGCATTTTGTCGGCGACGCCAGCCAGCCGCTGCACACGACGATGCACCACCACGGCTGGGTGGGTGAAAACCCGAACCACTACACGACGTCGTTTGGTTTTCACAGCTGGATTGACGGTGGGTTTTTCAACAAGACCGGCGGGATTGACGTGCAAAAATTGTCGGCGAAAATCCAGCCGGCGGCGAAAATTCCGGCGGTGGATGATCCGAATGGCATTTTCAAAACCTCAATCAATTTCATCGTGGCCGCCAATCAACTCGTCGAGCCGCTCTACAAATTGGATCGCGACGGCAAGTTGTCGAACAAGGAAAATCGCGGCGCGGAAGGGCGCGCGTTTCTGGAGGGGCAACTGGTGAAGAGCGGTCAGTTGCTCGGCAGCCTGTGGTTGACCGCATGGCAGACTGCGCCGGAAGACACTTTTCTCGAACGCGAATTGCAACGCCGCGCCACTGGCGGCGAGGAGCCAAAATGAGCGTCATCCCGGCCAGGCGCATCGCCGCCGTCGCCGGCTTGCTGGCCGTGGTGCTCGGTGCTTTTGGCGCGCACGGGATGAAATCCTTGCTGGCCCAAAATGGCACGACCGCCATCTGGGAAAAGGCGGTGTTCTACCATTTCATCCACGCGGTGATGCTGTTCATTCTCGCGGAACGAAAAACCCTGCCAGTGTTGGTGTGGTGGAGTTTTCTGGCCGGCATCGTGATTTTCTCCGGTTCGCTGTATGTGCTGGCGGCGACCAACCGGCATTGGCTGGGGGCCGTCACGCCCATCGGCGGATTGAGCTTGATCGCCGGCTGGCTGGCATTGGCGTTGGAAAAGCGGCAGACTTATTAAAACCGGCGGAAAATGTTGCCCATTTGATACACAAAGAAAGTTGCATTACTGGCTGTCCCACTTTACATTGTTGACGAAAATCCAATAAAGTCATTTGAGGGTTTCGGTGCCGGATAGTGAGTTTTTGGACAGCGTGGCGGAAGTTGAAACCCGTCCGCCAAAGTAATGATGAAAAAGCTTGGAATCCTGATGTTGTTGCTGGTCGCGCTGACCAGCCGCGCTGACCTGACCAATGAAACGGTCAGCGTCACGAACAACACAGTCATTCCCGATGCTAATCCGGTGGGCATCACCTCCACGCTCACCGTCAGCGGCATGAGCGGTTCCACCACCAATATCACCGTCAATCTCGACATCACCGGCGGTTTCACGGGCGATTTGTTTGCCTACCTGATTTCACCGACGGGAACCATGGTGGTGCTGGTGAACCGCACCGGCGAAAATTCGGGCAACTATTTTGGCTACTCCGACGCCGGGTTCAATGTCACGTTTGACGCCGCCTCGACCAATAACATTCATAATTATCAAACTGATGTTTATTCCATCAGCGGTGGCCAGCTGATCGGAACTTGGGCGACCGACAGCCGCACGGTTGACCCGCTCGGCGCACCGACCGGCAACACGCTCCTCAATCTGGACGGCGCCGATCCGAACGGCGTGTGGACGCTGTTCGTCGCTGACCTTTCTGGTGGCGGACAATCCACGCTGGTGAGCTGGAGCCTCTCCGTTGTCACAGTGCCGGAACCGCAGACTTGGACTCTCCTCGGTGGCGGCTTGGCTGCGTGCTGGCTGATGATTCGCCGTCGTCAGAAATGACGGCTGGCGGAAATTTCCCGCTGCACCGTTCTCAAAAATTTCCTGCCGCCGGTGCTTTTACGAAGTTGGTTTCCCGCAGATAAATCGGCTCCAGTTTTTCGCCGGCCATGAAATCGCTTCGCCCTTCCGCCAGCCGCGAAATCATGGCTGCCGAAGGAAATATCAACCGCGCCGCTTCCGGCCCCACGCAAATTTCCCCGGCGTTTTCCCGCGCTGTTTTTTCCGCGCCGGAAACAATTTTCAGCGGCGACACTTCTTTTCGTTCCGTCTCGGCAATGTCCCACGCCGCCAGATAAAACTCCCCGCGCTGCGCATCAATTACCACGTTGACGCGGCCAAAAATCTTCTCCGCCTGCGCCTGCGCCGCGATGGCATCTGCGCTGCTCACGCCGAGCAACTTCGCGCTGGTCGCCAACTGCCAGCCCTGCGCCACCGCGATGGCGGCGCGGATGCCGGTGTAACTGCCGGGGCCAAGTCCGACGACAACAACTTCAATTTCTTTGCGCGCAATTTTTGCTTCCGCCAAAACTTTTTCGATGAGGCCAAACGCATCCGTGCCGCGCGCGTCCGTCTGCACAGCGGCTTCGGCCAGCACCACGCCGCCACGCGCCAGCGCCACGCTGCGCCGCACCGAGGAAAATTCAAGCGCCAAAATCGTCATAAATAATTTTTCGTTCCGATTCACCGAGGATTTCAATTTTCACCTTTTTGAAATTTGAAATTTGAAATTTGAAATTCACGATTCGCTCCGCCCATTCCACCACGCTCACGCCGTCCGGCGACAGATATTCCTCAATGCCCGCCGACAAAATCTGCTCCGCCGTTTCCAGCCGGTATAAATCGAGATGAAACAGTTTCAGCCGCCCGCCGCCGTATTCATTGACCAGCGTGAACGTCGGCGAATGCACGCGACCCGCAATGTCCAGCCCGCGCGCCAGTCCGCGCACGAACTGCGTCTTGCCCGCGCCTAGGTCGCCGCTCAAGGCGAAGACCAGGCCGGTTTGCGCCGCGCGGCCAAACTGCTCGCCAAGCGATTCCGTGTCCGCCGGACTATGCGAAATGAACGTAGCCATTGGCGTTAAGTTTGTGCG
>Ga0208872_1001592_pt1 | contig 13807 bp, 10 predicted proteins | sample CryBogCBH12Aug08_FD_185508 | JGI IMG/M metagenome (GOLD analysis project Ga0208872, IMG submission 185508) | Freshwater microbial communities from Crystal Bog, Wisconsin, USA - CBH12Aug08 (SPAdes) | ecosystem: Environmental > Aquatic > Freshwater > Lake | place: Crystal Bog, Wisconsin, USA...
ACTGGCGCTTCAGCGACGTCCACACCGAGCTCCAGCAGCGCACCTTCAGCACACTGGGCTGCGATTCCTCGGCTCCCGAGGCGTCGACCACGTCGAGGTAGAGATGTCCCTTTTCGTACGTTTTTTGAATCTCACCGCGGACCCAGTGCATTCGGCGGCGCCCGAAAGCGGATTCGAGGTGGGCGGTGATTGCTTGATAGAACTCCGAGACGTCCAGGACGCGCTCGTCGGGGGCCGTATCGAGTTCCACGCAGCGAGGCTAGTGGTCACGTGTTTCGACGGCGGGCACTTGGCAGCATGTCGTTTTCTGTGAAAGACTTTCGGCGACGGTGAGTCGACTGGGTGGCCGCACTTCGTTCGCGAAGTGAGGAAGGTCGGGGCTCCGCAGGGCAGGGTGCTCGCGAAAGTGAGTCGTGGCGACGCGCAGGAAAGTGCCACAGAGAACAGACCGCCGATGGCCCACGGGCACAGGCAAGGGTGAAACGGTGCGGTAAGAGCGCACCAGCGTTTCGGGCGACCGGGGCGGCTTGGTAAACCCCACTCGGAGCAAGGTCAAACACGGGAGATGGGCGGCTCGTCCGTCCGGGAAACTGGACACTCCCGAGGTAGACCGCTCAGATGGATGGCCACCCATCCTCCTTTGGGAGGTGGACAGAACCCCGCCTACAGGTCGACTCACCGTCCTAGTCGCAGTACGTCGTTCGAAGGTTGTAACCGTGTTGACATTGCCGTATCAAGAGTTGCCCGTGGCGGACCCCGGCACGCCCAATCTCTCGTCACCCGGTTCCTACTTGTGGTGGCTGGCAACCCAACAGCGTGTGACGCTGACCCTCAACATGCTCTTCGGCATCGGTTGGATGCTCTCCCAGGCCCTCTTGTGGGGTGCGGTCGGCAAAGCCATCGACAGCATCAACGTCGCGTCTCTTTCGACCTTGTTGGCGTGGACCGCCGTGGTTCTGGTCTTGGGCATCACCCAGGCCATCTGTGGCATGTACCGTCATCAACTCGCGGTGACGAACTGGATGACCGCCACGTACCGCTCGATACAACTGGTGGGCCGACACGTGGCCGATCACGGGACCGCGGTCGTTGACGAGATCCCCGCCGGCGACGTGGTGAACACCGTCGCGAGTGACGCCATGAGAATTGGTGGGGCCTTTGATGTCCTCGCTCGTTTCGTCGGCGCCATCATTGCGTGGATCGTCGTGAGCGTCATCCTTCTGACGACCTCCCTCAAACTCGGACTTATCGTCCTTATCGGTGTACCCGTGCTCGCCAGTTTCACCACCCCATTGATGAAGCCCCTGCACGCTTCTCAGGCCGCCCAGCGCGAAGTCGCCGGACGACTGGCCGCTATTGGCGCCGACACGGTCGCGGGACTTCGCATCTTGCGAGGCGTGGGTGGCGAAGACGTCTTTCTCGGGAATTACAAAGAGCAATCCGAGCGCGTCCGCGTGGCCGGAAACAAGGTGGCCGCCCCGCAAGCCGGACTCGAATCTGGTCAAGTCTTGCTCCCGGCGATCTTGATGACGATCATCACCTACATCGGCGCCACCGACATCATGAATGGCACGCTCAAGCCGGGGCAACTCGTTGCATTTTTTGGCTACGCCACCTTCCTCACCACGCCGTTGCGCACCTCCATTGAATACGTCATCGCGACGACCCGCGCGCGGGTGGGGGCGCGCAAAGTGCTCGCGATCTTGACCACGGCGTCGGCAATTCAGGACGTCGAGGCACCGAAGGAATGGCCCGACGTCGTCCGTGAATACCGTGACGGTCGATCGGGAGTGACGGTGCCCAGTAACACTCTGGTCGCCCTCGTCACCGAAACGCCCAACGAAGCGGCGACCATCGCCGATCGGCTCGGACGATTCAGCGCCGACGTCGAAGGTGTGGTCGTCAACGACATACCCATCGGCGACCTTCGGCTGAGCGACGTCCGTCGTCATATTGTCGTCAGCGAGATTGAACCTCGCCTCTTCACGGGTGACTTGCGTGGCGAATTATCTCCCCACGTCTCTCTTCGAGACGACGAGTTGCTCGCCGCCCTCGAAGCCGCGAGCGCCCTCGACGTCCTCGACGCTTTTGATGACGGACTCAATACCACAGTCGAAGAGCGCGGCCGCTCATTTTCGGGCGGACAGCGACAGCGCCTGACCTTGGCTCGCGCGTTACTCACGGGTGCCGACCTGCTCATTCTCGTCGAACCAACGTCCGCCGTTGATTCCCACACCGAAAGTCGCATCGCCCAACGATTGCGCGACGCCCGAGCGGGTCACTCCACCTTGATTGCCACCACGAGTCCCCTCATGCTCGAACACGTGGACGTCGTGCACGTCGTTCACCATGGCGTGCTCGTCGCGACGGGAACGCACGACGACTTGCTCGCCTCAAGTTCCCTCTACCGCAGCATCGTGTTGCGAGGAGATGACGAATGAGCATTCTCCCGGTTGCAGACACCGATACCGTGCGCATTCATGCGCGGGCCATCGTTCGACGGCATCGCGGCGAGCTCATCGCCATGCTGACGTTCTACTCACTGGCCAGTGTCGCCGCCCTGGTGGCGCCGTGGGTGATTGGCCGGATCACTAATTTGGCGGTCAAACACCAATTGACCCACGCGGTGATCACCGAATACGTCGCGATCCTTCTCGTGTCGTCCTTGGCGTATGCGCTGATGCAGTTTCTTGGTCGTCGTCGCAGTTACATCCTCGGGGAGCGCGTGTTCGCGGAGCTACGGGAAAATTTCCTCGAGAGCGTTCTCGGACTGCCACTCGTGACCGTCGAACGGGCGGGAACGGGCGACCTCTTGTCTCGCACGACCAATGACATTGAAGCCATTTCGCGCACCGTCCGCTTTGCCGCACCGGAATGGCTGGTCGCCATCATTCAGGCTTCTTTGACGCTCGTCGCAATGCTCCTCGTGAGTCCTCTCTGCGCCGTGGGCGGTCTCGTGTCCATTCCGTTCTTGTACGTCTCCACCCGGCGTTACCTTCGCTACGCGGCACCGGGCTATTTGCGCGAGCGGAGTTCGTACGCGACATTGTCCGGCACGGTGTCCGAAACGGCCGAAGGCTCCCGTACGGTGGCCGCTCAGAGACTGTCGCGACGACAACAGACTCGCGTCGAAGGTGACATCCGGGAGTCCTTTTACGCCGAGATGTACACACTGTTACTGCGCATGCGATGGTTCCCGTCGGTCGAATCCGCCTTCGGCCTCGCGGTGGCCGTCACCATTGGATGGGGTGGTTTCCTCGCGATTCGCTACCCCCACCTCGTCAGCGTCGGCGCGGCAACAACGGTAACGCTCTACGTCGTTCAACTCAATGATCCGCTCGACCGGATCATTTCCTGGCTCGACGAACTGCAGGTGGGTCAGACCTCGCTCGCGAGACTCATCGGTGTATCGGTCATACAGGACGACCGTCCCACCGAAGGTCCCGAGCCCAACAATGAAGTCATCACGGTGCGCGACGTTCGCTACGCCTACCGGGCGGGCCGCGACGTCCTCCACGGCGTGAGTTTGACGATTCGTCCTGGCGAACGGCTGGCCATCGTGGGGCCGTCCGGTGCCGGTAAGTCAACGCTCGGTCGTCTGATCGCGGGCATTGACTCCCCTCGCGAAGGTGCCGTGATGATCGGCGACGTGTCTCTCGCCGACATGCCGCTGGACGCTCTGCGTCAACACGTCGCTCTCGTCACTCAGGAGCACCACATCTTCATCGGCTCGGTGCGCGACAACTTGGCGCTCGCGAAACCCCGCGCGACCGATGACGACATTCGTCGGGCCCTTGACGCCGTCGACGCCTTGGAGTGGGTGGAGGCGCTCCCGGATGGTTGGGCCACGGAGCTCGGCACGACGGGACACCCCATCACACCGGCCCAGGCACAGCAGATAGCTCTGGCTCGTTTGGTACTCACTGACCCCCACACACTCGTGCTGGACGAAGCCACCGCGTTGCTCGATCCGCGCGCGGCTCGACATTTGGAACGATCATTGAGTGCCGTCCTCGACGGACGGACGGTCATCGCCATTGCTCACCGACTGCACACCGCTCACGACGCTGACCGTGTTGCCGTCGTCATTGATGGACTCATTGCCGAACTCGGTACCCACGACGAACTTCTCGCCCACGGCGGCGAATACGCCGCCTTGTGGCACTCCTGGCGCAACGACGGAACGCCCGCCTCGTAGGCTGGTGCTTCGTGCCCCGCGGTCCTCTTCTCAGTGCAGCGGACATCTCCCATTGCGTCCACCGGGTCGCACTCGATCGCGGTGGGCCGGTGGCTCTCAGTGAGGCATCTCTCGGTGTCGAAATTGAGCGTCGAATCCGCGACGCTGGAGATCATCGCCGGCGCGTAGTCGAGGCCTACTTCCTAGAACACCCGGAGGGAGTACGGGCTCAGGGGGTGGCGTCCACGCGCGAGTTCATGACGACGGGCGTGCCACTCATCGCCGACGCTCGCGTCGTTGATGACGAGGGTCGTCGCAGCGCAACGATTGATCTTCTCGTGCGCACAGGCCGACGAGGTGACGCGTACCTCTACGCACCCGTAATTGTCAAGAACAACGAAATCACCGAGGCGGCCTCGACTCGACGCTTGCGTCGCGGATATGTCGCATCCCCACTTCCCGCCACGGCTGAATGGGTCGATGGACTCGGCGTCCGCCGCAATGACACCGTGACGCGCAACGGACTCGCCCTCGCTCACGCCACGCGAATACTGCAATCACTCGGGACGGCCGACTCGGGCAGTTTCGGCGGCGTGATTGACCGCCACGAACAATTGTGGTGGTTCGATCTCGCCAATCCGGACTGGGGCAAGTGGACGCTCGAACGTTACGACGAGGCGTACTCGCAGCGTCAAGACGTCTTATTGCAGCACGATCAGTGGCAAGCGGGTTCGGGCAACTTTCCCACGGTGCCCTACTGGCATCGCGAGTGCCTGGCGTGTCCGTTTCGCGAACATTGCGAAGAAGAACTCGAACAACGCGATGACGTCTCGTTGGTGCGATTTACGAATTTCGATCAGCAAATTCTCCTGCGAGACCACGGCGTCAACACACGATATGACCTCGCTCGCCTGGACCCAGATCGCGCGAAACAAGCTCGAGGTCGTCTGGTGACGGGAGGAGGTGAGCACACCACCGAAGACCACCTCGGACGATCCATCGACAAGCTCGATGAACTGATCTATCGTGCTCGTTCGATCGTGCGGGGAAGCCCGCTGCGCATCGTGGACGCCCAGGACGTCGACTGCCCTATCGCGGACGTCGAGGTCGACGTCGACATGGAGAGTTACAACGACGTGACCTACTTGTGGGGCGCATATGTCACCACCCGCCGCGATGTGCCCGGCGTGCACGAAGGGTACGTTCATTTTGTGAACTGGGACGAACCAACAGCGACCTCCGAGGCCACAGTCTTCGCCCAATTTTGGGCGTGGTTCCAAGAGCTTCGGCGAACAGTGGTCGCGCAGGGAGCATCGTTCGCGAGCTACTGCTTTTGGGCGCAGGCGGAGGACGGTGCCATGAACCGAGCGGTCGCGAACGCCACGTCGTCTCCCCAACGAGCGGAACTCGACGCGTTTCGCGCGCGCACGCCAAGTGAATGGATTGACCTCCACGACGTCGCGAAGCGACAGATTCAAACGGACGGACCGCTGGGGCTGAAAGTTCTCGCCACGACCGCCGGCTTCTCGTGGCGCGACGAGAATCCGAGCGGCGAAGCGTCCATGGTGTGGTTCGAGGAAGCCCGAGCCACGACCGCCTCGGGCCTAGTCGCCCGCCAGCGCATTCTCGAGTACAACGAAGACGACTGTCGCGCCACCAAAGCACTACGGGAATGGATTCTCGCCGACGTTCCTCTTCTACCCAGTCGCCACGAGGTTCCAACGACCGCGTGAAGGATCGTTAGCCTTAGTTCGTGGAGGAAAACGAACGGGTCGAACTCGGTCTCAGCCCGACCGGCTTCTTATGGTCGGGGCTCGGGGCTCTTCACGCCCTCTTGGCTCTGTCAGCGGCGGTGTTTCTGGCTTTCGCTCTCACCGCGCTCGCCCACAACGAAGGTGGTCGTGCCCTCCTCTTCCTCCTCGCCACATTGGCGGTACGAGGATTCCCAGATCTCTTCTTTCAACACTTCCTCTCAGTGAACGAGGAGCGGGTGCGGACGTCGTGGCACGACGCCAGTGCCACCCAATTGGCGTACAGCGACCCGGGTGAGCTCCACGTCCTGGACGCGGCTATCGACGCTGTCGCGGGAGGTTCCTCACTTCTTTTTGTCCGAAGTTCCGCCGTCGTTGGTCTCGTGGCGCTGCCAGCCGTTTTCGTCATTGGCGGATGGCTGTCGGGTGTGATCGTGGTCGGTTTGCTCTCGTTGTCCATTCCTCTCTACATTCGAGCGGGTCGCAGAAGTGAAGCCTTCGCCGTGGATTTTCACCGCCGTCGAGCTCAACTGGTGGGTCGCCAGATTCAAATACTGCGCGGCATCACCGACCTGCGAGCACTCGGAGCGGTCGCCTACGGCGCTGACGACATTGCGGCCGCGTCACAAGCGGAAAACCGCGCGGTGCTCGACGCGATTCGTGTGACCATCAAGTCCTCGCTGGTCACAGAGTTCTTGGCCGGCGTCAGCGTCGGGCTCGTCGCCATGGTCGTGGGCTTTCGACTCCTCGACGGCACCACCGTGCTGTGGCGCGCGCTCGTTGCGGTTTTGCTCACCGCAGAAATGTTCGCACTGGTGCGTCGCTACGCCCTGGAGTTCCACCGGCGAGAAGACGCCGAGCGCGCCCGCGAGGTCTTCCTGCATTGGACGCTGCCCATCGCCCCAATCAGTGGGAGGGAATCGCTCTCCCTGCACGCCGTGACGACCGGTGCGCCGAGCGCGCCGGTGACATTGCAGGTGTCCAAGGGTGAGCGCGTCGTCATCACTGGTCCGTCAGGCGTCGGCAAGACGACGTTGTTGAATACCGCTCTCGGACTGGTGCCACCGGTCAGCGGCGTGGTGCGACGCAACGCGTTTCGGGTGGGCCTCGTGCGAGCCGAAAATCACTTTCTGGACGCCACGCTGCGAGAGAATCTCGCCCTCGGCACCACACGAACCGATAGCGCCCTGTTCGCGGTGCTGCAGTCCGTCGGCCTCACTGCTCCCGCTTTCCGAGATTTGGATCGTCCACTCGGCGACGACGCTCGTCGACTCTCGACCGGCGAGCGCGTGCGCCTCGCCATCGCGCGCGCGGTCTTGCACGACCCAGACCTTCTTATTCTTGACGACGTGGCGGAGTTTCTCGACGAGCTCAGCCGAGATCACGTTCGACGCCTGCTCGCGCAACGACCCGACATCACCGTGGTCGAAGCGGGGCACGACGTCCTCATCCTGCGTTCTCCGGATCACACGTACGAGGTGACGCACGCATGAGACGCCCCTGGCACGACCTCGCACGATGGATCTCGCGAGCCCGACCGCCCCTGGCGACCCTTCTGCGAGCTCTCGTCGCCGGCACTCTCGCCAGCGCAGCATCACTGACGCTTTTGATCGGTGCGCCGTATCTCCTCGTCGAAGCCGCGGGTCAGCCCGGCTGGCACGCAATTGCTGGATTACTGATCGTCGTCGAACTAGTGGCGTTCCTGCGTTCACCACTGCGATTTGTCGAAAGAATGAGTTCGCACGAACTCGGCCTCAGCGCCGTCGTGCGATGGCGGAAGTGGCTGACCGCAACCGTCGGAACGTGGCCGTACACCCGATTCATGTCCGCGGCCACCGGTGACCTGTTGGAGCGAGCTCTCGCGGATACCGACGTTTTACAGGATCTGTGGTTGCGGTCCATCATCCCTTTCACGTCCATCGCGCTCACGATGTTGGGTGGCGACCTCCTGGTCGCCTTCGTCAAGTCCTCGACGATCGACGCACCTCTTGCGGCGATCACCCTGTTCGTAGCGCAGGCGGTTCTCGTCGTGCTGATGGTGAGTCAACTCCCGACCCTGGTGGCTCGCGAGCGACTCTTGCGCAGTGCGCGCAGCCGTCGCGCGGCGACACGTCTGGAACTTCAGAGCGCGGCCAGCGAGCTCGAACTTCTCAAACTTGGCACCGAAGTCCGACGTCGACTCGAGCGCCAAAACGTCCTCGTCGCCAACGCGGAACGGCGCTCACGACGCTCGCGACGTCTCCTCAACCTTCTGGTGGCCCTCGGCCCCTTTGCCACCTTGTTCTTGGTCGAGGGATACGCCAATCACGCCATCGTGATGGTTGGGCACCACGCCGTCGTTGTGGCTCTCCTCGCAATCGCCACGATTGAACTCTTGGCGGTTACCAAACAATCTCTCGTCATTGCCGTCTCGGTAACTGCCGCAACGGAGCGACTGGACGCGCTGGAGGGTGATGTCGACGCCGGAACTCACGTTTTCCCGGAGAACGCCTTCATCGACATTGAGAACTTGACGTGGAGCGTCGACGAGCAGCCTCTCTTTCAACGAGTCACTATGAGCATTCCTCGAGGACGACGGGTGGCCATCACGGGACCGTCGGGTGCGGGCAAGTCCACTTTGTTGCGCCTATTGGCGCGACTGGACGACTTGCCCGTCGGGACCGTCACGATTGACACCCTCGATGCGACCACCATCAGTGAGGAGTCATGGCGAGCGCACCTGAGCTACGTCGGAGCGGTTCCGTCACTGCTGGATGGTGTCGTCGATGACGTCATTCGTGTTGGTCGCGTCACGACCGACGACGTCACTACATCGCTCGCGGCGGTGGGCTTGCGGGTCAAGGCGATCGACAGATTCGCTCACCTCTCCCAGGGCGAGGCCCAGCGAGCGTCGTTGGTCCGCGGGCTTCTCAATGAGCCAACAATTATTCTTCTCGACGAACCGACGAATGGACTCGGACCCGACGAGCGACAACTCGTGCTCTCGCTCTTGGGCTCTTTGCCGGCCACCATCGTTATCGCCTCGCACGATCCAGAAGTCATTGCCCTCTGCGACGACGTCTACGAGCTCGCCAACGGACGCGTAACGCTGCTCAGCCGTTGAGCGTCAGCATGCCGGCGGCGTAGTAACGATCACCTCGAACGGCGTCGCGCGGGACGGCGGCTTCCATCGCTCGCACGTCGTCGCCACTCAGTTCAATGTCGCTCGCCGCGATGTTCTCTCGTAACCATCGGCGTCGCTTCGTTCCGGGAATCGGGACCACATCGTCGCCACGCGACAACACCCACGCGAGCGACAACTGGGCCACGGTGACGCCTTTCGCCTCGGCAATCGCCGACAGGGCTTCGACCAATTTTGCGTTCTCGTCACCGTTGTCGCCCGAGAAACGGGGCTGAAAGCGACGGAAGTCTTTTTCGTCGGTCGGTGAGCGCACGGCGTCATTACTGGTCAGAAATCCTCGACCCAGCGGGCTGTAGGCCACAAAGCCGATGCCGAGCCGACGACAAGTCCCGAGGACCTCGTCCTCGGGATCCCGAGTCCACAGGGAGTACTCCGATTGAATCGCGGTCACCGGATGAACAGCGTGGGCGCGCTCCAACGTCGCCGCCGACGCTTCGGAAATGCCGAGGTGACGCACTTTGCCCGCTTCGACTAAGGACTTCATCGCGCCCCACGTGTCTTCGATCGGTACCGTGCGATCAACGCGATGCTGATAGTACAGATCGATGTAGTCCACACCCAAACGACGCAGCGAGTCGTCACAGCTCGCCACGACGTACTCCGGTCGACCGTTCACGCCCAAAAAGGCCCCGTCGACTCCTCGCTGATTGCCGAATTTCGTCGCGAGGACGACCTCGGAACGGCGACTGGCGATGGCGCGCCCGACGAGTTCCTCGTTAATGAACGGCCCGTACATGTCAGCAGTATCGAGGAAGTTCACGCCACTATCCAATGCCTCAGAAATCGTGGCGAGCGACTCGACGTCGTCTCCGGTGCCGTAGAACTCACTCATACCCATGCAGCCAAGTCCTTGTTCCGACACGGCCAAGCCTTGGCCCAAAAATCGCTGTTTCACGGTGCTCTCCTCGTCAGATTGTGAAGTATCTCACAAGGGGCCAAAAGTGACCCCCTCGAATTGCTCGGCTCTAGTGAGCCACACTACGGTGATTGCTATTGGCAGGGGGGCCAATCGCCGGGCCACTCGGTTCACCGCTTCGCGGAGGATCGAGTGGCCTTCGGTGTTTCCAGGTAGGTTTCGTGCCAACCGCAACGAGGAGTCTGCCATGGACCGCGTACGTACGCCCGACGAGCGATTTCAGCATCTACCGAACTTCCCTTACGAGCCCCGCTACCAGACAGTGCGCGATCCCACGGGCGGCGAGTCGCTTCGCATGGCGTACGTGGACGAGGGTCCGAAAGACGCCGACGAGACATTCTTGCTTCTCCACGGAGAACCCACGTGGTCATTCCTCTACCGCTGGGTGATTCCTCCACTCGTCGCCGCCGGGCACCGCGTCATCGCACCCGACCTGATCGGCTTCGGTCGATCCGACAAGCCTGCCGATCGAAAGGACGTGACCTACGCCCGTCACGTGGAATGGTTGCGCGAAGCACTCTTCGATCACTTGCAACTGTCACATCTCACCTACTTCGGCCAGGACTGGGGCAGTTTGATCGGTCTACGGCTCGTGGGCGAACACCCCGATCGCTTCGCCCGCATCGCGATCGGAAACGGCGGCCTGCCGACCGGTGACGAAAGGGTCTCCGAGGCTTTTCGCACGTGGCAAGAATTCTCGCAAACGACTCCGGAACTCCCGATCGGTCGGATCGTTGCGGGTGGTTGCGCGACACCATTGGACGACGACGCGATCGCCGCGTACGACGCGCCCTTTCCAGACGAGACATTCAAGGAAACCGCTCGCATCATGCCGACGCTGGTTCCCACGAGCGGCGACGATCCCGCCCATGACGCGAACGTCGCCGCGTGGGCGACCCTCGAGAGTTGGACCAAGCCCTTCCTCACGTGCTTTTCGGACAAAGATCCTGTGACCGCCGGAGCCGAACGTAAATTTCAGCGTCGCGTGCCCGGAGCACAAGGTCTCGATCACGTCATCCTCGCGGGTGGTGGTCATTTTCTCCAGGAAGACTGCGGGACCGAACTCGGGGCGCTGCTCGATCGATTCGTCAACACCACGGCCCGTTAGGAGCGAGCGCGAGACCTCAACTCCACCAGGGTCGGTGTGGGATACCGGTCAGCGCCCGGGTGCCATCCCGTGGCCACTTTTTCCGCTCCGATACCCCCCTGGGCCCACAGGTGGCAGGTGTTTACCAGCCAACTGCCTTCATCCGTGGTCGACGATTTCGTCACCACTGAGTCTCCTCGACGCGAACGAGACGACGCCATTGTTTGAATCGCGGCCGGCCCGATGGCCCTAGCGAGGAATTCGAGGTGACTGCAACCCCTCTGTCGCCCTAAACGATCCTGCACCGCTCGCGTGTAGCCCCGCACCACCGAGAGCCCGACTAATTGGCGAAACGCGGGCTCGATGGTTTGACACTCCTCGTGTGGAAAATCCTCCATCTGAGCGCGCGCGTCTACGATCGTCAGAGTCGAGCGGTCGATCGTGACGACGAGACCCATGTGGTGGAGCGTGTGGACATTGACCGAGTTGTCAGCCCACGGGCGCTCGTCGGTCAGCGTCGCGTGGATCTCGTAGCCGGCGTCCACGTCGAAACTCTCGATCGTGATCGTTCGCCGGTGCGTGGGCACCAGGGAGTCAGTCACAGAAACAGTCTTACCGATCCACACTTCGGTCTCGTCGACGGATCGACACGTCGTTATACGAGAGCAAATATGGCGAGCCCGACCGAGCTGAAATGGTAGTCACCGACGCATTGTCCAAGCGAAGACGCCACGCCACGTGACCACCAACGCCGAGGGCCCACGCGACGGCGGACTTAATTGGCGACACGTGCGACACCACGGCGACGTGGCGATGGGGATCGTGCAGCAGCGACGAGGGATCCTCGTGCCACTGGTCCAAGCGGGCGTGGACACGAGCATCGACGTCCGCCAAGCTCTCTCCCCCGCCGAAGGGCTCGTCGTGGGATTCGCGGAAGGCTCGCCACACCTCCGCGGGCACGTCCTTGTCACGAACGCCGTCGTAGATCCCGAAATCTTGTTCGATGAACGCGTCATCAATATCGGAGACAATCCCGGGCATCGCCAAGGATGCGGTATCCCGCGCGCGCTGCAACGACGAACTACGCGCCGCCACGACGCCGTCGAGCATCCCGGCCAGAGCCGCCGCCTGTTCTCGTCCCTGGTCCGTCAACGAGACGTCGAGGCGGCCCACGAGCAAGCCATCAGCATTCGCCGTACTTTGACCGTGTCGAATCAGGATCAGCACGGCAGCAAGAGTCGACCGCAGTGAGGACAGGGGAGGAAATCATCCGGGGCCGCGCGCCAGCGATCCTGATCAAGTGGCGACAGCGATACCCGACATCCATCACATCGCCCACCGTCCAACAACGCGGCACCCGATACACCGGAACGCTTCAGCGCTTGCTCGTATCGACGGCGAAGGCCTTCCGGCACCGCGGCAGCGGCGGCCTCACGCGACGTCTGAAGATGGTTGATCTCTTCCTGAAGGCTGTCACGCAATTCACTGAGGGAACTTTGCAGAGCGTGACGTCGCTGCACGAGAGGCTGCGCCTGGGCGGAAATTTCCTGCGCCACCTCGTCCAACGGTTCGAGCTCCAAGAGCAGTTCGACCTCACGGTCCTCCGCCTCGCTGAGTGCCTTGTTCAAATGCTCCAGTTCGCCCTGCATGGCCATCAGGTCCCGAGGACTTCCCGTGGCATTGGCGAGCCGAACTTCGACGTCATCACGGCGGTGGCGCAAGGTGCTGGCTTTGTCGGCGGCTTCGTTGAATCGATCGCGGGTCGGCTTGCGATCGGCTTCGAGAGCCCGAGAACGAGACGCCAACGTGCGGAGTTGGTCTTCGACCTCATGTAGTTCGGCCGCTTCGGGCAAGTGATCGCGCTGTGACGTCACGCGGTCAATCCATCGATCGGCGTCCAGCAATGCACGTACTACTTCGAGATCGCTCACGTCTCTAGTGTCCCACGTCCGTTACACCAACGAACTCGGCCAGTCGCTCGAGTGCCGGTCGTAGTGCGAATTCTGCTCGTCCAACTGCGGCAGGGAATGACAACCACTCGACGTCGGGACTTTCATTGGCTCCCGGTGACGGTTCATCGCCGTTATTCCACAACACGTACCGCAGGTCGTAGTGCGTGTGACCACGGGGCCCGCGGTGGACGTCAACATGAAAGATGCGTCCGTCACCGAAGGGTTCGGTCAACAGGCCCGTCTCCTCGTAGACCTCGCGTCGAGCGCCGTCTTCCGGAGACTCGCCCGGATCCACGTGCCCGCCCGGTTGCACCCAGATTCCGAGAAGACGGTGCTTGTGCAAGATGACTCCACGGGGCGACACCACAAACGCCGAAGCTGTCACGTGCCAGGGTGACGTGGACTCGCGAAAGGGGTCATCCCCCCAACTCAACCGGTCACGCAGCGCGTTGATGGATATTCGCTCACGAAGATCGACGGGCACGATGTCCGCAATCTGCTGGAGAACCCGGGCGGTGGCGGGCGGCACGGTGGCGCTGACGAGACGTTGCACCGATGGAGGCACCGCGAGTTCCTCGCGCGCCATCCGTCCGTCGGTGGAAGGAATAGGTGTGGCGTACACCACGCGCGCCGGCACCACACCGCTCCATACGTCGAGCTCTTGGTCCGCCTCGTCGTCATCGGTGGGACCGGCGGATACTTTGGCTGACGCTTCGTCAATGGTGATCGCCAGCACGAGAGTG
>Ga0208872_1001595_pt1 | contig 13782 bp, 9 predicted proteins | sample CryBogCBH12Aug08_FD_185508 | JGI IMG/M metagenome (GOLD analysis project Ga0208872, IMG submission 185508) | Freshwater microbial communities from Crystal Bog, Wisconsin, USA - CBH12Aug08 (SPAdes) | ecosystem: Environmental > Aquatic > Freshwater > Lake | place: Crystal Bog, Wisconsin, USA...
CTACCACACCCTCGATCTTTTCTTCCGCACCAATCGGTATTTGAATGGCAATGACGTTGGCGCGTAAACGCACCTTCATCTGGTCATACACCTTGAAGAAGTTTGCTCCGGAGCGATCCATCTTATTAACGAACGCCAAACGCGGGACACCGTATTTGTTGGCCTGACGCCAGACAGTTTCCGATTGAGGCTGTACGCCACCGACCGCGCAATACACCATACAGGCACCATCCAGCACACGCATGGAACGCTCCACCTCAATGGTAAAGTCTACGTGCCCAGGTGTATCAATAATGTTAATCCGGTGCTCGGGATAGTTTTTGTCCATCCCCTTCCAATAACAGGTGGTCGCAGCAGAGGTAATGGTAATACCACGCTCTTGCTCTTGCTCCATCCAGTCCATCACAGCGGCACCATCATGCACTTCGCCGATTTTGTGAGACACGCCGGTGTAGAACAATACACGTTCCGTAGTGGTTGTTTTGCCCGCATCTATATGCGCGCTGATGCCGATATTGCGGTATCGTTCAATTGGTGTTTTACGTGCCACGATAGCTACCTAAATAGAAGACTGTAATTAAGATCTGAAATACACTTAGAAACGAAAGTGAGAAAAAGCCTTGTTGGCTTCAGCCATACGATGAACTTCCTCACGCTTTTTAACCGCACCACCGCGCCCCTCGGACGCATCAATTAATTCACCCGCCAAGCGCATGCCCATCGATTTTTCGCCACGCTTGCGGGCAAAGTCTTTCAACCAGCGCATCGCCAAAGCCATACGGCGCGATGGACGCACTTCCACTGGAACCTGATAGTTTGCACCACCCACACGACGGCTTTTTACTTCAACTTGTGGCTTGACATTACTCAGCGCCAAGTTAAATACATCAATCGGATCTTTACCACTTTTCTTAACAACCTGCTCCAAGGCGCCATAAAGAATGCGCTCAGCTACAGATTTTTTTCCGGCTGTCATCAATACATTTACAAACTTGGAAAGATCCTGATTTCCGTACTTGGGATCAGGCAAAACTTCGCGTTTGGGGACTTCTCTACGTCTTGGCATATCTAAACCTCGTGTTATCCTGCTACAAATTAAATTACTTCAAAAGAATTCGGGATTTCTTATCCCCAACCCCACCCATTCAGGGTATTAGGCCTTCTTTGGACGTTTCGCGCCGTATTTGGAACGAGACTGTTTGCGATCTTTTACGCCCGCCGTATCCAGACTGCCACGCACGGTGTGGTAACGTACACCAGGCAAATCCTTCACACGACCGCCACGGATCAAAACCACCGAGTGTTCCTGCAGGTTATGACCCTCACCACCGATATAGGAAATGACTTCAAATCCATTGGTCAGACGAACCTTGGCCACCTTACGCAAAGCTGAGTTCGGTTTCTTTGGAGTCGTGGTATACACACGAGTGCATACTCCGCGTTTTTGAGGACTTCCTCCAAGTGCAGGAACTTTACTCTTGACTGGTTCGGCCTCACGGCCCTTGCGCACTAGCTGGTTTACGGTTGGCATAATCTCAAAATATCCCTTAAATGAATCTAAATTCTTTACAAATCAATATACTGCAAAAATCATAGCCGCCACAGCAAATCTGCATCCTCTCGCAGTGACGGCTAAAAAGACCGCGCATTCTAGTTATGAATGTCAAAACTGTCAAGCAAGCTGAGTACTATCATGTGCTTCAGGCTCTGAATTACCTTCGGTCAAAATACCTGCGGGTGCTATATCTACCCCCAAACGCTGCTTGCGACGGGTTGTATGATAGGCAAGCCCGGTTCCAGCAGGGATCAACCGGCCCACAATTACGTTCTCTTTGAGGCCGCGCAGATCATCCTTCTTGCCCATAATTGCTGCCTCAGTCAATACACGAGTGGTTTCCTGGAACGATGCTGCCGAAATAAACGAATCCGTAGACAAGGAAGCTTTGGTAATACCCAGCAACATAAACTCAAATGTTGCGGGCTGCTTTCCTTCTGCCAGAACACGCTCATTTTCCTGCAACAACTCGGCACGTTCAACCTGCTCTTTAGGAATAAAGATTGTATCCCCAGCATCCTTGATTTGAACTCGACGCAGCATTTGGCGGACAATCACTTCGATATGCTTGTCGTTAATCTTCACACCTTGCAAACGGTATACGTCCTGCACTTCGTCGGTAATATAACGTGCAAGTGCTGCCACCCCCAACAAACGCAGGATGTCATGCGGATCGGCCGGGCCATCCACAATCATTTCACCCTGATTGACCACTTGACCATCATGCACCAGCACATGCTTGTCTTTGGTAATCAAGAACTCATGTGCCACGCCTTCAACATCAGTTATCACCAGACGTTGCTTGCCCTTGGTATCCTTACCAAACGATGCAGTTCCCGTCACTTCGGCCAGCATGCCCGCATCTTTGGGGGAACGACCTTCGAACAATTCCGCCACGCGCGGCAAACCGCCGGTAATATCACGCGTTTTGCTGCTTTCCTGCGGGATGCGCGCCAAAACTTCACCCACACCCACGTGTTGCCCATCTTCCACCGTAATGATACTACCGGTCTGGAAGGTCACGGAAATTGACAGATCGGTACCGGCAATCTTGATTTCACGACCTTCGTCGTCAAGCAAGCGAACCAAGGGACGCAAAGCGCCTTTGCCTTGTGTACCCGCACGTTTGGGATCAATGACTACAAGGGTCGACAAGCCCGTAACCTCATCAATCTGCTTGGCAACGGTCACGCCTTCTTCCACGTTCTCGAAACGCACGCGGCCCGCATATTCCGTAACAATAGGGCGCGTGTGCGGATCCCATGTAGCCAGAACTTCTCCGGCACGTACAGCAACTCCCTCACGCACAGTTAACATCGCACCGTAAGGCACCTTATGACGCTCGCGTTCGCGGCCGTGATCATCGGTAACCATCAACTCGCCACTGCGCGCCACCACCACCAGTTCTCCGCGTGCCGTGCTGACAGTCCGCATATTCGCACTGTATTTCATTATGCCGTTTGACTTGCCTTCAACCTGACTGGCTACGACGGTACGCGACGCTGCTCCACCGATGTGAAAGGTACGCATAGTCAACTGGGTACCCGGTTCCCCAATGGATTGAGCCGCAATTACACCGACTGCTTCGCCTGTATTCACGAGACCGCCACGTCCCAAATCGCGACCATAGCATTTCGCGCACAATCCGTAGCGTGTTTCGCAAGTTAAGGGAGTACGTACATGAACTTCGTCCACACCAAGCGACTCAATGGTTTCTACCATATCTTCGTCCAGTAGAGTTCCTGCCTCATACAAAGTCTCACCCGTTTCTGGGTTGACGATGTCCATAGTAGCAACCCGCCCCAGAATTCGCTCGCGCAACGCTTCGATAACTTCCCCCCCTTCAACCAGCGCCTTAAACGAAGCGCCTGTGGTGGTACCGCAATCGTCTTCAATCACGACCAGATCCTGGGTCACGTCCACAAGGCGTCGAGTCAGGTAACCCGAGTTGGCGGTTTTCAAAGCCGTATCTGCCAAGCCTTTACGTGCACCGTGGGTTGAAATGAAGTACTGCAACATGTTCAGTCCTTCACGGAAGTTCGCGGTAATAGGCGTTTCGATGATCGAGCCATCAGGCTTCGCCATCAAACCGCGCATACCGGCCAACTGACGAATTTGCGCGGCGGAACCACGCGCACCCGAGTCAGCCATCATATAGATGGAATTGAACGACTCTTGCATCAAAGTCTTACCCTTCTTGTCGGTACGCACTTCGCCTGTGGCACGATCAATAACCGGTTCACTACCCAATTGATCCATCATCGCCTTGGCAACAATATCCCCTGTGCGACCCCAGATGTCGACCACCTTGTTGTAACGTTCGCCCTGGGTTACCAAACCGGATGTGTACTGCACATCGATTTCGTGCACTTCTTTCTCAGCCGCACCAATCAGATCATTCTTTTGCGGAGGAACCAGCATGTCATCCAAACAAATTGAGATGCCGGCGCGGGTTGCATAAGTAAACCCGGTGGACATCAACTTGTCCGCCATAATGACTGTATCGCGCAAGCCGCAGCGACGGAAACTGGTATTTATCAGTCGCGAAATTTCTTTCTTTTTTAAGGCCTTGTTAATCAGACTGAATGGCAAACCGGCAGGCAGTATTTCTGAAAGTATGGCACGACCCACCGTGGTTTCGTACCGAGTTAGCTTGGATTGCAGATCACCGTTTTCATCTGCTTGAGATTCTTTTATACGGACTAACACCTTGGCTTGGAGGTCTGCATGGCCCGATTCATAAGCACGCAAAGCTTCAGACACGTTAGAAAAAAGTGAACCCTCACCCAAAGAGCCCACTTTTTCACGTGTCATGTAGTACAGACCCAACACTATATCCTGGGATGGAACGATAATCGGTTCGCCGTTGGCTGGTGATAGCACATTATTAGATGCCAGCATCAACGTGCGACATTCCATCTGTGCTTCCAATGACAAAGGTACGTGGACCGCCATTTGGTCCCCGTCAAAGTCAGCGTTAAATGCTGTACAAACCAACGGGTGCAATTGTATTGCCTTACCTTCAATCAAGATCGGCTCAAATGCCTGAATCCCCAAACGGTGGAGCGTTGGTGCACGATTCAGCATCACCGGATGTTCACGAATCACGTCTTCCAGAATATCCCATACAATGGGCTCTTCTGCTTCGACCATACGTTTTCCCGCTTTAATAGTGGTTGCCAACCCCAAGATTTCCAGTTTATGGAAAATAAATGGCTTAAATAATTCGAGCGCCATTTTCTTCGGCAGACCGCACTGGTGCAATTTCAATTGCGGCCCAACAACGATCACCGAACGACCTGAATAATCAACGCGCTTACCCAGCAAGTTCTGACGGAAACGTCCGCCTTTACCCTTGATCATATCGGCAAGTGACTTCAACGGACGCTTGTTCGCTCCTGTCATTGCTTTGCCGCGACGACCGTTATCCAAGAGCGAGTCAACCGACTCCTGCAACATCCGCTTTTCGTTGCGGACAATGATCTCAGGCGCTTTAAGTTCCAGCAAACGCTTCAATCGATTGTTACGATTAATCACACGGCGATACAGATCATTCAAATCGGAGGTTGCGAAACGGCCTCCATCCAATGGAACCAAAGGACGTAACTCAGGTGGCAGAACAGGCAATACCGTCATGACCATCCATTCCGGCTTAATGCCGGAGGAGACGAACGCCTCAAGTATTTTGAGACGCTTGGCGTATTTTTTGATTTTGGTTTCGGAACTGGTTGCTGCCAATTCGCTTCTTAGCTTTTCCACCTCAGACGGCACATCAAGCGCGCGCAATAAAGCGCGTACACCTTCAGCCCCCATGACGGCAGAGAACTCATCGCCATACTCTTCCAGTTTTGCAAGGTAATCATCTTCGGACAACAATTGACCGCGATTCAACGGCGTCATGCCCGGTTCGGTTACAACATAAGCTTCAAAATAAAGCACGCGTTCGATGTCGCGCAAAGTCATGTCAAGCACCATGCCGAGGCGCGAGGGAAGAGACTTCAGAAACCAAATATGCGCAACTGGTGAAGCCAACTCAATGTGGCCCATACGCTCGCGGCGCACCTTGGACAAAGTAACTTCAACTCCGCACTTCTCGCAAATCACACCTCGATGTTTGAGACGTTTATACTTTCCGCACAGACACTCGTAATCTTTGGTTGGTCCAAATATTTTTGCGCAAAATAAACCATCGCGTTCCGGTTTGAAAGTTCGATAATTAATTGTTTCCGGCTTCTTCACTTCCCCATAGGACCAAGAACGAATTTTCTCCGGCGAAGCCAACCCGATCTTAATCGCGTCGAACTCTTCTTTTTGCGTTACCTGCCTGAACAAATCCAGCAATGCTTTCATGTATAGCTCCTTTAAGCCTTATGCCCGACGAACAATGTTTATCATGAAACTCGCGCAACGAGCCTGTTTCCCACTCTCCCTATGGTAGAGGGAAACGGGCATCGCAAGTATCATTTTCATAGACCGAATATTTACCAAGTCCGTTAGTGACGTTCCAGATCAATGTCAATGCCCAGGGAACGAATTTCCTTGGTCAGCACATTAAAAGATTCCGGCATACCGGCATCAATTTTGTGATCTCCCTTAACGATGCTTTCGTAAACCTTGGTACGTCCGTTAACGTCATCCGACTTGACTGTCAACATTTCCTGCAAGGTGTAGGCCGCACCGTAAGCTTCCAGTGCCCAAACTTCCATTTCCCCGAAGCGCTGTCCACCAAACTGAGCCTTACCACCGAGCGGCTGCTGAGTTACAAGACTGTACGGCCCCGTCGAACGTGCGTGCATCTTGTCATCAACCAAGTGGTGCAACTTCAATACATGCATATACCCTACAGTAACCGGGCGGTCGAATGCGGCACCGGTACGACCATCGTGTAATGCAATCTGCCCTGAGCTCGGCAAATCGGCCAGTTCCAGCATGTGCTTGATTTCATCTTCATCCGCACCGTCGAATACCGGCGTGGCAAATGGCACGCCGCTTTTCAGGTTGCGGCACAACTCAAGCACTTCATCATCGGAAAATGCAGCGATGTCTATTGTCTGTCCACTTGTGTTGTAAATTTTGCCTAAAAACTTGCGTACATCTGCAATCTTGGCTTGCGACTCCAGCATATTGGTAATTTTTCTTCCCAAGCCCTTGGCTGCCCAACCCAGATGGACTTCCAGAATTTGACCGATATTCATACGCGAAGGCACGCCCAGAGGGTTCAAGACCACGTCTACCGGTGTTCCATCAGCCATGTATGGCATGTCTTCCACTGGAACAATACGCGAAACCACCCCCTTGTTACCGTGACGCCCAGCCATTTTGTCACCGGCTTGCAAACGACGTTTCACCGCCACATAAACCTTGACCATCTTCTGGACACCGGCTTGAAGCTCATCGCCCTGAGTCAGTTTGCGCTTTTTAAGATCAAACGCTGCATCGAATTCCAGTCGCTTCAATCCGAGGCTTTCTTTGACTTGTTCGAGTTGAGCAGCGACTTCTTCATCACTCAAACGAATGTCAAACCACTGGTGATGTTCCAAACTTGAAAGATAACTCTTGTCCAGTTTTGTACCTTTGGCCAATTTCTTCGGACCACCATTAACCGCTTTACCCAGCAGCAACTTTTCCAGACGGGTAAATACGTCAGCCTCAACGATTCGCATCTGATCGGCTAAATCCTTTTTGTAGCGATTCAGTTCATCATCAATAATTTGTTGAGCACGCTTGTCGCGCTGCAATCCCTCGCGGGTGAACACTTGAACGTCGATTACCGTACCGGAGATACCCGCTTGTACACGCAGGCTGGTATCTTTGACATCGGATGCCTTTTCGCCAAAAATTGCGCGAAGCAACTTTTCTTCCGGCGTCAACTGTGTTTCACCCTTCGGCGTCACTTTACCAACCAACACATCACCCACACTCACTTCCGCGCCAATGTGCACAATACCGCACTCATCCAGACGCGCCATTTGCGCCTCAGACAAATTCGGGATGTCCCGGGTGATTTCTTCCGAACCCAGCTTGGTATCGCGTGCCACTACCGTCAATTCCTCGATGTGGATAGAAGTGAATCTATCTTCAGCCACCACGCGCTCGGAAATCAGGATCGAGTCCTCGTAGTTGTAGCCGTTCCACGGCATAAATGCCACCAACATATTTTGACCCAGCGCCAACTCGCCCATATCTGTGGAAGCACCGTCGGCAATCACGTCACCGCGTGCAATCACGTCACCCATTCTGACCAAGGGACGCTGGTTGATATTGGTGTTCTGGTTGGATCGTGTGTATTTGGTGAGATTGTAAATATCCACGCCCACTTCGCCATGAGTAGTTTCATCATCATTCACACGAACCACGATACGACCGGCATCCACATAATCGACACGACCCCCACGCCATGCTTGTACGGTTGTACCGGAGTCCACTGCAACGGTACGCTCAATACCGGTTCCAACCAGTGCCTTTTCTGCTCGCAAACATGGCACAGCTTGACGTTGCATGTTCGCACCCATCAACGCTCGGTTCGCATCATCATGTTCCAGGAACGGAATCAACGAAGCTGCTACCGATACAACCTGCGCTGGAGCCACGTCCATGTACTCGATTTTTTCCGGCGTAGCCAACACGAATTCATTGTGCTGACGCGAGGACACGATGTCATTGGTAAACTTTCCTTTGCTATCCAACTCGGCATTGGCCTGCGCAATGGTGAACTTTCCTTCTTCGATAGCAGAAAGATAATCAACATCATCTGTTGCTTTGCCCTTGATCACTCTACGATAGGGTGTTTCAATAAAACCATAGTTATTGGTACGGGCATACAGAGCCAATGAATTAATCAAGCCGATGTTCGGTCCTTCCGGCGTCTCGATCGGGCACACGCGACCATAGTGCGTCGGGTGCACGTCGCGCACTTCAAAACCTGCACGCTCACGTGTCAAGCCTCCCGGACCCAGTGCGGAAATGCGACGCTTGTGTGTCACTTCCGACAAAGGATTGGTTTGATCCATAAACTGCGACAACTGGCTGGAACCAAAGAATTCCTTCACTGCTGCAGAAATCGGCTTGGCATTAATCAAGTCATGCGGCATCAAATTGTCAGTTTCAGCTTGACCAAGACGCTCTTTCACGGCGCGTTCAACGCGAGCCAGACCGGCACGGAATTGATTTTCCGCCAACTCACCCACCGCACGCACACGACGATTCCCCAAGTGATCAATATCGTCAATTTCTCCGCGACCATTGCGCAATTCAACTAATATCTTTATGACCGCAACAATGTCATCGTTCGAGAGAATACCCGAACCGGTCAGTTCTTCACGCCCGACACGACGATTAAATTTCATCCGTCCAACTGCCGATAAATCATAGCGCTCTTCCGAGAAGAACAAGCCGTTAAACAGCCCCTCAACTGCGTCTTCTGTTGGAGGCTCTCCGGGGCGCATCATGCGATAAATGGCAACGCGCGCCGTCCACAGGTCTGTCGTTTCATCCGTGCGCAAGGTCTGCGATATGAACGCGCCCTGATCTAAGTCATTGGTATACAGAGTGTTGATTTGTGTGATCTCTGCAGCTTGCAATTTACCTAGTAGAGTTTCAGTGATTTCGTCGTTGGCATTGGCGATAATTTCGCCGCTTTGCTTGTCCACCACATTATGCGCGAGTACACGCCCCATCAGAAAATCATCGCCGACTGCCAGCTTATCGATGCCAGCTTCCTGTATCTCGCGGATATGTCGCACTGTAATACGCTTACCCGATGCAACGATCACTTTACCGCCCTTTCCGGCTATGTCAAAGCGCGCGATTTCACCGCGTAGACGTTCCGGCACCACCTCAAACTGAATGCCCTTTTTGCCCAGCAAGAACGTATCCACATCGAAGAATGCAGCAAGAATTTGTTCGGGCGTATAGCCCAGTGACTTCAGCAAAATCGTAACAGGCATCTTGCGGCGACGGTCGATACGGAAATATACATAATCCTTGGCGTCAAATTCAAAATCCAGCCAGGAACCACGGTAAGGAATAATTCGTGCCGAGAACAGCAACTTTCCCGAGCTGTGTGTTTTGCCCCGGTCATGCTCGAAAAACACTCCGGGCGAACGATGCAGCTGCGACACGATTACACGCTCTGTGCCATTAATCACAAACGAACCGGTATGTGTCATCAGCGGAATTTCGCCCATGTACACTTCCTGCTCTTTCACTTCTTTTACTGTTGGCTTGGATGCTTCTTTATCCAGCAAAGTGAGGCGTACGCGAGCACGCAACGGTGAGGCATAGGTCAGCCCGCGCTGTTGACATTCTTTCACGTCAAAAGGGGGCACGCCCAGCGCGTAGCTGACAAAATCCAGACGCGCATATTTGTTATGGCTTTCAATCGGAAAGATCGAATTAAATGCGGCCTGCAAACCGTCGTTAATGCGTTGCTCAGGCTGTACACTTGCCTGCAAGAAAGCGCTATAAGACTCAAGCTGGGTGGACAGCAAAAATGGCACCGGCAAAGCGCCGATCCGTTTTGCGAAACTCTTACGGATACGTTTTTTTTCAGTAAACGAATAGTTCATGATATCTCCACGACCAAGGAAAAAAGACAAGGGACAGCGGGCGCGATCAACGCCCGCTGACCGTTAACTTCTTAAAAGCGGAAAAGGCTGACGGAAGCCGCCAGCCTTTTTCACATGCGACAGTTACTTGATTTCAGCAGTAGCGCCAGCTTCGATCAATTGTTTCAGAACGGCATCAGCATCAGCCTTGTTAACGCCTTCCTTGACTGGCTTCGGAGCTCCGTCCACCAGATCCTTGGCTTCCTTCAAACCCAAGCCGGTAATTGCGCGAACAACCTTGATCACGTTTACCTTGGCATCACCAGCGGCAGTCAGAACAACTGTGAATTCAGTTTGCTCTGCTGCTGCGGGGGCTGCGCCACCTGCACCACCGGCAGCAGGAGCCGCCATCGAAGCGGCAGAAACGCCGAACTTCTCTTCAATTGCCTTAACCAGTTCATTGAGCTCCAGAACGGACATAGCGTCCACTGATGCCAGAAATGCGTCTTTATCGAATGTCATTTTTAGTTCCTAACTTTTAAAGATTAATTTAGATAATCAAGCAGTTGCTTTTTGCTCAGCCACAGCGCTCAGTACACGTGCAAAGCCAGCGATTGGCGATTGCAGCAATCCGCATAGCTGTGCGAGCAGCACTTCCTTGGAAGGCACGGTAGCCAGTGCGTTAACGCCTGCGGCATCCAGAGTCTTGCCATTATAAGCACCAGCCTTAACCACCAACTTGTCGTTCGTTTTAGCAAACTCATATACCACTTTAGCAGCGGCAACAGCATCAGAACTGATGCTGTAGACCAGCGGTCCAACCATTTTTTCCGCCAAAGCTTCGAATTGCGTACCTTGAACAGCGCGGCGGGCCAGCGTATTTTTCAATACGTGAAAATACACACCTGATCTGCGCGCAGTTGCACGCAATTTGGTAATGTCCGCTACCGCTATCCCACGGTACTCTGCCAAAACGATCGTTTGAGCCTGTGCCACTTGCGCACTTACTTCGCTCACTACCGCTTGTTTTTGTTGCAGATTAAGACCCAAAGTCTTTCTCCCTTTTTAACCGGAATAGATAATCCAGATTATCCATTCCTTCATTAACGACCGCGACCTTAAGTCAGGAAAAACGCTCTCCCGCTTATGGGCACACCATCTACGTGGGCTGACGGGAAAAGCCCGCCAATTAAACCTTCGGCTTACCGCACCTCCGGTACCTACGGTCTTTGATAATCTGCCTATTCTGCCAGCAGTCCAAAGCCTTCAAGCTGCATGAATAAACACCATGCAGCAAATTCAAATCAGAGGGCTATACCCGTTCCCTCTCCCCAAGCCTCTGGGTGAAACAACTAGCCATTCGACAAAGCTGCCAAAAACCGTAGCCAAGTCGCTGGTTATCCGGCAAGCGGGCTAGGGGGACAAAGTCTCGCTATGCGAGTTAACATTTATACTATGCCGCCAAGCTTGCTTGTTCAACGCGAATACCGACACCCATCGTGCTCGAAACTGATATTTTCTTCAGGTAAACACCTTTGGCAGCAGCAGGACGAGCTTTATTCAGCGCATCAATCAGCGCCAAAATGTTTTCACGCAGTGCCTCGGGCGTAAACGATGCGCGCCCGATGGTGCACTGCACGATACCGTTCTTGTCAGTACGGTACTGTACTTGACCGGCCTTGGCATTTCTGACCGCACCTGCCACATCAGCCGATACCGTTCCCACCTTGGGGTTAGGCATCAAACCGCGGGGACCCAAGATTTGACCCAATTGACCCACAATACGCATTGCGTCAGGTGAAGCAATTACCACGTCGAAATCCATCTTGCCAGCCTTGATGCTTTCGGCAAGATCCTCAAAACCAACCACATCTGCACCGGCAGCCTTAGCTTCTTCAGCCTTCGCGCCTTGGGCAAATACAGCCACGCGCACAGTTTTGCCGGTACCTTTTGGCAATACAACAGACCCGCGAACCAGTTGATCCGACTTTTTGGCATCTATACCCAAATTTACCGCAACATCAATCGATTCATCGAATTTTGCCTTGGCGGTTTCTTTGACCAAAGTCAGCGCATCCGCGAGCGGATACAGCTTGTTGCGATCTACCTTGGTAGCCAATGCTTTATAACGTTTGGAAATGTGTGCCATGTTATACGCCCTCCACGGTAATACCCATGCTGCGCGCGCTACCTGCAATAGTACGCACTGCTGCATCCATATCGGCGGCGGTCAGATCAGGCATCTTGGTTGTTGCAATATCTTCCGCTTGTTTGCGGGTAAGCTTGCCAACCTTGTCGGTGTGAGGCGTTTTGCTTCCCTTTTGTATGCCTGCAGCTTTTTTGATCAGAATCGTTGCAGGAGGCGTCTTCATGACGAAGGTGAAGCTCTTGTCTGCAAAAGCGGTAATCACAACCGGAATCGGCAAACCTGGCTCAACGCCTTGGGTCTGGGCGTTAAACGCCTTGCAGAATTCCATGATATTCAAACCGCGCTGACCCAGTGCAGGGCCGATTGGAGGACTTGGATTTGCTTTGCCCGCAGGCACTTGCAGCTTGATATAGCCAACTATTTTCTTTGCCACGTTACTACTCCTTTTTAGTGGGTTAAACGCATACCGCAACTACTCCGATACGCTCCCCGTTTAATACAGGAAAGTGGAATGAAAAAGGGGGAAAGGTATTTGATCCCCTATCCCTTTTCCCTTCTATTTCCGCTTGCTAGGACTTTTCAACCTGTCCAAAATCCAGTTCAACCGGTGTCGAACGACCAAAAATAGTCACCGCCACTCGCAATTTATTTTTGTCATAATTAACATCATCCACCGTACCATGAAAATCGGTGAACGGACCTTCTTTAACACGCACAGCCTCACCCACTTCAAACAGCACCTTGGGACGAGGCTTCTCAACACCCGCTTGCATTTGCTGCATGATGGTATCGACTTCCTTCTGACTGATCGGCGTCGGTTTCATTGCCGAACCACCGAGGAAGCCGGTTACCTTGGGTGTGTTTTTAACCAAATGCCAACTTTCGTCGGTCATTTCCATTTCCACCAGCACGTAGCCGGGGAAAAACTTGCGTTCGCTCAGTACTTTTTGCTGACCACGCTTCTCAGTCGTTTTTAGCTCAACCACTTCTTCGACTGGCACTAATATCTGCCCGAACAGATCTTGCATGCCGGTACGCGCAATGCGCTCCACCAAAGCACGCTGCACACTTTTTTCGAACTGCGAGTACGTATGAACAACATACCAACGCTTGGCCATCACTCACTCCGTCCCATAAGTTTATTGACCACCACCATCAGGCTGGCATCTACCGCCCACAAAAACAAGGCCATCACGACCGCAAATGCGATCACAACTCCGGTTGTCTGAATGGTTTCTTTGCGCGTCGGCCACACCACGCGCTTGGCTTCAGCAATTGAATCCTTGCCAAAAATGAATAAACGCTTACCTGGATCAGTTGTCCAGACTATCCCTGCAGCGAACACCAAGCCAAGCAACAGCACCGCCAACTGAATTACAGCAGCGCTCTCATGAAGCGAGTAAAAGCCTGCAATCCCTGCAACAATAAGCAGGAAAGCGACGCCTAATTTAATCTTGTCAGCCATGCATTGTGTCCGATTTCTTGTAACTGGCAGGCCAGGAGGGTCTCGAACCCCCAACCCTCGGTTTTGG
>Ga0208872_1001600_pt1 | contig 13775 bp, 14 predicted proteins | sample CryBogCBH12Aug08_FD_185508 | JGI IMG/M metagenome (GOLD analysis project Ga0208872, IMG submission 185508) | Freshwater microbial communities from Crystal Bog, Wisconsin, USA - CBH12Aug08 (SPAdes) | ecosystem: Environmental > Aquatic > Freshwater > Lake | place: Crystal Bog, Wisconsin, USA...
CGTGCGTCCTTTGAGGGCGACGAAGCCGAGCGTCTCTTGCGCGGATACGTGTCACCCGAGATGTTCCGACGCGGCTTGATCTGTCGCTCGGACGACCGTGGTGACCCGGTGGTGCAGTTGGCGCCGCCACTCATCTCCACGCGCGAGGACATCGATTTCATGGTGGGCACCTTGCGCGACGTCTTCGACGGAGCCCTCGAGCGCATCTAGTCATGCTGACACCCCCCACCTCGCTGTGGTGGTCAACGTTGAAAGAGCCGGTCGTCGCGCGACCGGCTCTTTCAACGTCACTCGATGTTGACGTCGCCATCATTGGCGGAGGATTCACGGGCCTGTGGACGGCGCGCGAAGTACTACGACGAGACCCCACGCTGCGGGTCGTCGTGCTCGAACAATCTGTCTGCGGTTTCGGCGCATCAGGTCGCAACGGCGGGTGGGCGTCGGCGCTCTATCCCGTTAGCGACGATGCCGTCGTCGCTCGGTACGGAATCGATACCTTTCACCAACAACGCGTCACATTGCAGAACGCCGTCGCGGGACTAGGCCGAGCCATTGAGGCGGAAGGAATCGACGCCCACTTCGTCCAGGGTGGCACACTGACCTTCGCCCGCAGCGAGATACAAGCGTCGCGGTTGCATCGTTCTGTCGAGGAGGCTCACGCGCTCGGTATCAGCGAGTACGACCGTCGCTGGATGTCGGCGGACGAGGTTTCTGAGCGCGCTCGAGTGAGCGAACTTCGTGGCGCCATGTACTCACCCCACTGTGCACGACTTCATCCAGGTCGCCTCGTGCGTGGCCTCGCCGACGCCGTCGTGCGAGCGGGTGCCCAGATTTTTGAAGGCACCTCGGTGACAAAGATCACACCAGGTACGACCTCGCAGCGACCGTGCGTGTCGACCGTGGGCGGTACCGTGCGCGCCGAGGTGGTCGTTCGCGCCACCGAAGGATTCACCGCCACTCTGCCCGGACATCGTCGCGACCTCGCGCCGATCTATTCACTCATGATCGCCACCGAACCACTCCCCTCGGCGTTCTGGGACACCGTGGGATTTAACGGCTACGAGACCTTCGCTGATGATCGCCATCTCGTGATCTACGGACAGCGCACCGACGATGATCGCCTGGCCTTTGGGGGACGAGGGGCTCCGTATCACTTCGGTTCCACGGTGGAGCCACGCTTCGACCTCAACGACAAAGTCTTTTCCCTCCTTGCAGCGACCCTGCGCGAGTTGTTCCCCGACCTGGAGGCGACCACCGCGTATCGCTGGGGCGGGCCGCTCGCCATGCCGCGTGATCAATCGCCCTCGGTCACCTTGGACACCACGACCGGTCTCGCCGCCGCGGGTGGGTACACCGGAGACGGCGTCGTGCTCAGTTATGTCGCTGCGCAGGCAATGGCGGACTTGATTGTGCAACCCGATACGCCGACGGAATTCACAACGCTCCCGTTCGTCCAACGCCGCAGTGCCAAATGGGAATTCGAGCCGGCACGGTGGCTCGGAGTCAACGCCGGACTAGCCCTGGCCAATTGGTCCGACCGCGTGGAACGTCGTCGTCACGTCGAGAGTCGAGCCAGTGTTCTCCTCGACCGACTCTTCGACGCACCACCGCGCTAGTTCAAGATATTGACCGCACGAGCTGCCACCACCGCAATGGTGATGAGCGACACGACAGACTCCAACCCGAACAGCAATTTCATGCGAGTGCTCAACGGCATCGCGTCCGCGGGCGCGAAGCTCGTGCCGTTCGCAAAGGCGGTGTACAGATAATCGGCGTAACTCGGCATCCACTCGGGTGGAGCGAGGTGGGGATTTTCCATCTGCGGGAATTGGATGTCCGGAAAATCTGTGTGATGAGTGCCCCGCACGGCGGGACCACCGCGATCGATTTCCCAGAACCACAAACTGAACACGATGACGTTGGTGACCCACACCGACACCGCGGAATACACGAGATTGCGACCCTGCACCACGTCAGCGTGGAGCAGAAGATGCACCAACAGGAACATCGAGACAATGTTCGCGACGTTGATGAGTCCCACCAGACCGATCGTGCTGCGGCGCACCCACGGGCTCTCGTCGGGGTGCCGGTGAACTCCGAGCGACAAGGGGATCAATGGCAGCACGATCAACACCGGCAGAATCCATTTAGGTCCTACGGCGAGTCGGTTCGGCAACACCACGTACAAGACCGCACAGACGACGAGTGCCACTGAGGCGGGAAGCCGTTGGGCGTGGCGATCCTGATGCGTGAGGCCGTCAGTCACGACGGGAACCCGTGGGGAATCGCGTCGTCACGACACCCCAATGATCGCTACTGCGCGAGAGCGTGCTCATCTCAGTTGAGGTGAATCTGCCCCAGAGCGCCGAGACCTTGTGGCGTCAGCAGTTGGTTGATCTGTCCACCCGCTCCCGTGGTGCCGAGAATCGTCTTCTTGATCTTCTTGGTGAGCGGACTCACGTCACGTGTCGGCGGGATGCCGACGTCGACCTTCGTGTTGTAGGAGACCACCGTCAGAGCGAGTTCGAGATGAGCACTGGGCGAGGAGAGCGTGATCGCCAGCCCGGCGATTTGTCCTTCGGATCCGAGGGTGACCGAAATAGCGAGCTTGAGTCGGTGGGGCAACTTCAGCGGCACGTTCGCCGGCGTGCTGAGGTGGGCGGCCGACTTGGTGAAGGTATAGGTCGTCAAGGAACCGTTGTGTTCCGGAGCTAACGCGGTGAAGCCCTTCGACGTGAGAAGTGAGAAGTCCAGTTTCGGTGCCGCCATCTCGAGGGACAGTCCGAACAAACTCGGTGTCGCGTACGGCATGGACACCCACGGTGTGTGCAGCACGCTCGACAACGAGGGCACACCGAGGTACAGGTGATCATTCGCGAGCACGACGCCCACCGTGGTCGTCGAGAGTCCGACGGGGATCGAGAGGGTCCCGCTGGCTTGGTTCTTCGTGAAGTCCACGTTCAAGGTGCCCGTCATTTGCTCGGCCTGACCCGTCGACAACGTGTAGTCAATGACCGCCGATGTCGGGGGCTTGCCGTGCAGTGCCAGAGCGTCACCGGTGCCGCCCGGATTGCTGTCGGTGGCGGCGATGACGACACCCGTGACCGTCAAAAGAAGGGCCACGACGGCGAGAATGATGGCGAACGCGCGCTTGGAAGACTTCATGACACCACCTTACTTTGGGCTTTTCCTCGGTGGTTGGGGGCCGCTACCATCTCGCCGTGGCCGAAATAGATGAACGAACGACGGCTGCGGCCCTCTACAACCGCTGCTGGCAACTCTTGGAATCCGACGCACGATCGGCGGACGACGACGCAGAGCTGCTGACCAGCGCCTTTGCGTCGCGGCACCATTGGCTGGCGGTGGGTCAGCGAGACCAGTGGATCACCGCCGACTGGATGGTGGCCCGCGCGGCGGCGGCGACGGGTGCGGGAGACCTCTCACTGACGTTCGCCCAGCGCGCCTACGCGGCCGCGCAGGAACCGGGTGTGCCGGACTGGCTAGTGGCATCGACCGCCGAGGGCGTGGCGCGAGCGTATGCGTCGCTCGGCGACGTGACCCAGCGAGACACGTGGTGCCAGACGGCGCAGTCGCTGGTCGCCCAGATCGCGGATCCGGAAGATCGCTCCATCATCGCCGAACAACTCGCCGACGTCCTCCGTTAGCGAAAATCTCGTGATGGCGGCGCGGGAGCCGCCAGATCGAGGATCTCGACTCGCTCCGCGGTCAACGCGAGGGTTCCCTGCCCTCGCTCTAACCGACCACGAATCATTAACGCGGGAGCGTGGCGCGCCACTGATCGCCATCTCTCCCACGCACCCTTCGAGAAGATCACGTTGACGTGACCCGTCTCATCTTCAAGGTTAAGAAAGACCGCCCCGCGGGCCGTCTCGGGGTGTTGACGATGGGTCACGACGCCGGCCACGGTGACCCGTTCGGTCTCGGCTCCGGCCAACGCACTCGCGCAGACGACGCCGCGCTCGGACAAGTAATCCCGCACCAGGGCGACGGCGGTTGCTTCGGGTGTGAAACCGAGCGACCACAGATCATCCGCGACGCGTTCGAAGGCCGTGGGTGCGGCGAGAGGAGGTGCGGTGGTACCCGTCACGATGCCCGGCAACCGGTCGGGCGTGCTCTGTGCCGCCGCACCCGCTACCCAGGTCAGGGCGCGGCGCGACGAGCCAAAGTCATCAAGAGCGCCCGCGGCCGCGAGCGCCTCGAGGTGCGATCGCTGGCAGCCCGCTCGTCGCACGAGATCTTCCACCGACGCCCACGGACGACCCGCCACGATGGCCGTCGCGATGGTCTCGCCAATTCCGCGAATATCCCGTAGTCCCAGACGAACAAATGGATTCTCTACCGTTCCGGCCACCGTGGCACCCACCTCGGAACCGTTGACGTTCGGGCGTTCCACACGCACCCGGTGTCGCTGGGCGTCCGCAATGAGACTCTGGGGTGACCAGAAACCGAGTGGTTGCGCGTTGAGTAACGAGACGAGGAAGGCCTCGGGGTAGTGCAATTTGACCCAGGCCGAGCAGTAGACCAAGTGGGCAAAGGAGACCGAGTGCGACTCGGGGAAACCGAAGTTCGCGAACGCCGCCAACGCCGCGTACAGCTGGTCGGCCGTATCACCGGTGATTCCGTGGGCGGCCATACCCGCATAAAAACGACTCTTGAGTCGCAGCATCCGAATCTCCGAGCGTTTCGCCGCCATGGCTTGACGCAATTCATCCGCCTCCGCCGGCGAAAAACCCGCCACCGCGACAGCCATCTCCATCAGCTGTTCTTGAAACAAGGGCACACCCAAGGTGCGTCGCAAGATGGGTTCCAACCGGGGGTGTAGATAGGTCACCGGCTCTTCGCCCCGGCGACGACGAATATAGGGATTCACTGCTTGCCCCTGAATGGGACCGGGACGAATCAACGCCACTTCAATCACGAGGTCGTAAAAACAGCGAGGCCGCACCCGTGGGAGGGTCGCCATCTGAGCGCGTGATTCCACCTGAAAGACACCCACGGTGTCCGCACTGCACAAGAGGTCGTAGACCGCATCCTCCTGTGGCAAGGTCGCCAGATCAATGGTGTCGTCGTAAAACGCGTTGACTTCGTCCACGGCGCGATGGAGGGCGTCCAACATGCCGAGACCGAGGAGGTCGAATTTCACGAGACCAATCGCCGCGCAATCGTCCTTGTCCCACTGCAGAACGGAGCGACCCGGCATGCGTCCCCATTCCACCGGGCACACTTCAATCACGGGCCGATCGCACAGCACCATTCCCGCCGAGTGAATCCCTAGATGTCGTGGTCGGTCCAATAGTTCCCCGGCGAGTTCCGCCACCAGCGGTGGCGTGGCCTCATGTGCGGGCGAGGCTAGAGCGGTCGCGAGTCCGGTGGCGTCGACGTGTTCGGGTCTCTGGGCGAGTTCGCGTGCGGTGGTCTCCCCGTAACCAAGAGCTCGACTCACATCACGAAGCGCCGAGGGCGCACGGTACGTAATGACGTTTGCCACCTGTGCGGCGTGTCGGCGTCCGTAGCGACGGTAGACGTACTGAATGACTTCCTCTCGACGACCGGATTCGATATCAACATCGATGTCCGGCGGACCGTCGCGTGCGGGGGACAAGAAGCGTTCGAAAAAGAGATTGAGCGAGACCGCGTCAGCGTTCGTAATGCCGAGCGAATAACACACCGCGGAGTTCGCCGCCGAGCCTCGTCCTTGGCAGTAGATGTTCTCGCGCCGACAGAATTCGGTGATGTCCCAGACGATGAGGAAGTAGCCCGCGAAACCCAAAGCGCGGATCACGCCGAGTTCGTGATCAATTTGTCGCCACGCCCCCGGCACGCGTTCCGCGTGCCGGGGGCCGTACCGGCGCGTTGCTCCCTGCTCGACTAATTCTTCGAGGTAGCCCTGCTCGTCGTGACCCGGTGGCGTCGCAAAATCAGGCAAGGCCGGAGCGACCAAGCGAAGATCGAACGCCAGACTTTCCGCGAGTTCTCCGGCGGCGTCCACCACCCCCGGCCATCGCGCAAAACGTCGCCGCTGTTCGCCGTCACTACGCAAGCACGCAGCGGGTGCCGACGGCAGCCAACCCTCCATCTCGTCGAGTGTCCGTCGTGAACGAATTGCCGCGAGCAAAGTGGCGCGACGAAATCCCGCCGGGGTGGCGTAGTGAACGTTCCCCGTCGCCACCACGCGCAGTGCGCGCTGCAGGCCCAATTCCGCCACCACGTCATTTCTGACAACGTCATCGGGTTGACCGTGATCCCACAGTTCCGCGACGACATTGTCGCGACCAAACACGTCCACCAGGTGATCCAGCGCGCGACCAGCCGCTCGAGGACCGGCGTCGACGAGCGCGCGAGCAACCGGCCCCTTGCGACATCCCGTGAGGGCCACCCACTCCCCTTGTCCCGCCGCCAACTCTTCCCACGTGAAACGGGGAGCCCCCTTCTCGCCGCGACGTAGATGCCCCTCCGCGAGGAAGGTAGACAGTCGTCGATACCCTTCGGGTGAACGAGCCAAAAGAACCAGATGCTCTCCGCTCGGGTCACGAACCCCGACGCGATCATCCTGTCCACCGACGGTAATTTCGGCACCGAAAATGGTCGGCAAGCCCAGTGCCCGTGCCGCCTCGGCAAAACGCACCACGCCGTAGAGACCGTGATGATCAGTGAGGGCAAGTCCACTCAGTCCGAGACGAACAGCCTCGGCCACGAGTTCCTCGGGGTCGCTCGCCCCATCGAGAAAACTGAAACCGGAATGAGCGTGGAGTTCGCCATAGGTCGCCATCAGTCGTACATTCCCGTCAGCCACCAGCTCCCGCGTTCCGCGCACAGCAAGAACGCTTCCTCGCGATCGGTCACGATTTGGAGATGCGCGCGACGACGACGCGTGGACCACCAACGCTCAACACTGATCCAAGGGCCGGCGTGCCACGCAACCTGACGTGTCGCACCACGTTCGAAAGCAATGGTGTGTGGGGTGGCACTCAAGAACCCTCGTGGCTCCACCCGTACCGGTGCCGCATCGGCGGCGAGGAGTTGCACGGCAACCGGCTGCGCGAACGTCGTGGACGGCGCCGGTGACGGGATTTGACCCGGCCACGGTTCGTCATCGAGGCGGGCCACGTCAGCGTGAGCGTCGTAGGGCACCAGAGTCGCGCGATCATGCGGTGTGCGTCCGCCGTGCAGTGTGGCCGTCGTGATGCCGTGGGGACCCAAACGTTGGCGCACCCGATGGGCCGCGACAGCCGCCCGGCGATCCGCGTCACGATGATCACCAAAAAAACCGCCCTGCGCGGCGACCGGCGAATGCTCACCACGTAATGCCTGCAGTCGCGTCGCCATGCGTAGATCCCGTTGACCTCGTAGTTCACTTTCTTCGCCCCTCGCCACCCGATGAACGTGCAGCGCGTCACGCGTGAACCGCTCGGCGACGCGAGCGGCGGGGAGGTCGGCAAAGGCCCCGACGGTGTGCACGCCCAAGCGGCGACAGACGGTGGCGAGTTCCCGGCGCTCCAGGGCGGTGATGGGAAGAGATCGTCGAAATGCGTCACTCTGGCCCGCCGGAACAACAATGTCCCGTCGCGCGGCGGCGAAGGCACTAAAGAGGCCATCGGCCGCACCCAACCGCGGCACGTGACCCGTGCTGCGCTGCACGGCGGACCGCACAATCTCGACCACGACGTCCTCGCCACCAAAGAAGCGACTCGGACCACGCACGGGCAAGACCACGAGGCCCCAGCGCACCGGTTCGACAAACGGACAGAGGGTCACGACCTCGTCCAGCAGTGCCACCAGGGAGCGTGCGTGCGAACCATCGTCCGTCTCCGCGGCCACTTCGGGGACCCACACCGCCAATAGTCGTTCCACGTCAACTCGCCAGAACGCGCCCGGTGGCGTCGGGGAGTTCCACTACGTGCTCGCTCGCGCGCCGCGCACTCCCGCGACCACTCACGCGCACCAGGGCTCGACGTGATTCCAGGCGAGCATTGGTGCGCCACTGCGCGCTCAGCACCTCAATCGACAGATCCGCCGGAAGTGGCCACGGTGCGGCGGGTTCGACGAGCGCCACGATCACGAGGCCGCGCTCACGAGCTCGGCCCATCAATCGACGCGCCGTACCGTGAGCGGCGCGTGATGGTGGGCGCACGACGACGAGGTCCACACCCTCGGCCAAATCAGCGACTGCCTCGGCCCACGCGCCTCGGGGACGAGAGACGAACAGGACGCGGCGAAGGTCCACGCCCAACTCGTGCATCGCAACCACGCCCGGGTCATCGACTCCCACGACCCCACACCAATGTCCACGAGTGCTCACGCCGCTCAGCAAACTCAGCGCCAGAGTGAGTCCACCTGATCCGGGTGCGGCGCTCACCGTCACGGTGGTTCCTCGCTGGAGTGCGCCGTCGGGAAGCAGGGTCGTCCACGGTGCCGCTACGGGAAGACGACGGCTCGAGGCGGCGGCCACGGGTCGGACGTGAGCGGCTAAATCACTGGGGACGGGAGGGCGAGAGGAAGAAAAAGCGAACATATGTTCGTACTGTAGCGAGTACCCGTCACGTCCGCCAATGGACGCGCCCCGGGGTGGCCAACGGCCGTCGCGTAAAGCGAATCTCGTGTTCTCGCCACCGTCAACTTCCGTTCAGCCCCTCCCCCTACATTCACGCTGAGCAAGCCACACGGGTGACGCACGCACTCGCTTCGAGGAGGACCCATGCGCCACGCAGACCACCAGTCCGTTCATCGCGCCCACCTCCGACACCGGCGTTGGCACGGCCTGGCCGTCGTCATCGCGCTCGTGGGCATTGGATTTCCGCTCTTTGCCGCGTCAGCGGGCGCGAGCACCATACCGAGGACCACCGCGGTGCGGGCGGCGCTGCCGGTCGGCGACATCACGCACATTCTGGTAATGGATGTCGAAAGCGATAACTACGCCGCGACGCGACTCGCCCCGTTCGGAACGGACGTTGTTCACGCCACGGCGTAAGACTTTCGTGACGCACAATTCTTAGTGGTCGCGGCGATGTAGTCCGGTATCGTTGCTGGCCAAAGGAGGTTCCCGTGTGCGGCCGCGTTGCTGTCTTTACTCCCCCGGCTCGGCTCGCTCGCTTGCTGGAAGCCACCTTGGCGGCGGGCCTCGACCCGGAGGGTCGACCGAGTTGGAATATCGGTCCGCAACGTAGCCTCTTCGCTCTAAGCGGCGCTGATGAGCCCATTCTTGATCGGTACCGATGGGGACTCTTGCCGGGCTGGGCGAAGGACCCCGCATTATCGAACCGACTCTTTAACGCGCGCGGAGAAACCGTGGCGGAAAAGCCGTCGTTTCGCAGCGCCTTCGCCAAGCGCCCGTGCGTGGTTCCCGTCGACGGCTTCTACGAGTGGGATCATCGCGCCGGCCGAGCCAAGCAGCCGCACTTCTTCACTCGCGCCGATGGCGACGTGCTGTGCTTCGCCGGACTCTACGAATTCTGGCACGACCCCGAATTACCTGAGGATGCTCCCGCCCGCCAAACGTGCACGATCATTACGACCACGCCGAATGAGGATATGGACGAAATTCATGACCGGATGCCCGTCGTCCTGGAGCGTGACGAGTGGTCGACATGGCTCGATTGGTCCGGAACGGATCCGGGCGCTCGGGTTGCTTTGCTCGATCCCGCTCCCACGGGCACGCTCGTTCACTACGGTGTCGGCACCGCGGTGGGAAATGTCCGCAATGATGGTCCCGAGTTGATCGCGCCCAACGAGCCCACGTCGCTGTTTTAATCCATTGGCTCGTTGAGCAGCTCCGTAAAGAGTTCGTGCGCGATATTGCGCCCGGTGGCAACAAATCCCACTCGACGCGACGGGTCGTCGATGAGATTCAGGGTGATCGCCGCCAACGAGGCGGATGCCGAACCTTCGAGAACGAGCCCGGCAGTTTCCGCGGCTTCACGTACGGACCGGCGAATCGCGAGTTCGGGCACGAGAACGATCGGCACCTCGTGTGCCGCGACCAGTGCGTTCGTCATCGCGCCGTCGTCGCCCCCACCCGCGAGTCCGTCCGCGATGGTGTGCGTGTGGTGCACGTCCTTCATCATGGCGCCGCGGAGAACGTGATAGAGCGCCGCGGAGTTTTCGGGTTGCACGCCGGTGACCGTGACGTCGGTGCGCTGGTGCGCTTCGCGCGAGAGAAGAGCACCCGAAATGAGTCCGCCCCCGCCCACGGACACCACGACGTGTTCAATATCGGGAGCCTGTTGCCAGATCTCATCGAAGACGGTGGCTTGACCAGCCACGACGTGGGTGTTGTTAAAGGGTGAGATAAAACGTATCGATCGTTCCGACGCGAGAGCCATTGCGTGTTCTTGGGCGTCGTCGTACGAGGCGCCGATCTCGATCAGCTCGATGTCGTAGGCACGCAATTTCTTAACCTTCACGCGTGAGGCATTGGCCGGTACGACCACGGTCGCCCGAGCCCCGAGCAAGGACGCCGCGTGCGCGATGCCGAGACCATGGTTACCGGCTGACGAGGTGATGACCGCGCCGTGAGGATCGTCGCGCACGGCGGCGTCCACCGCGGCCAAAGCCCCGCGGACTTTGAATGAACCGGTGACTTGCAGCGACTCCAACTTCGCGTAGACCGGTCGGCCGTGCGCGTTCACCACGATGGTGGGGGTCGGTCGCAAATGGTCGGCGATGACGCGACGAGCAGCCTCTAATTCGGCGGGCGTCGGTGAGAGCACGACGCGATTCATGGGCAACCTCCGATGCGCCAGACTACTCGCGACCGCCATTGAGCTCCGTTAAAGTCAAGCGATGCACCATGTCGTGGCGACGCTACTTGTCGCCGTGGCGGCCTTCTTCGGCACGATGACCGACAACTTCGTCGCCTTCGCCGCGCAGCTCTCCATCACGCCGCCGGCGAAACATCGTCGCGCCAGCGTGGGCCACTTTGCCGGCGTCGTGGTATTGATCCTTCTTTCCGCGGGTGCCGGCACCGCTCTGAGCGAGTTTCCGGTCCGCTGGGTCGGCATTCTCGCGGTGGCGCCGGCGCTCCTTGCCGTTCACGCGTGGCGTACGCGCCACGACGCCAATCGTTCGGTCGCTCGCGGGACCGTCGCGACCGGACTGGTCACGATTGCCTTCGGGGGCGACAATCTGGCGGTCTGGATCCCCTTGCTGCGCGCCAACGGGATTCTGGGCGGAGCACTGATCGCGGGGGTCTTCGTGCTGTTGGACCTCGTGCTGATTGGATTCGCCGAAGCTTTCGCCCGACGACCACGGGTAATTGAGTTCTCGCAGCGGTGGGCGCCTGTTTGCACACCATTTCTTTACGGCGCCCTGGCGGTGATCATCTTGTGGCAGTGCCAGTGGTTCTGATCGTTACGACCGGTAGTCTGCAGACATGAGCGCGACCGTGAACATCGCCCCTTCCGAAGTTCCGCACGTCAAGCCCCTGATGCGCGGGTGGCTGCACCTCGTCGGACTCGTCGTCTTGTTGGCCAGCTCACCCATCCTCTTCATGAGGTGTTCGACCTGGGCAGAGGTGGGCTGGGTCCTCTGTTACGTCGTGGGCGTCGGATCAATGATGGCGACCAGCGCCGCGTTTCACCGGATCCACTGGCAACCCGCCGCGCGCCGTCGCATGCGTCGGGCCGACCACTCCGCCATTTTTCTCGCGATTACCGGAAGTTATCTCGCCATCGCGGGCCTGACCATGCACGGCACCATTCGCACCGTTCTCATGGTGGTCATCATTACCGGTGCCGCCGTCGGCATTCTGATTCGCCAATTAGCTCTCGACGCGCCCAAGTGGGTCAACACTCTGCCGTACCTCGTGGTGGGTTGGGCCGCGGTGACGGTCATGCCTCAGATCTATCGAGGTGGCGGCCCGTTGTGTTTCGCCTTCATCATCGCCGGTGGGCTCGCCTATTCCGTGGGTGCCGTCTTCTACGGCGCGAAGCGTCCCGTCCTATCCCCGCGCGTCTTTGGTTACCACGAACTGTTTCACGCCTTCACGCTGGTCGGCGCGGGTTGCCACTTCGTCGCCATCGCCGTCGCGCTGCGCTAACTCACACGACGGGTGAGAGTCCGCCGTCCAAGTTGATACCGACGCCATTGAGGTAACTGGCGCGAGGTGACAGAACGAAGGCGGCGAGATCCGCGAATTCCTGAGCCCGACCAAAGCGCCCCAGCGGGATCTTCTGATCTTTCACGATCGCTGCATAGAGATCAGTCAGTTCCATATTGGCTCGTTGCGCCATTCGCACCCATTGGCCCGATTCAATCAACCCAATGAGAATCGCGTTAGCGCGCACTCCTCGTGGACCCATCTCGGCGGCGAGCGCCTTCGTCAGCGCGAGACCCGCCGCGCGCGACGCCGCGGTCGGCGTGGAGTTCGCGTTGGGGGATTTCGCGGTGATCGAGAGAATATTGAGCAGTGACCCGCTGGTCTGCGCCAACGCGTCACCGACGCGGCGCGCGATATGAACTGCCGGGACAACCTTGAGTTCGAAGTCGTCTCGCCAGGCGTCATCGGTCGAGTTACCAACCGGTCCCGCCGACGCGTGCCCCGCGTTGCTTACGGCGCCATCCAACCGCCCGAAGGTCGTCAACGCGTGGTCGATGAAGGCGTCCAGTTGATCAGTCTTGGTCACGTCGGTCACGTGAGCCACCGAGGCGGGTCCGAGCAGATCTGCGGCGGTCGCGACACGTTGTTCGTCACGGCCACAGACGGCAACGCGAGCCCCCTCGTGCACCAACGTCTGCGCGAGTGCCAGGCCGAGTCCGTCGGTTCCACCAGTAATCAAAAAAGCACGGTCACGCAGGTCGAGGTCCATGTCGTCATCCTACGAAGACATCGCGCCCGGTGAGATCTCGCAACGCCGCGCGAGCGTCATCGTGCGACCGCACGCGCACGAAGGTGGTGCCGCGTTGGGCCGCGATCCTTTCGTACCAATCAATACGCTCGGCCATCATCTCGTGCCTCGTCCACGACCAGCGAATAACTGACTGCGCGGGATCCCAGCGCACGACGTTGCGCAACTGTTCGCGATTACCGTTCCATAGTTCGGTGCCGGTGATGCCTCGGCGAAGGGTGCGGGGAATCAGTTGACGCATGACCTGAGATCGGGGCAGGTCAAAGGCAACGATGACGTCGGAACGAAGAAAGAGAAGGTCCCGCAGTTGGGAATAGTTGCCGTCAATGGTCCAAGCGGGACCGCTGGTCGCCTCGTCAACCCTTTCGCGGAAAACCTCCGTCGGCAGGGGTGTCCACCCGGGTTGATGAAACAGTGAATCCAGCTCAACGTGCGGCACCTTGAGCACTCCGGCGAGCGCGGCGGCGTAGGTCGTTTTGCCCGACCCGGATGATCCAAGGAACCACCATCGTTGAGGAACCTCGGACTTCGGCACAGTAGAAACGGTAGCGTCGTCCCGTGGCAAATTCGGATCGTCAGCGAACCCTGCGCAGCCTGACGGTGATCGTGGGCCTTCAGTGGATGGGTGCCACGTTGGGTCTTCCCTTGTTGCCACTGTTTCTGAAGGAGCGCGGAGGAACGCCCAGCATGATCGGTGTCGTCATGGCGTCGTTCTTCGTGGCCGGTCTGGTGACGCAATTCCTCGTCGGACATTTGTCGGACCGCTTCGGTCGCCGTCCCGTGCTGATTGCGGGTCTCGTCGCCTACGGACTCGCGAGCATCACATATCTGTTACCCGTCAACGCGGCCTGGTTCGCGGTCAGTCGTGCGGTGCAGGGCGCAGGTGCGGGCGCTATTGAAGTTGCTTCATTC
>Ga0208872_1001601_pt1 | contig 13768 bp, 17 predicted proteins | sample CryBogCBH12Aug08_FD_185508 | JGI IMG/M metagenome (GOLD analysis project Ga0208872, IMG submission 185508) | Freshwater microbial communities from Crystal Bog, Wisconsin, USA - CBH12Aug08 (SPAdes) | ecosystem: Environmental > Aquatic > Freshwater > Lake | place: Crystal Bog, Wisconsin, USA...
GAATTGCTATAGTTTTTTGGGCGGCATGTCCGCTGCTTCCAGCAGCTGGACTTGACCGAATTTCTTGGATTGTTTTTCCAACCCAGGCGATTTCATCGCTGTTGCGGTAGAAAAAATGTACATTTGGCCTGGCGCCTCCTTTCTTTGTCGCAATCATCTTCTCTTTGAAAGGGAGTGTTGGAATGTATCGCATTACAGAATTTGCCACAGCAATAATGGATTCGGAGGAGCGGTAGTTATTTCGGAGTTGGTAGTCTCCAAAAGTATTGCTGCGAAATCGTTTATGAAAATTCAAGATGAAGGCGGTATTGGAGCCGCGCCAAGTATAGATATTTTGCGCGTCGTCTCCAACAACTGTTATACGCGCACCAGGATGTTGCATTGCTTCGAGGAGTCCAGATTGTTGTTCATTAATATCTTGGAACTCATCCACAATAATATAGCGAAGCCGACCAACCCAGGAGCGACCCTTTTCAGTTCGCATCCAACGCTGCCACCGGATCGGCAATTCATCCACAAAATAGAGATCTCGGATTGTCTCTGCTGCATAGAGTCCAAGGATCTCTCGCGCCAACGCATGAAATGTTCCGCACCAGATCTGTGCCGCAAGTTCAGGTCCTATGAGGGCGCGAATCCGCTTAGCCATCTCTTTCGCAGCATTCCTGGAGAACGTTGCTAGAAGAATAGATGACGGTTCAACTCCATGATACGTAATAAGATACGCAATTCTCGCAGTAATTGTGGTGGTTTTTCCGGAGCCGGCAGAGGCTAAAATACGTTGATGTTCAGCCGGCGAAGAGATGACAACTTTATATTGTTCTTCGCTTAGCGCAAGAGTTTTTAAAGGAAATTCTATTTCCATTGCTGAGATCGCACAGTCTAAAAGAATAACGTAATAACCCTTTATAAGGGAAATGTATAAATTTATATCACTAGCTCCGCCACCACATCGTACAGATCCTGGTGCGGAACCAGATCGGATCCTAGTTTGGCGCGAGACGAAGGAGCGCTACAAGAATTTTCCTACGTGGCCGAGCCAGAAATTCACTGAGATGCCGCCAGCCCCAGAGGGGCAAGGGCAAGGCTCACAGGCAAAATCAAGACCCTATCAATCAACCCTTGTAAGGGTAATTAAGAGGGATATGATTGACGAAGCAGTAGATCTGAAGGCCGCAGGCGCGAATCCTCTTGTTCTAAACATGGCGGATTGGCAAGTTGCCGGCGGTTGTGTAGAGGCAGGAAGTGGCGCACAAGAGGAGGAATGTTTCCGCAGATCTAACTATTTCAGAACTCTCCTACAAAGTTTCTATCCTCTTGGGAAACTTGATACGATTGTGTCTAGGGGTGTAGAGTACTATCGCAGGGGCGCAGAAGTAAATTATATCTATATGCAGCCACAAGGTACCACTGTAAAATTGGATATGATTGCGCAACCGGCTCTACGTTTTCCACAGATGACAAGAGATAATAAATATTTTGCGGATGACGGCGAAGCCGATGTCTTTGAAGAGAAGATCCATATGCTTCTGCGTGTGGCAGCACTTCACGGAGCAGACACACTAATCCTCTCCGCCTGGGGCTGCGGCGCGTTTGGGTGCCCTGCGCATCATGTTGCAAAGATGTTCAAGAAAGTCCTCACAGACTACAACGGTGTCTTCAAGGAGGTCGTGTTCGCAATTATTGGACCTAATTATGAAAAGTTTGCGAATGCATGGAATGAATAGATCAAAAAATACAGATCTATCAATTAGAATGAAATCGCACCACATATTTTTTCTTATTTTAAAAATTATGATTATTGCTCAGTTTGGGCTAATTCTTCTGAATAAAGAGACTGTAAATTCAAAGATCTATATAATAACAAAGATCGTTTTCAAGATTTCACTTGGGATCTTTATAGATATATTTATGTTCCATAATACTTCAGCTAACTTTGAATTAGAAGATAAGGTTGTTATATCCTTCGCTGGCGGTCTATTAATTTTTGACGCTGTCGCAAACGATCTGCCAGATCTACTGAATGAGTATAATATTCACTTACCTTATTTGAACCCAGTCAAAACAAAGGGTCTTATAAATGCATAGAAACTTATAGCAAACTAACAGAGCCTAAAAATGCGCAAATTAAGAGATCACAGTAGATGTCAACACTACCTTTTAGTTGTTCTGGAATTCCCCCAACAGATGCTCTCGCTTTACAGATAATTGGATATACCGCCCTATCGCTCCTTGGAGAGAATCTTGAAGAGACCCCAGAAGCACATATTCACACATTTCAGGATCTACCATCGCAAAATCAACTACAAGATATGGTTGAAAGTGTAGAGATATGTATGCCTCTTTGGGATCTTGTCGGATCTGCGGCAATAACAACCTATAAGGGATTATATGAAAAACTTCTAGATCTAGATAAAGCGGTGAAAACACAAGAGGATTTTGATAAAATATACGACGATATTATTAAAGAGCTTCGCGAGGTAGATGAGGCATATAATGTAATTAACGATTTTCTTGAAGAGGGAGGGCTTGGACCTGAACGCTTTGAGGCTATTGAGGCTCTCCTGAAAAGATCACCACCTCAAGCACCTCCTCATCATAGAGGGCGTTCCCAGACACTCCGTGTAAAGGGTAGACGTGCTATTACGCCAATGCGACGACACAGGCACCATAAATACGATAAGAAAACAACTTCATAAAGTAGAATGAGTTGTTATCAAGCATTCAACTATCATAGTGAACAAGTACATTCTACGAACGGAAAAACAAGAAAGAATATTGTGAATGTTAATAATGGTCGCGGCACAAAGAGTGTAGAACAATACGACAGTAAGGGGAAACTCTTACAGGCGTCAAAAAAGAAACTTACAGCCTCTCAAATTCACAAAATCAAAAATAATGTGTTTATTCCTGGTCTTTTCAAGGATTGTATGCGGTCAAAGACACGTCGTGCGAATCGCCGACGCAATTAGGTGAAGCACATACTATGCTTCTGGAAGCGATAATAATAATTGTTACAATTTTTATTATAGCTATTGCATTCTATAAACAGACAAACCCAGAATATAAGATCTTACAAGTTGAAGAAGGCGACTTGACAAAGATTCCTCCACTCATTTCGGAACTTTCACCGATTGTTATACGAGGATTCAAAACTCCACAATTCTGGACAAAAGACGACATCGCAGCAAGACCAAGACTTCAGCAAATACCACTAATCTATAAGGGGTTCGAACCAATATCCCTTGCAGATGCTGCAACCAACGACTCACTCATTCTTCCAAAGTCTCCATCCGCCACTGCGGAACTTCTCGCATTAGAGTCTGGAGTTCAGGTGTGGGCTGAACATTCTGTGATACCTTCCTTCTCTGAACTCTGGTACTCAAGAGCCCTACAAATCCGTTCAAAGGCTCTTATCGGCGAACAAGGCCTCCAAGAGACCACCGCGTTTCTTACTTTTATTATGCCAACTGAAGAAGATATACAAGTCACACTTCTACATAAGAAACAGTTCGCGTTCTGTCCAGAGGATTGGCAATCCACTGTACCATCAACATGGACAAAGGCGAATACACCCCTTGTAGGGGAAATCCAGTTTATTGATATAATTATTCGAAAGGGGTCGCTACTTGCTCTTCCACCTCATTGGCGCTGGGCATGTGTTACAATTACACCGGAGTCGCCTAAAAAACCAATGGTTGTTCTCTTAGAATTAAATCACCCTATAAGTACAATTGCCGCATGGTCTACATCCTCTTAGGGATTGTGTGTGGGGTAATAAAATTGATCTGTAGGGATAAGATAGAGGAAACCTGCGATAAAAATGTCAACGAAAGAATTTACAAAAATCCATGAGTTATTGGAGCGTCTTCGTAAGGAAACGGAAAACTGTATCGCACGGGTCGAGGAACTTGAAGAGGAGTTAAAAGGAAAGGGGGTGAAGCCGTCTCAACTACTTAATAATATCTCGGATCCGGTGCGTAGTAAAAAAGTTGGGCGTCTTCTTGAAGTTGTTGGATACGAACCTGGCGATACACTGCGTCAGGCTATCCAGAAGCTGGAAGCCTACATTCTGAAGAACGAATTTATTAACTATAAGAATTATAATGTTATCGCGGATGTCTATATCGCAAAAGCATTTAATTTAGTAGAAACGCAAGAAGTTTCATATGAACATCTATTGGGCCAAATTCCGACATTATTCAAGTAGGCGTCAGCGGTTAACACCGCTAGAAAAATTGTCTAGTGCTTGAGAACAAGCAGCACTGATCATTTTTTAGTCAGCAGTTAACACCGCTAGAAAAATTGACTCTTTTTGAGTATCTAACAGAAACTCAAGAACAGTAATAAATGAATAAAGAACAAGAAGCAGCCCTTAAATGTGTATTGAAGGGGGATAATGTATTCCTTACAGGACAAGGTGGTACAGGGAAGTCCTTCTTAATTTGGAAGATCAAGGACTCTTTCCAGGAGGCTGGGAAAAACCTCGCCATTACTGCTACAACTGGCTGCGCAGCATTGCTCCTAGGGCATGGTGCGAAGACAATCTATTCCTGGGCATCTGTAGGTCTTGCGAAGGAGCCTGTTGGCAAATTAGTGAGTATGATCCGCCGCGGAGGCAAAGGTCTTCGCCGCTGGCTGACAACAGATGCGCTCATTATTGATGAAGTCTCCATGATGACTCCAGAACTCTTTGAGAAACTTGACGCAATTGCGAAGGCAATTCGCATGAATAATAAACCTTTTGGAGGTATTCAACTAATCCTTGTAGGGGATTTCTTTCAGTTGCCGCCAGTATATACAGACGGCCAAGAGACAAAGTTTATGTTTGAGTCGCCACTCTGGAAGGAAACAATTAAGCAGACAATTGAACTAACACAAATTATGCGTCAGTCGGATCCAGTCTTCCAAGAACTCCTTACAGAGGCGCGTGAAGGGAGGCTGAGTGACCAGCACTTGGGGATTTTGGAGGAGCGACGAGGTCTTGATTGGCGGCGTGAGAAGATCCGCCCATCGCTCCTCTTCTCTCGGCGAATGGAAGTAGATTATATTAATACGACGAACCTAAAGGCGCTCAAGGGTGAGAAGCATCACTATGATGCTACAACGGAATTCTCACCTGCGATGACAAAGCGAGGTGTTTCTGTCAATGATGTGGATGTTCAACGTGCTATTCAGAAGTTAGACCGAGATGCGCCTTATCAACCGACTCTTGTACTTGCAGCAGGAGCACAAGTAATGCTTATTAACAATATTGATATTGATAGCGGTCTAGTGAATGGTAGTCGCGGAGTAATTACACATTTTGGAACTGGCCCAACATATATTCCATATGTACTCTTTAAGAACAAGGCTGATGCGATTCCGATTCCAAGTGTTGTGTGGGAGGCTGAGGACCCTGAGGGGGTCTTGCGCAGACAGATCCCTCTTGTTCTCGCATATGCTGTAACAATTCACAAATGTCAAGGATCTACTCTTGATTCTGCCTTAGTTGATATTGGCAAAAGTACATTTGAGTATGGACAAGCCTATGTTGCGCTGAGCCGTCTGAAGAGTCTTGAAGCACTATATATTCATGAGTTGGATGCGACTGCTATCAGGGCACATCCAAAAGTTATCGCATTCTATGAAGCGCTTCGTTCTGCGACTGCGACGGCTACACAACAACCAGAGCAACTAGATCAAGAGGCCGCTGCGAGCGATCCAGAGACTGTTGCTCCAGTGAATGCGCTGACCGATCCAGGAGATCTCGCAGGAGTCGCAGACGATTGGCTCCAAGTTCTTGCACCAATTCAAAAGCAATCTCTATGGCTTTCCCTAACAGAGAAAGTTCATGAAGCACGCGCAAAAGGTCCAGTCTATCCGCCACATGAACAGGTATTTGCGGCTCTGCGAGCAACTCCCTTGACGTCAGTGCGAGTTGTTATCCTTGGCCAGGACCCTTATCCGAGTCAAGTTGCTGCAAGCAACAGACATGGCGCGGAGACGCCGAGTCAAGGCCATGGTAATGGTCTTGCATTCAGTGTTGCGCCAACAGTGAAACCATATCCTCCTTCTCTCCGCAACATTTTCAAGGAGGCGATGGATGATCTTGGCGAGGATGCGTTCCCCTGGCCGACAACAGGCGATCTAACCCCTTGGACCCAACAAGGAGTTCTCTTGATTAATACCACCCTTACAGTGGATGGTGGCGCGCCGCGGTCTCATGTGAAGTTCGGATGGACTCATGTTGTTGAGTCCCTGCTGCGACAAGTTAGCAATAGCTGTGAGCGAGTAGTATTCATCCTGTGGGGGAAAGATGCGCAGACATTCAAGAGTTGTATTGAATTACCTAAGCATGTAATTATTGAGGGAGTTCATCCGAGCCCTCTCAGTGCCAGTCGCGGATTCTTCGGTTCAAAACCCTTTAGCAAAGTAAATGAAGTTGTGCGAGGGGGTCCTATTGTTTGGGGACTACCTTAGAACTTTCTGCGGCGATTCTTTTTTGTTTTTGTACCGCCGCTGGCTGGAGGCACATACATATTAGGGGCCTGTTGCTTCCGTGTAAGATTCATTATTGCTTTAACAGTGGCGCGTGTCTGTGGTCTAGCGCGGAGAGCATTCAGAGTTGCTTTTGTTTTATTGTTAGGCGCCGGCGCTGCAGTAGGAGGAGCATTTACAACAGCCGCCGCAGTAGGAGGAGGGTTCACAAGTGTTCGCATAAGTGAACGAGCTGGTGGCAGCACTGGTCGTCTTGGAGGCGGTGTCATCATAAGAAGTTCACTATCAGCATTATTCAGAATATTCTCCATATCTTGTGAAAATGTTGTTTTGCGAGCCTTCATAATATTCACATAGTCTTGGTACGTTGGCGTTTCTATTGCGGCATCTCTAATCATCTTATGAGGGTAGATCAGTGTATCAAAATAAAGTTTCATTAATTTGTATATATCAGTTTTCTTGTATTTATAGGGTTCATTACGTAATAGATACCCCAACATTCCTGTTTCTAGATCTTTGTAATCATCTTTGTATACTTTTGTTTCAGATAATGCATTAAGTAATGTTTGTAAGAAGCCAATAGTGTTAAAACGTTCTAGAAAAAAAAACGTCCAAAATGTAGTTTCGTCTGTTGGGTCCCTAATTTTATCTGTATAAACATCTAACATTAATATTAATCGTATAAACGGTTTAAAGTAACTCATTAGAAAAAGTTCTACATCTTTATATTTAACTATTATAGAAAGAGGTGTTATTTTTCTAATATCTTCTCTTTCTTGATACATTCGGAGAACAAAATCCTTTATAATACTAGTTTCATTTAATTTTCCTTCCCTATAAATTTGTCTTATATTATTACGAATATAACTAAATAATTTTAATTCAAATGGGATAACTGTGTAACCAAATGTAATATTATATGTCCTTGCATATTTAAAAATATAACCTAAGAATTTTTTATTATCTGGCGCATTTGAATCATAAATCGCACAGCGGCCAAAATCTGCCATACCCATTACAGGTCCATCATTCATAAATATATTCGCTGCATGTAGATCTATATTTATTAAACGATTAGGACCTTTCGCTAAAAGTTCTAGAACTTTCACAAATTCAAGTGCGCTTTTAATAAGAACCTCCTGTGAGGGATCATTTTTATGTTTTTCAATATATCCAAAGAGAGTATCTTTGTATCGTTTATTTGCTAATATTTTAATATCTTTACTGAATATCTCAGACTTTACTTCCGCAAGATCTGTACATGCATTAGGATTAGAATCATTATCTATAAATTTTTGATAAATACGCATTAATTCTGCTCTGTTACCAGTAATTTGCTGAAGTTTGACCAGATCTGTAACAGTAAGTTTATTTGCCGGCGAGCAGGTTCCGATAAACTCAATAAGATGTTGTTTTTTGTCTGGAATAATTGATTGTGCGAATCGTATTATTTCATCTTCATTATCACTTATTTTTACTAACTTACTTACAATTGTTGGGTCGGAAGGATCATATCCAGGTAAGTCACCTTCACAGGGCCATGAAGCATCTGAAAAAACACAGCCGTCCGCACCTATGCCTAATACTTTACCACCCTTTTGCTTGTGCGGTTTTATTCTTGTCATTAAATGTCACTAATTTATCTTAAGAGTAAAATTGATCCTCGGTCAGCCACCGTAAAAAATCCCAGCTAAGATTACGGCGAATCAAGATGGCAATGGTTTTAGAAAATACTCCTTATGATGTAATTAAGTCATCTCTTATGAAGACGATGAGTCCTTCTTTCTCACCTGCGCTAGCCTTAGGGTCAAGAGTAGGCCAAGAACCAGAAGCACTTGATTTAGCCGCTGGTGGTGTAGATGAAGAGCCTATGCTCAAGGAAAATCCCAATCGTTTTGTGATTTTCCCTATTGAGCACAAGGACCTTTGGGACATGTATAAAAAGCATATGGCAGTCTTCTGGACTGCTGAAGAGATTGACCTCTCAAAGGATATGGAGTATTGGAATGCCCTTACAGAGAATGAGAGGCATTTCATCAAGTACATTCTAGGATTCTTTGCCGGCAGTGATGGCATTGTAATGGAGAATTTGGCAACGCGCTTCATGCGCGAAGTTCAGGTGCCTGAGGCGAAGTTCTTCTACAATTGCCAGAATATCATGGAGACGATTCACAGTGAGACATATTCGCTCCTGATTGACCGATATATTGAGGACAAGCACGAGAAGCTGGATATTCTCCGTGCGATTCAGACGATCCCTTGTGTTCAGAAGAAGGCTGATTGGGCGATGCAATGGATTAGTTCACCAACTGCATCTTTCGCAACACGCCTTCTTGCTTTCGCAGCAGTAGAGGGTATCTTCTTTAGCGGTGCTTTCTGCGCAATCTTCTGGTTGAAGCAGCGTGGTCTTATGCCTGGACTAACACTCTCCAACGAATTCATTGCGCGCGATGAGGGGCTCCACACAGATTTCGCATGTCTGATGTACTCCAAACTCCAGAATAAGTTGCCCAAGGCGACAGCCCACAAGATTATCCGCGATGCTGTGAAGATTGAGAAGTTCTTCATTACAAAGGCGATTCCTTGCGAGATGATTGGGATGAATGCGAAACTAATGAGCCAGTATATTGAATTTGTTGCGGACCGCCTACTCCAGCAACTTGGTTATCCCAAGGCATACTCCACACAAAATCCATTCCCATTCATGGAGCGTATCTCTCTGGAGGGGAAGGACAACTTCTTTGAGAAGCGTGTCAGCACATATGGCAAGGCAGCAGTAGGGAAGGATGCTACCAAGATGGTCTTCTCCACACAGGAGGACTTTTAGATTATAGACCCCTCTGTAATGTAGTTAAAAATATATAACAAAAAATCATATTTTTTTTGTTATTTATTTACTTGTTATATATTTACATATATAACACTACAAACAAAGCTATCAGAGCACATCATTCATATTTGTGTATGCTAGAAGATATCCAATTACTGAGATGAGAATCACAAGAAATGCTACAAAACCGCTCAATGCCAGAAGATCTTCAGCCTCCTTATGATTTACCTCTTGATTATATGCGAGAAAGGCTTTCTGATCTGCGTTAGCCTCCTCTTCAGAGGCTACTTGTAGTACATGCCACAGAGGAACTTGCGCATCACCAATTAGAATATTGTCAAATAGATCTGTTAGAGGAACATCACGAACATCACCTCCACAAACATCATGGTACCAATCAAGAATAGACGCATGTTCCTTGCGCGTAATTGTGATAGAATCATGGTCATCGCGTCGCTTCACCTCTAGTACCGGATGTACAAGACATTCTTCATCATCCCAACCATCGAGTAGTACTGCTGAGGAAATACGTTCATCATCCGAATTAAAGATGCGAAGCATAATTGAACGCCCATCTGCGAAAGAGTTAATATAATCATAATATTCAACTTCATGATCTACGAAATCATCTACCCACTCTCCAAGCTCAATACCATCCTTTACATATTGAGTTGGCACACTAGTGGAAGACATTTTGTTTCTGAAGGATACCATCTCAAAAAATCGGCATCAATTTTTTAGCCGCATCTACCACCAGAAAATATATTAAGCATTTTGCCGAGTTTTATCAACAAATAAACAAACCAAGCATTGAAAAATTGACGCCACAATCCACCTGTAAGGGAAATCAGGAAAAGATCAAAGATGAATGCAGCCAATACAACAAACCAAAGCCACTCTCGCGTTATCGCAGGGGGAGTCCCTTACTACATTGATACCGCAAACCACGCCTATGCTTATGGAATTGACACAACTGGACAACGACTCCGAATCGGTGAATATGATCCGCTTGGACAGCAAGTCACTCTCGCCACAAACTGGAAAGAACTCCTTGATGAACGGCTCACAGCATACAGAGCAGCCTGTGCTGCTCCAAGACTGCGACTTGACCCAGTCACTCCAGGAAAAACCGTTCGAATTAAGCGAACTCCAGTTTCCAAAGCGAAAGCGAGTTCTTAATATTTCAAAAGACATTGTTGCGCAAACACAAAAAGTTCTTGCGCAACATCGTAACAAAATGGCAGATATGATTCTACAAGGGCTAAATAACAGCACTAAAAATAAACAAAACAATTAATACTGTCCACATTGTACACTAAGCTTCCCTAACAGGGCAGCTATTCTCTCCTGTTGGGATTTGTATTGATTTCTAATACCAGTATTACTTCCATATTGGCTTATATAGTAAGCATCCATAGTAGACTTATTTACATAGATAGCATTATTTCCATTTTTCTGTGTATTCTGATAGGAGTTCACACATGTAGAGGGAAACATAAACCCAAGATTTGAGCCGCAAGGAACATTATTAAAATATTCTGTCTGGAAAGAATAGGGGAGCGACATTCTATATTTACTGTTTTTTTGTTTTCTCTTCTCGGCGATAAGTATTCTGAAATTATCCTGAACCAATACTATTCCAATTACTTGTTGGAAATGTTATTGAATGAAGCAGTTGTCCCTGTCGGTATTGCTCTATTTCAACTGCATTCGCAAACCTATAGTAACTTACATGTGCTGAGGGATTTGAACCAACAATAGTACTTATTTGTGCATTATAACTATATATATTATTGAAGGTATTCCAGGCAGTTTTATAAATTAGTAATTGCGAGGAACTAAGTCCTATCTGTGGTCCTTGATATCTGCCTCCTCCGAATGACATCTAATAAGATAGTCACATAGAAAAATAGACTTTTTGGTGGGTTTTATTGTTGGGATTGTATCTACTCGTCAGTCATGGCATTAGCATCCTCATTGCTTTGCTGGCTTCCGCAATCATCATAGGTATCATCTCCCCTCGCATAGTCGTCCTCCTCTGCGAGAATATCCTCAAGAGTGCGACGAAAGCGATTTGTAATTGGGTACATTTCTACTGGAGCGCTTTGCTTCTCCTTTTCGCGCATCAGATCCTCTTGTACACGAACACGATCGCGTTCTGCCATGTCAATAACCTTCTTTGCGAAACTCTCCCTCCAGGTATTTGCAGAGGTTACAGGCGTATTTGGAGGAGGTCCAATAAGAGAAGGAAATTGTACATTACTTGAAGTATTTAGAAGTGTTGTTGCTGTTCTGCGTCCTGCTTGATACTTATACACCTGATTCTGGCGCCCAAAGAGAGCCGCGCTATTCTTTGTAACATTGTCATCAGTCCACGTGCGAAACCGATTATCTTCTACTGTATCCTTTGGATCCTTAACAGGTGCGCGAGGAGTATTTCCATATGTGGGTGGATATGGTGGAGTATGAGGTGATGGAGGGCGATCAGGTCCCTGAAGACTATCTGAATCACTGTCCATCTGAAGAACACTGAAGCGATTTGTGAAGCTATTGGCCATTGTAAAGTTTGCTTGCGTGCCTAAAAAAGTTGGAGGGTTGAGGGTTCAATTTTTATTTACTAATGGTTAGGACTTTTAACTATCATCAACCAACCATCCAAGTTCCCTAAGATTTCCCTCACAGCGCTCAATGACCGCCGTCGCACCATCATACTCAAGTTCATCCTTTGCGGACCACTTACCCTTTGCGAGTAGACGTGTACAAATATTCTCATACATCTGAATTGTCTCTAGCAACTCTGAAATAATATCGGTCTGGGATGGATCCTCGCTCATTCTGGCCTACATCCCTCTGTAAGGGATCTTTTATATCAATTTTTCTAGCGGCTAAAAGCCTCTAGAAAAAACAGTTTGGCGCTAGGGCGTTTAACAATTTTTAACAAAAAAGAGAGTTTTCTTTTGTTATTGTTTTGTTTTCTTTTGGTTTTTTCTTCTTAGGCACGGCTTACTGTGACAGAGAACCCATTCACATCTATCACACCGCAATGACTAAGATAGTCAAATGGATAGTCTATAAAGTGAGTTTCAATATCTAAAGCCTTAACTGGAATATCATCACTTTGACCACCCGCATTTTCGAATACCCAGATATCTACCAGATTATTAATAAAGTCTGCGATTTCTTGCGAATTTAGCGTTGTAAATGTAAACTCCTCAGTATCAACATCCTTCTTATAGTGAACGGTGTAAGTTACTGCCATTTCTTCTCTTATTTCTTGACTTTGATACAAATAAAGGAGGGTTATAGAATTTCAATTTTTTTTTAGGGTATATCTAAACTTGGATCACTGTTGCCCACTCTGGATGGATATCAGGCGCGTCAAGACCTTCACCCCATCGGCTTGGCATAAAGATCTGCGAAACTCGGTCGCGGCGCGTCTTGCTCAAATAGGCACCCCACCAACTGAAAGTACTATTCGCACAAATAGCGCCGCCATCACAAAGACTCATTAGGTATAGAGATTCAATAGGATCGCAATCCTCTACAACTTCCACAGACCGCAATCCGAATTGCTTGAAGAAGGGAGCCATAATAATTGCTTGTGAAGGTTCATCACTAAATACTAGAAGCCTTGGACCTCCAAGACGGCTTAGCGATTCTACCCAATAAGATTCTAGATTGAGTTGATGGTGTGGAAGAATCCTGTAATCTCCTAGACGGATGTGAAGAAATGCAGTCTTTTCCCTGTCATTGTTGCGGATCCAACGACTTTGAAGGGCCTCCATTCGCGCCTTTCCAAGTGCTGCCTCAAAATCAAGAGGAATCTCTAGATCCGTTGAAAAATACTTCGGACTTTGACGAAATCCTTTCAATACAATTGGCCCTACAGGGATTGTTGGAGGAAGAGGCTCATATGTTGCGAAGCCTCCCTTTTCGCTGATCTCGTTCCATTGGGTTGGACCAACTTCCACTACAGGGACAGAAGGAAACAACTTGAAAAGAGTTGCGACGGAGCAATGGGACGCCTTATAACAGCGAGGGAGGAAAAATACAAGGGGGCGATTGTACTTTCTCGCAGCCGCCTGGGCTGCTGCGACCTGGAAGAGACGATTACCGAGGCCGTCTGAAAGATTCGGTGAGAGCCAGTTGTTTGGAGAGGACATTCCTGTAAGGTTTGTAGGAGGAGGCTTTAATCAGAATTTATCAACGGTAAATAAAATTGAACCCCCAAACCCTAGGGTTTGCCGTCAAATCATTCAGGAGGGGCATTAAAACATTAGCGCGCACTGTACCCTCTCATTGTTAAAAATGACACCGCCCATTGAACAACTCTTCAACCAATCTCAAAAGGTATATGGTGTTATTCTAGTATCACCACAAGAGCGCTACTTAATGGTACGAGGACGAGCAACCGGTAAGTGGTCATTTCCAAAGGGGCATGTTGAGTCTGGAGAGTCTCCC
>Ga0208872_1001603_pt1 | contig 13763 bp, 7 predicted proteins | sample CryBogCBH12Aug08_FD_185508 | JGI IMG/M metagenome (GOLD analysis project Ga0208872, IMG submission 185508) | Freshwater microbial communities from Crystal Bog, Wisconsin, USA - CBH12Aug08 (SPAdes) | ecosystem: Environmental > Aquatic > Freshwater > Lake | place: Crystal Bog, Wisconsin, USA...
TCTCAACGGGCGGCGCCGCGGGGCCGATTTTCGAGTTGGCGAAGGGCACTTCGTCCACGCCGAGCACGGGCCGGTTGCGGCCCCAGTAAATCAGGTCAGGCGACTCGGCGCACCACATCGGAAAACCTTCCGGATTGGGCCGCATATAGACCGGCAGCGGTCGTTCCAATCGCACAAAGTTACCGCCGATCCGCCGGGGAAAGAGCACCATGTTGCGGTTGTCGGGCGCGCTGATGCTCAACCACGTGAACTTCCGAAAATCCTCCGTCGTCGCCACGCCGCCGCAAATGCCATGCCCGGTGTCCACGGCGAAGCACATATAAATCCGTCCTTCAATGATCGTCAGTCGCGGATCGTAGATGCGCCGCACAAAATCCGGCGCGTAGCGGTGCCGCAACTGGCGCTTGAACTCCACCCTCACGTCCTCCTCGGACAGGATCGGCTGGGGATCCACTGTCCACTGGATGCCGTCCGGACTGGTCGCCAGGCCGATGTTGGTGCCGGCGAACCCGCCTTTCCCGTCGTGCCCGTGGTCGTTGCGGAAGACCATCAGATAGCGGCCAGCGTGGCGCACGACGCCCGCGTTAAAGGTGAGCGACGATGGATATGGACAGTCGCGGGCGGAGAGGACGGGATTATGGGAATAGCGGAGCATGATGGAATTGTCTGTTTTCATTAGGAAAATGGATTCACTTACCGCACTGGACATCAACTCAACCCATCCAGCCAAGTCACCAGCATGCGAACCAACGTCATTGTCGCATCCATGGACAAAACCGTAAGCTATCGAAACAGATGGGTTTTAGAAGGCGGTGAGCGGTCTGACCAGCGAACTTGAAGGGGTGAACTTAAGACGTGCCGCGCTGCCACTTTTACGTCAGCGAGCCAGGGGCTTTGCGCTCGGCTTGGAACTTCAGCGCGGCCGAGGTGCGTGAATGCACATGCAGCTTCTCGTAAATATGCTGCAGATGAAAGCGGACGGTCGGCACGCTGATGCCTAGTTGGTCAGCAATTTCCTTGTCCGAAAAACCTTTGGCAATCAGTTCGAGCGCCTCCTGCTCGCGCCGGGACAAAACACTGGCCGGAGGCGATTGTCTGGCAAGCGGTTTAAAAGTCTCCACCACTTTGCGCGCAATCTCGCTGCTCATCGGCGACCCGCCCTGCCGCACTTCCGTGATAGCCTCCAGAATCGCGTCCGGATGCGACCGCTTCAGCAAATACCCGCTGGCTCCGGCACGCAGCGCATTAAAAATTGAGTCGTTGTCCCCATAGGCCGTGATCATGACCACCAGCACCGACGGCATTAGTTCTTTCAGCCGGCGCGTGCATTCTATGCCGGACAGGTTCGGCAGATTGATGTCCATGAGAACGACCTCGGCAGGATGCTTCGGTAGCTGTTCCAAGGCGGCCTCGGCGGTGCCATACAAACCCGCGCAGCGAAAACCCGGCGACTCGCTCAGCAGCAATTCCAAGCTGTGCCGCAGTTCGGTATTGTCTTCCACAATGGCAACGGTGATCACTTGTTTCATATCATTGGCGCTTCCGGCAGAAAAGGAAAGCGGACAAATCATTCCCGGCAATGGCCGCAAGGCTTGCTTTGGATGGCGCGTGATTCATAGTTGCAATTTCGCCTCAATGGGCAGTCGAAAGCAGACAGAGGTGCCGCCCGTAGGCCGGTTTTGGATTTCGCAGCGTCCACCCATTTTTGAGACGCGTTCGCACATACTTACCAGGCCGTTCGCTCCTGAACCGGGGCCCTTCGCCGGCAGGCCTTTGCCGTTGTCCTCCACCATCACCCAAAGTTCGCCTTCATCAGAGCCGATCCGGATCCACACTACCGTGGCCTGCGCGTGCCGGACCGCATTGGTCAACGCTTCCTTGAACGCGAGAAATATTTGGTGCCGCTGGTTGGAAGTTAAAGTGGGGCCGGGTTGATTTGGCGCCACATCAAGCCGGCAGGAAATCATGGCCGGACGCAAGAATTCCTGCGCGTAGTCACAGAGATAACTGCTGAGTGAAGCGGCGGAATCATGTTTCGGACTGATGGCCCAGACAATTTCATCTAGCGCGATGACCAATTCGCGGGACCGGACGGTGATTTTCTGCAAATGCTCGCGCATCCGCTCGGGCGAATTCGTGAGACGTTGCGCCAGCGCGCCAATCAGCCCGATTTGTGCCAACCCTGCACCCAGATCGTCGTGCAGGTCGTGGGCCACGCGCACTCGCTCCTGCTCCACGTCTCGCTGCCGTTTGAGCTGGGCCAGCCGGCGACGGTGCCGCGCCCGTAACGGCATTCCGACCGCCGCCGCCACCAGCATAATCAACCCAAGAGTCATGACGGGGGAAAACCAGGCTGTTTGCCAGAAATACGGCATGACTATCAACCTGATCTCTGCCTGATTCTCATTCCAAAGCCCGTCGCGGTTGCAAGCCCGGAGGCGGAAGGCGTATTGACCCGGTGCCAGACCGCGATAGGTCACGCGGCGTTCGCCGGTGGATCCAATCCATTTCGTATCAAGCCCCGTCAGTTGATACCGGCAGCGCACCCCTTGCGGCGAATCCAGGCTCAACGCTGCAAACACAATCTCCAGGTCTTGCCGCCCAGGCCCCAAACGGAACGGGGCTGTCTGGCTGAAAACCGGCGTTCCGTTGGACGCACCCGAGGTGAAAAGCACGGCTCCGCGCCGGGCGGGCCAGACCCGCTGACCATTCGCCCACACCTCCTCAATCCCCACGCTGGGTGGAATCGGATTCACGCGCACTTCCTTCGGCTGGACCGACGCCACACTGCCAACCATGGCAAACCACAGCTCGTCATTTTGTCCGTGCCAGCAGTTTGGCTGGAATTCAACCGCACTGCCAATGGTCGGCAATCCGTCCACCTTGCCGTAAAGGCTTACCGGAATAGAGGAGATTTCACCCCGGTCGAAACGAGCCAAACCAGCTTCAGCTATTCGGACTATCCCAGCCTCCGTGCCCAGCCATAAGTTGCCCGGCGTATCAACCAATACTTGCACGATGCAATCCGAAGGCAGACCGTCCTGAATGGTATAGCGGCGAAACGTTCCATTCACATAGCGCAGCAGACCACCTTTGGATGTCCCGATCCAAAGCCCTCCATCCGGCGTTGGGCAGATCGACCAGAGACGCCCAAGCTGAGTGAACCCCGGCGGTTCCACCCGTTCGAAGCGCGTCGCATCGTAGCGCAATAGAACTCCATCAAAGGTTCCCGCCCAAATGGTTCCGTCGGCGCTTTCCCCCAATGCCGCGAGATAGTAGCTCCCCTGCGAAACCTTTGGAGACTCGTAAAGCTTCGTGAGTTCTTCATCTTTCACTGCCCAAATGATGTCTCCAGTGGCAATCCAAAGCCGGCCATCGCGGGCTGGCAACATAAGGCGCACCGTCCGGCGCAACTTTTTCTGGTCAGCCACCACGCGGGGTTTTCCATTTTCATAGAGCACTAACCCATCCGTCGACGTCGCAATCCAAATGCGACCGGCGGCATCGGCGGTCACCACACTATTACCTTCGCCCGCCCCGCGTGGAAACATCAGATTCGTGCATTGCCCGTTTTGATACCGAAACACTTCGCCGCTGTGAGACCCAATCCAGAGCGTCCCGCCGGGATCCATGCAGACCGAGTTAACCAGCGCCGCCAACCCTTGCGGCCGACCAATCGCCCGGAAAAGACGCGGATGGATCTGCACTAAACCGCCACGGTCATAACCCGTCCAAGTGTCCCCCTCGCGATCATTGAAAGCGAAGCGAATCACGTTGCTGGGCAAGCCGTCGTCCGTCGTCAAACGGATCATCGTTCCGTCACTCTCCAGATGCACCAGTCCCAAATCGGCCCGGCTCCCCCACAGTCCACCGTTTCGTTCGCCTTGCAAAAAACTCAACCGGCCGGCCGGGCCCAGTTCTCGTTTCCAGGCTTCGGATTCGGCCATCCATTTGCCATTGGATAGTCGCCGCATGCGCCCGTTGGCTTCGACCCAAAGGCTGCTCCCCGCCGGAACGATTCGCTTAACCGAAAGCGGTCCTTCGTCGCTGGGAGGATTCATTTTGACGAAATGGTCCTTTTGCCACTGGGCCAACATTTGGTCCGTGCCTGCCCAAATGCGCCCCTGAACATCGGTCACGAGCGCGTGAATGCGCTGGTTCTCTAGACCGGGTGGCAGACCGAGGATGTTTGTCCGGCCATCTGCCCACTGCCAGATTTCATTCTCGCTCCGCAGAAACCAGACTCGTCCGTCGCTGTCGGCGCAAACCTGAGGCTCCACCTGGCTGCGTGGTAATTCGAACTTCTGCCAACTCCACCCGTCATCCGTCCTGACACCCCACAGCAGCTTGCCGCCCGCATCGAGAAAAACCACCTGGTCCTGCGAAGACCATAACAACTGCTCCGGACGTTCCGCATTGGCCAAAACCATTTGGAAACCCTTATGATCCCAGAGGATCAGGGTGTGGGAATATGTGCTGACCCATAACCGGCCAACTTGATCCACCATGAGTCGGCGCACCCCCCGCAAAGTTGACAACTCGGGCGTGTTGTCCTCACTGTAATCGGTGAACCGCACCCCATCGAAACGCAGCAGACCAGAACTCAGCGTCCCCACCCACAAATAGCCCTCCGGCGTTTGCGCCAACGAAGTCACCGACGCCGCCGGCATACCTTCGTCCGCACCCCAAACCCGCACCGTTAAATCCTGATTGCGCCCCCCGGGTTCAGCCGCGTGCAGCCATGCCCCCAACACAAGGAACGGCGCCAACCAAATGGCCGTCCTCCCATGTCGCGAGGCTGATTGCATGAATACGACTATCAGCGACTGCCTTGATTTATTCAAGCTTCACCTGTGCCTGAGTTTTGGAATACCCGGCGCCCGGCGGCGTGGTGGAGATTAGCCAAGGCACCCTGAATCTGGGTATAGCCCCAGGAGCGGTTTTCCCGGGCCAGTTTCAAAATGAGTTCTTCAATTTCCCAGGCGGTGGGTGGACGTTCCGTTTTGCAGACCCGACTTCCGTCGTATTTCCGGGCGACGAGCCGGCACTTTCAGCGATCATTGTTCGTTCCGATATAAATCGCACTGACGATCGAACCGCTCTGGCAATATACCGTTTGCGCCGGTTGAAATAATCGTATGCGACCATCAGGCTGGCCAAATCGAGATCGTCCAGCCGATGATAACGCTTGCGTTGCAACCCACTGGCCAGTTATCGCAGTTGGAGAAGGTGTTGAACAACTGATGCTGGTCCCAGCGGCGTCTGAATTGGTTGTGTTGAGAGCCATCTGATTTCCTGGGCTTGTTTGCTTAGTTTAGATTCTCGTTTCCTCGGCTGTCGTTTTTTGAGTTGAAATTTTCAGCTGGCTAAAAACCAAGTCCATGCGATCAAACGGTCAGTTCGTCGGTGAAAAACGCAGGATTATTGCGGAAGCCGGCAACACTTGAACCGTCAGGCTATTGTCATTCGCGCTTTCCTTTTTGCTCCATTGCCCGAGCCAGATTCCCTGCGGGTCAAAGGCCGCACCGCCCAGCGTGACGCCCGTTTTGGCGGCGACGTCTTGCTCATTCTGCGCCAGATCCAGCCGTTGTCAGGTTTCCGAACCCGTGTTTGGTGGCAAGCCGGGCGCTGGGTCCTGAGCTTGGGCCAGCACGCCACCGTTGTCCGCCCGCAAGCTCTGGCCAAACCGTCTGCGCACCACCGCCGTCGCCCTCCAATCTCGCTACCAGACATAGACTATGGACTCGTCCGCAAAACTGGCCGAGTTCGTGAAAGCACAGGACGCTGTTTACGATCAAGTTCTAGGCGAGTTGGCGGCCGGCCGGAAGGAAACGCACTGGATCTGGTTCATCTTTCCACAACTGGCCGGCTTGGGCTCCAGTCCGATGGCCCGCAAATTCGGGATTGCCTCCAAAGCCGAGGCGCAGAGTTATCTGGAGCACGGCGTGTTGGGCCCCCGTTTGCGCGAATGCATCTAAATCCTGCTCGCTTTGCCTGGACGCAATATCAACTCCATCCTAGGCAGCCCAGACGACCTCAAATTCCGATCCTGCCTGACCCTCTTCGCGGCAACTGCTCCAGAAGAACCGCTCTTTGCCGCCGCCCTGGAAAAGTTTTTCGCCAGCGAACGCGACGCCCTGACCATCAGCTTGCTTCACCAGTTCGGAGATGTTTATTCAATCTTTGCTGAAACAAAAGACCACCATGCCTGAATACTCGCCGGCACCGAGGTTCAACTGGCCTTGTGGGCCGGTCGACTCTGCGCCGCTGAATTTGCTGCCGATGGGCGGAATGGCATTCAGGAAGCCCAAGCCGCACTGCGGCAACGTTGTATAGGCGTGCCCAAGGAGATTGGTTGGCGGCAGGTCCGGCGTCAGCACTTGCACGAACGGAATGTTCTCCGGAACGACGGTGATTATGCCCTCACTGGTGTTCAACTGCAACCAGCGGACGTCGGCGAAGCAACCTTTGAATTCCGGATAAACCAAGTCGCGGTAGCCGGTGATCGTGTTGTTGTAATCATTGGCCCAGACGTTGAGCGTGCCGCCAAGCTGACGGTTTTTCCAGACGCGATAGGGGCCGTCGCCGAGCCAGCGTTTGCGTTGGACCAGGTTTTCGGGATAATCGAAGAGCACGCCGAAGTATTTCTGTTTCCCGGTGGCTTGATAGGTGTAACGGCATTGCAATTTTCCGTCCTCCTGTAATTGCCAGCTCACTTTTTTGAGGTCTCCAGAAAAGGTCGCGTTCACCGCCGTGACACTGCCAGTTTGGTCGAGTTGAATGTTTTGCAATTGAGATTTCCCGATGGCGAGCCGCGGTCCGTTGCTAAGCGAGATGGTTTTCCCGTCCAATGCCACGCGTTGCAGCATCCCTGATTGCTTGCTGATCTCAACCGTCAACCCTGCACGGCTCAGGCGGATGGCATCCGCGTCAGTCTGGGCTTTCACCGGAATGGTTTCGGTAGGCTTTATTTCCGCAAGCGTAGTTTGAACTGTGGCGTGCTCGGTAGGCCACACCCAAGTCCACAATTCGCGCCCGGCGTGATCGGCGACGCGCAAAGCCAGTGCGTCGGCGGTTGCGGGCGTGGGAGGCAGCTTGATTTGTAGTTGCCCGGATTCGCCCGGCGGAATCGATGGCGCTTTCACCGCGCCTTCCGCCAGCACGCTGAAATTAGTCCCCGTTTCGCCGGGTGTTGGAAACCGACGCCATTGCCAAGTGAACTTGCACTGGTTCGCGTCGGTAAAACTATAGTGATTCTCCACTTTGAATGTGTGCTCCGACTCACGCTGCACGATGATTGGGGACCAGATTTCTTTGATGGTATAAAAGCTTCCCTCGCGTTGACGATACGGGCCGACGATGCCATCCGGGGCCTGGTTGCCCGCCGTGTCGAGTTGGCCGGTGTCGGGCCGTCTCACCGCCTCGTCCAACAAGGCCCAGATGAAACCGCCCGCGCATTTGGTGTTGGTCATCATCATGCACCAATAATCCTGCAAGCCCGCGCCCGCGCCACCGTCGAACAATCCGTGCAGAAATTCCGTGGGAAGATAAATCAAGCTACCTCCGTTGCTGTTGGTCGTTGCTTTCCCGTCTCGAGGTGTCGCTGCGCCGGTCGCCGCGATGCAGGCGCGATCATAACCCAGGTAATGCGACGCGTTCACCCCTTCGAACGGACCCCACGGATGCAGCACGTGGCGGCGCTGCGGATCAAATTGATGAAACAACGTGTCGAGGTTCGTGTTCCAACCGCCTTCGTTGCCGTTGTCCCAAAATAAAATGGACGGATGATTCACGTCGCGCGCGATCATTTCCTTTACCAGCTTGGTGCCGACTTGCGTGTCGTAATGCTTTTGCCAGCCACCCAGCTCATCGAGAACGTAAAGGCCGAGTTCGTCGCACAAGTCGAGAAATTGTGCGTCCGGCGGATAATGCGACATGCGAACAGCGTTGCCGTTCATGTCCTTGATCGTCTCGATATCCAGCCGATGGACGGCCTCGCTCAGGCACCGGCCCGAGTCCGGCCAGAAGGAGTGCCGGTTCGCGCCCTTCAAGATAACCTTGTGCCCGTTGACATAAAGTCCGTCGCCATCACGGACTTCCATTGTGCGGAAACCGAACCGCTGATGGTAAGTGTGCCATACTTGGCCGGCATGCCTGAGCCGCACTTCAACGGAATAGAGGTTTGGCGTCTCGGCCGACCATTGATCAATTGAAGCGATCTGCGCTTGTAGTCTTGCTTCCCCAGAACCGGCGGGAACTGGGGCGCTAAATGAGGCTCCCACGGCTTTTCCGTCCAACGTCATGACCTGAGCTTCCACGGAGGCCCCTGGTGGCGCATGATCGACGAACACATCCATCGCGAATGCCCCATTAGCTTTCGCGTCAATCGCCACGCGTCCAATAAAAGCTGGCGGCACGGCTTCGAGATAGACCGGACGATAAATGCCGGAGAACAGCCAGTAATCCGCGTTGCGCTCGGCATTGTTAACCGAAGCGTTGGCGGAATGCCGCGCGACATCCACTTCAAGTCGGTTGGTGGCTCCAGTTTTGATGAGTTGGGTGACCTCGTATTTAAAGCGATAGAAACTGCCCTGGTGCGTCGGACCGACCGATTGGCCGTTCAGCCTGGCGCTGGTGTCAGTCATCACGCCTTCGAATACGAGGAACACGCGTTGGCCGGACCAATTGGCGGGCACGGTGAAGTCATATTCGTAAAGACCATGTTCGTTGAAGCTGTTGGTTGGATCCTTCCAATAGTTCAATGTGCCGAAGCCCTTCACATCCCAGTGGGAGGGCACCGGCAGATTGGTCCACACGCCGGAGTTTGCACCGCTGGTGCAGAGGAACCTCCACGGCACGGTCTGATCTTTGTCTGGGCCGGACAGATACTGGCGCTGCGTTTCGACCGGAGCGGCGAGCAGATCGTTGGCGAAGGTCAACCCCACCACCGCCGCGAACGCGCGCAACCACCGTGTGTTCAAACGGCGGCTTGGCGACTGGCGATTATTATCGCGGCTGCTAACGTTTCGTATATTCATAGGGCTCTTTTACTTTCAATTTCGGCTACCGTCGACAATTCGTTTTGGAGATCCTCAAGGCGATTTCTTGGAATCAGATTCGGATGACGGCACCTCCGGGTGGCGGCCAGTGGCAGCACAACAGGGAGCAATAGATGACCTTCATGGACTCACCTTTCCCATCGAGGTGGCAACTGGCTTTTCGGGCAAAGCGGATATGCCAGTGGTGGCGTCCAGAATTTCCGTGGATTTAGACGCGAGCTTAATTTGAATATTCGTCCCATCACGTAGGATCAGATGCCGGTCGCCGCCAGTCAGAGTATGAATGCAGACGTAATTATTGTCGGCCAAAATAACGTCCCCTTGGTCGTTGTAAATATGCGCGCCTCCCAGGCGAAAGATGGTTTGCAGTAGTTTCGCGTCATTTATCGGCAGGCCGCTGTAAATGATCGTGGCAGCGGCAGCGTGGCGCATCGCCAGTGCCGTTTCGTCCGTCCCAGCGTAGTTGCCGATTCTTTCCACCGTCTGGTCATCCACCGCGAACAACGGACGAATCGGTCCAGTGATTCCGTAATCCAATTTGAGCCCGGCAAACGGTTTGGGCGCCGCGGGCAAAAGTTGAATCCGGGGCGCACCCGCGAGTGTGATAGGCTTGAGTTGAATGCCTGTCACCTGAGAAATTGCCTCGGCGTTTAAGAACGCCTTGCCGTCGGTGATGCCGGGCGCGTATTGCCACACCACCGTCCGCCCAGAGCGCAGAACCTTGTCGCGAATATAGACGCGCTGGGTGTCGGTCAGAAGCCAGACGTTGCCAAAGACAATTACCTTGTAGCGATTCAAATCCACCAGTGGCAAACCCGCCAGTGCCACCTGGTCCACCGCTGCGCCCGTATGATAGGCAGCCTCAGCTAAATCTTCAGCCAGCGGCAGCGAAAGAGCGTCTTTGAACGACTGCCGGTTTAGCGGCACGGTGCGGGTTTGATAATTATAGCTGTCAAAATCATAAACCAGCAGGACATCGGCAACTGACTGCCAGGGTTTGTTTAGTGCGGTCTGGTAAAGCCGCAGCGTGGCCCCCATTTCAGCCATCAATTGGGGATTGTCCCACCAACCGGATTTTAGGTTGGGACCGAAATCATACCACCATTGCCCCATGCCACTGGTCAGCACAAAGGCGAAATTGCGCCGGTTGCCGGCGACCGTGTCGGCCAATGAATGGAATACTTTTCGCGGATTGCCAGGCCAGGGATCACCCAGACTTGAGGCCTCGTCCATTTCGCTCAACCAGAGTTTATAATGCAAGTGGAGGCTCGCCGTCAGGGTTCGCACCATGCCGCTGCCGCCGATGTCGCGGGCGTCGGCCTGATAGGAAAGCGGCCCGCTCAAGTAATCAATATCCGGACTATTAAGCACGCGCTCGAAAGTTCCCTGCATCACGTCGGGCATGCCCATTTCCACCATGGTGTGGAAATAGCCATAAAACGCGCCAGTAATCAGCGGCCGGGGCCAGGCCAGGCGGGCCACATGACAGAAATGCAGCACATCATTGGCAATCAGTTCCTGCTGGCAAAAATAATAATCAATGACCTGGCGCTCCAAAGCGGGATCGCGAAAGAATCCCTCCATGGTGCGATTGCGTTGTGCCAGTCCCGGCACCTCCGCAGCTTCCAAGCTGACGCTCTCATCGTGCCAGGCGTGTCGTAGTGCCGCATCATTGGTGTAGCGAACTTTTAGCCATTCCCGGAAATGGTGAGTCATCGCCGGCGAAGTGTCCGGCTCGGCATCAAAGTGATGATAATGCCATTCGCCATAAAGACCGCCGGCAAGATGTAGGCCGACCACGCGGCGACCTTCCGGTGTCGGTGCAAGTCCCGTGCAAAATTTTTGCAATTGCTGGGTGGCATCGTCGAGCCAGCGGGTCGAGGCGAGCGCTTCCTCGAGCCGGGCATTTTTCACGCTCTTGCTGTCTTTATTGGCATACGCCACGGCTTCCTTGGGATGCTGTTTCATCCACCAGACGGGTGGGTCCACATGAATGCGCACAAACACGGCCGCTTCCGGACACACCGCTAGAATGCCGCGAATCTGCCGCCGCACCGCAGGCAGATCAAGCGAGCCGTCCGGCCTCCAGATGTCACGGAACCACACGTCCACCTGGAACAGTCGGTAGCCAGCCTTCGCGAAGTTGACGAGATTGCGGTGCGGTGTTTCCTCCCAAGTGAACCGACTGTGTTCCGTGCCAGCGTAGATCATTGGCGCAACCGGCTGGTCGTTGATGAAAATGGTCGGTCGCCCGTGCCAGACGCTCACTCTCCCAGTCAGTGGCGATACAGTGGCTGACGCCAGATCAACGCGGGCGTATGACCCCGGCTGATGATCGGTCATCTCGATGGGCAATGCTGCGGCTGGCGCAACGGGGGCCAAAACCGGCAGCCCTGACGCCGGGCTTTGGAAAATCGCGCTCCGAAAGCTTAATCCAAACAACAACAGAAGATGGAATATGAATTTCATGTTGCCTCGTTCGCTTTTCGACAGTGGATGTTGGTTGGGACCTGACATGTCTGGCCGACCAGAACATTCAACCATTGGCCTCCGACCTGATGCGCGATAAAAAGGCGGCAAGGCACAATTTCCAATCAGCTAATGGCGATCACTAGCGGGTGCCGACGGGTCTCGTAATTCGCGATATTTCATGGCGGCTTCTGTTCGGGAACGAACATGCAATCGATCATAAATTCGCCGGAGGTGCGTGCGAATCGTTTCTATGCTCAAATGGAGCTGATCGGCAATTTCTTTGTTGGATGCCCCTTCGCAAATCAGGTTGAGGACCTCTTCTTCGCGGTGGGAGATATTATGGGACTCTTTGTCTCCAGAGGCTGGACGCCGGAACGATTCGACCAAACGCCGCGCAATCTCGCTGCTCATGGGAGCCCCGCCAGCGCGCACCTCGTTGATGGCCTGAAGCAGTTCATGAGATGACGAACGTTTGAGCAAATAGCCGCAGGCACCTGCCTGCAACGCCTTGAAAATGCGGTCGTAATCTCGATACACGGTGACGATGATGATTTGCACGCTGGGCAGGAGCTCGCGCAGGCGCACCGTGCAGGCGATGCCGGAGAGTCTGGGCAACTGGATGTCCATCAGCACCACATCGGGCACCAACTTGGGCAGTTTGGCGAGGGCCTCCTCGGCCGTGGCGCACGCACAGACGCAGCGGTAGCCGGGAGCACCATCCACCCAGCGAGCGAGCGTCTTACGGACGGTCTCATTATCTTCAACAATCGCGATCGTCGTCATCTTCATACACGTGGATATAGCGCCATCGCCGCTGTTACAAACAGCAGGTCTCGCGATTGGAAGTGCAATATGATCCAGTTGAACCATGACTCTGGATAGTTTGCCGTATTGCTTGGTGGTTTGCATTCACCCAATCGGGTGAAGCCCGTGATTGAAGCATGTGAATTCATTTTAAGGGTAATTCGAGTTCAACCATGGTGCCGGCACCAATCCGGCTGGTTATTCTGCACGCGCCGCCCATGGCGGTCAGTCGCTCACGCATGTTTACAAGCCCATCGCCGTCGGGCGACGAGGTTGCCGGATCAAAACCGCAGCCCTTGTCTTCCACCACAATCAAGAGTCTTGGCCCTTCTAGCACTTTCAACCCGAGCCGGGCTTCCGATGCCCCAGAATGGCGAACCACATTGGTTAGCGCCTCCTTTGCGGCCAGGAAAATGTCGTGACGTTGCTCGGGGGTCAGCGGAATTTCCGGCAGCACTCGCTGTATGTCTTGCCGAAAGCGGACCCCGGCGGCGCCGAAGAATTCTTGCGCATACCCTGCAAGATAATCGGCCAGCGAGCGGAGCGAGTCATGTTTTGGGTTCACCGCCCATACGATTTCATCCAATGCCCGCACCAGCCGGTTCGATTTCTGGATAATTTGTCGAGCGGCTTCCGGCGAGGCTTCACCCGCCCGCCCCATGCCGGTTAGGGTATCCGCCAGCATGTTGATTTCCGTCAGGCTGCCCCCCAAGTCATCATGCAAATCTTTGGCAATACGCGTGCGCTCTCGTTCCACCAAGTGTTGTTGTTTGAGCAGTTCAATTTGCCGTTTTATTCGCTGGCGAAGTAAGATTAATACCGCGCCGACCAACGTTCCCAATCCGACCGCCCAGCAGGCTGGGATAAACCACGCCCGTTCCCAAAGGAACGGGGGAATGGTTATCGCCACCGAAGTGCCCGTCTCATTCCAAACGCCATCTTCGTTGCAGGCGATGACCCGAAACCGGTAATCGCCCGGCGGCACTTGGGCATACGTCACCTCCCGGTTGTTGTCTGAATCTATCCAGCCGGCTTCAATGGGCTCCAGCTTGTGTTTGAAGCGCACCCGGTGTGCGGCTCGCAGGCAGGGCGCATTAAAAGCAATTTGCAAACGCCTCTGCCCTACGGGGAGAACCAGCCCAGGCTCGGTTGCGTTCTCCGGAGAAAAGGCAACTGTGTCCGTCTGAATCTGCTCAATCCACACGGGGAGCAGATTGGTGTTCACTTCAATACTGGAAGGCGTAACCACCGCCACTCCCCGGGATGTTGCAAATCACAGTCGCCCGTCGGCGGTGTGACAAACGGCCGGCTGCCGACCGGCCGAACATTCTTTGACCTCCATCCCGTCGGACGTGTCTAGCATCAGGCAATTGAGCTGATTGATTTTGCCCTCGGCGCAGCTATTCAAATCTTTGAGGAGGCGGCGCA
>Ga0208872_1001604_pt1 | contig 13762 bp, 14 predicted proteins | sample CryBogCBH12Aug08_FD_185508 | JGI IMG/M metagenome (GOLD analysis project Ga0208872, IMG submission 185508) | Freshwater microbial communities from Crystal Bog, Wisconsin, USA - CBH12Aug08 (SPAdes) | ecosystem: Environmental > Aquatic > Freshwater > Lake | place: Crystal Bog, Wisconsin, USA...
CTTGTTTGATAGCCATCTCATCTCATTTGATAAGAATGGAAAGATTCTTATATCAAAGTCACTTACAGCCAAAGATAGAAGGATTATGGGTGTAGAGACTGGAATGAAGGCTACTGGCTTAAGTGTAGAACAGCACAATTATCTAAGTAAGCACAGGGCTATATTTAATAAACTACCTTAAGCTAGATAGCGCCTGCTGTGCTTTAGCTATCTTCTGTCTATTGCGTTCAGCACTTAACTGTTTTGAAATATTATCTTTTTGTTTCTTTAGCCCATCCAGTCTTGCTTGCTGTGGCGTTAGTGGCTTCTGTGGTTTGATAGTAGAGATAACTTCATCTATTGTTTGATAGCCTTGTGTATCTTCATTAGTCTGCGTAGGATTATTAATAACGCTGTTCATACCAAATTGATACTGTAGTAGCAGTCGTGCGTGTATAGCACTATCAGCAAAGACTACAGTCTTCACATAAGTACCACCTACACGCACAGTCGCTACATACTTATTCATAAAGTTATTTAGTAGCGTCTTTACTCTCCTTATCCTTTATCCAAGCCTCAATAGCACTAATCCTCCAAGCAACACATCGCTCAGATAGATGGACAGGCTTTGGAAAATTGCCATTGCTGATATGTCTATAAATTGAAGCGTGGCTTAAGCCAATAAGCCCCTTCAACTCTTTTATGCGTATCAGCCTATCAAATTTGTTGGTATTCATTTACCAAATGCCTCTCTTGTAGCTTCACTTACTTCTGTAATAGCATCATCAAATTCACCATTAGCTGTAGCAATTTTTAATTCTTTAAGCGTAGCAATTAACTCATCACCATTAGTTAGCTCAATAGCATTAGCACCCTTCTTATTCAGTGGAAGTGTTTTAGCACCATACTTAATTGCTAAGTTAATCTTGCCTGCGTCATTTACCCAAAACCACTCTCTTACTCGTTTAGCAACTTCTGCTGTCATACGCTCGCCAGTTTGCTTATTGACATAGGTTTTGAGTTTTTTAGGTGCGTAAGTATTGCCAGCTTTTTGTGCTTCACACAGCTCAATTTGCTGGTGGATTTTTGCTATCAATTTATTGCGTCTTTGTACTACTGGCGCAACTGTTAGATGCTTTTTGCTAGCTACTAGCTTTAAGTTGGATAAAACAGCCATTTTTCACTCCTTTTCATAATGTGGAATTACTAATGTACTGTCAGATAGGCTCTTTTCCTACCTAAATGTGAGTATTTGCTATCTCTGTAAGTATCTGATTTATATAAGGAAAACAGGAAATATATGGGTTTTATTTGGTATAGCTAAATAAACATATGAACCTACAACAGATAAGACAGAAAACAGCCTATTGCCCTACTGCTATGCCTACGCAAAAGCAGGCTACACGCACTTGGTTAAACAGCTTACATAAGCAATATCCACTTGCCTTAACCCTTACGCTTAAACAGTCCAATCTCGTTAAAAACGCTAATGGTGCGTATATACAGAAATTGGACAAAGACGAGGTAAGGCGCATAGCTAGGCACTTTACGCAAAAGCTAAACCAGCAAGTGTTTGGTAGTAGCGCAAAGCGTTATGGCAAAGGATTGAAGTACTTGGTGGTGGTGGAAGGTGAGCGTACAGGCAAGAACTTACATCTCCATATGGCTATTGGTAGCTTACCTAGCTATGTGAAATGGAATGAGGTAGATGGATTGGTGCGCAACGCAAAACTGAAGGTGGCAGAACTAGATGAACAGCACAAAGTAGATATTGTGGATAGTGGTTGGATGGAATACTTAACAAAAGAATTGGGAATGAAAGACACAGACAATGTGCTGTGGGATTTAGCGTAATACAGCACTACTGACTTTAGTTGTCTCTTGCTGATAGCACTTAAAGCTGAATGAAGCTTTAATTAGCGAAGCTTTACTTAAAATCAATCAAATCAATTACATATAAAAGCCATCAACAATCAAATCAAACACTGATAGACTAATAGAAACAGTCAATTATGAAAAGCAATGGAACTATTAGAGTCAACAATTTACTTATTGGTAGCTATAGACAAGAATGGCTTTTATAGCGAGCTTGTTGAAAAGATAAAAACTGATAAGAAACTTGGTAATTCAATAGTATCTATATCTGATAAGGTTAATAGAAATTCATCCAATTTCAACAAAGAATATTTAGACTCTTTACGGGATGAAGAAATTGTTGCTTTAATAAGAGTCTTAACAAAATTAGATGGAGAGTTAAGCAAGCTGACTTTAGGTAGCGTTTCATCAGTACCATACTTGATAGAAACTTTACAGGAAAGAAACTACAACGAATATGAAAGCGTAGTTGATTGGGTATTCAAAAATAAAACTAATGATTACCTGCCCTTTGGCTCACTCTATCTCAGTCACTCAAAATCACTAAAAGATTACAGACTTAATATTGAGGAAGATAGACTTAAGAAAGAGCAAATCAAACTTGAGGCAGAAATTAGAAGGATAGAAAAGCAAAAAGACTACTATCCAAAAGCTACGCAGGATTTGCGCAATGCTATTAGAAGGAAAGATTGGATGGCTTTTGACGCACTTGTTAGAAAAGGTGCTGAGATATATACATTAGATGATGATGGAAAGACATTAGCTGAAAAAATGTCTGATGTTAAAAGGGCTGAAATAAAGAAAAATAGCATTTCTAAGCTACGAATAGAAAATAATCTCTATCTAACGGATAGCACTAATCAAGCTTTAACAATAACAGTAAGTGACATAACACCATCAGATGATGATTTAGATATTTTTGACTGCGTGTCTATGACGGCGAGATATGACAATGGTTTTGGTTTTAGTCAACTGTATAGATTTGTAGATGACAAAGAGTCGCAAGAAATAAAGGATTGCTGTGATTTAGCAATAGTAGAAGATAAGTCCAAGCTGTTACCAATTATGTCATCAGGTAGATGGTGGATAGTTGTTACTCCTATAGTTAAAGGAGACGGCTATAAGCAAAGAGAGTCTTGTAAATCTATTATGAAGGATATTTTTGAGCTAAGTCAGCAATCACAAGTAAGTGCGACAAAGTTATTCGTTAGCCAATTTAGGCATATGTTTGACTATAGAGAAGAACAATTGAGTGGTGTATTTGAAGCATTACAAGAACTAAGGGATAGTTCTTTTGGTAGCCTCAATTCAATTTACTTTGAGGTTGATACACGCTTTAGAGATAGATTCGCTCAACAAGTAAGGTCCTGTTTCATAAAATAATTTACTATCCATTTACAGAGAAATAGAGAGGCAGTAGTGTCATTTCAAACCCCTATAACGATTGCTCAGGCAATTAATAATATTGAGCAAAATCACTATTTGCTACCAGCAATTCAAAGAGAATTTGAATGGTCACATACAAAGATTGAGTGGTTATTTGACTCAATAATGCGTAACTATCCAATTAGTTCTTTTTTATTTTGGAGAGTTGAAGGAGAAACAAGAAAAAAGTATAAGTTTTACAAATTTTTGCGTGACTACAAAGAGGTTTATCACACCCACAATGAGGAGTTTCCAACAGATAGTCACAATGACTTTACTGCGGTTTTGGATGGTCAACAAAGACTTACTTCTTTACTTATAGGCTTAAGAGGCACTTACGCTTATAGAACGCCTCGTTTGCGTGAAGAAAATACTGAGCGTGTCTACCCTACAAGGCATTTGTATTTGAATATTGAACACCCGTTAGACAATGAAGAGGACGGGCGAATTTATGAATTTAAGTTTCTAAAAGAGTCTGAGGTAGAGTCACAACCAAACAAGTGGTTCAAAGTATCAAAGATACTCAGCTTGGCAGACAATTTTGAATTTAATCAATATCTGAGTGCTAATAACTTGAATCAGAATGAGTTTGCTTGGAGAAGTTTATCAATACTCCAAAATGTAATACACGCTAAGCCAATTATTAATTATTTTTTAGAGACAGAGCAAAGCTTAGATAAGGCGTTGAATATTTTTATCAGAATTAACAGCGGAGGTGAGCCCTTAAGCTTTTCTGACTTAATTATGTCTATAGCAGTAGCAAATTGGACTAATAGGAACGCACGAAAAGAAATTACCACCCTTGTAGACAATGTCAGAGACAAAGGCTATAGGATTACAAAAGATTTTATTCTTAAGACTTTTCTATTTTTACACAGCAACGATATTAGATTTAGAAGTACAAACTTCTCAACTGACAACGCTATTAAATTTGAAAAAGAATGGGACAAAATACGAGACGCAATTCAATCTATTTTTGATTTAGTGAGAACTTATGGCTTTACAGATTTGACGCTTACATCAAAAAACGCACTTATCCCAATCATCTACTATGTTTATCACAAGAATATTTACTGTGATTACAGTACAAAGATTCAATTTGAAGATGATAGGCTGGTAATCAAAAAGTGGTTACATACGGTATTAATTAAAAGAATATTTGGTAGCCAAGCAGATAATTTACTAAGTCAAATAAGAAGAGCATTTACCAGCAACTTATCAGTTAACCCCATAGAGTTTGATACACCAACCTTTCCCAATCAACGCATTTATGAAAATATCAAAATGGAGTTGGGAATTTCAGATGAATTTATTGATGGGATTTTAGGTCTTCAAAAGGATGATATGTACACTTTCTCCGTGCTCGCCTTACTGTACCCGCACTTAGATTATAAAAATAATAATTTTCATAAAGACCACCTACATCCCAAATCACAATTTGAATCTGATAGTGGAAACTTGATAAGTCCCACAATCTATAACTCTATAGTCAATTTACAAATGTTAGATGCTAATGAGAATATGTCAAAGAATGACTTAAGACTATCTGAATGGGTAAATGCTCAAACTTCAGCAGAAAACAGAGAAAAATTTTTAGAAAATCATCTAATTCCAAATGTAGAACTTGACTTTTCTAATGCTGAACATTTTTTTGATACAAGAAAATTATTATTAGCTTCAAAATTAAAAGAGGTACTAAATTAAGACATATTTCACATCCGTAAATTGGCTATTAACTTTATAAATGAGCATTTCTTTTTTAATTTCTACATTCAAAAAAATAGCTTCAAAACCTTCTTCTCTCGTCACTGCGCATAGTGAATAACTCAAATCCACGCTACAAACGCTTAATACATCAAAGCGAATAGCAATACAGCAGAGAAGCACTTAAACAGCGTGTAGACGCTATACGCAAGTCTGCGTACTTCTGTAGTCAATAAGCCACAAAACCAATAAATACAACAATATAAGGAAATAAGTAAAACCTTACATATACGCACTTACACAGCGTAACCAATTGATTTATGGAAAGAAAAAGTATTACTTAAGTAACACTTAAAAGAGGTAGGAATTTTGAAACTAAGAAAACATACTAATGACATACAAAACACTACATATGAGGTAGAAACTATGTCAAAGCAAGCAAAAACACTTACACAGCAGGAATTACGCAGAGTTTTAGATTACACAGCTACACGCAAGCACAGCACACGCAACCGCTGTTTGGTAATGACTACATTTTTAAGTGGAATGCGTGTTGGAGAGGTTGCCAGCCTGCGCTACAAAGATGTAGTTGATGCTGATGGCAATATAAGAGGTGAAATACGGCTAACAGCTGAACAAACTAAGGGTAATGAGGGGCGAGTGGTATTTGTAAATGAAAAATTACGCAAAGAACTTGAGCAATATGTCCGCTTCATTAAGCCACTAAATCATAATGTGAGGTTTTTTTATAGTCAAAAGGCTGTAAGTGATGGCTTTACAGCAAATACGCTTACACAATTCTTTCACTATTTGTATAAACGGGCTGGGGTAGATGGAGCATCAAGTCATAGTGGGCGCAGGACATTCATTACCAACTTAGCAAGTAAAGGAGTTGGTGTGCGTGTACTAATGAGCTTAAGTGGACATAAGAACATTAGTACAACGCAAGCATACATAGATGTTAATGATGATATGAAGCGAAAGGCTGTGGAGCTTGTGTAACCTCAAAATCTTTGTAGTATTGGATAAAATCATTTTGCTCATATATATCTCGCCAGCAAATTATTAAGTAGCTACCTTCATTGTCATCATCCCAATCGTTTACAGTAACTTTGTTAACACTGATGCTGGCAGATAAACCATTTTCATCAAGTAAATCTGATACAGCATCCGCAGGGTCTTCGTAATTTTTGTTGCTATTAATAAGCAAATGTCTCAAGTCTGAATAAAAGTTCTTAACAAAACTTGGTACTGGCTGGCAATCATTAATTGGGTATGTATTAAAAATCATATCAAACCCCAATATTTTTAGATTGAATATCTTTAATTGCTTTCTCAATAAAGCTATTCATGTATTCATTTGTTAAGACAGCGTCTCCAACCCAGCTCATATCAGCGTCAATGCCAAAATTGTATTCAGACATTAATGCTTTTTCCCATACATCTAAGTCAGTCCGTCCACTACCAAAGTGCCATTTACAACTGTGCCCCTGCTTCCATAGTGACTCTAAGTTAGTAGTTGCTTCAAATAAGTCCCAATCGCTTGCCGTACTAATTTTTGTTAAATCTTCAACACGGCGGTTAAACAACTTACATTTCTTAACAATGCGCTTAAACAGTTTGTTGTTTAGAAAAGTTATAGCGTCAGTCTCAGATTTACTTACTGGGAGTGCTAAGTCAAAAAATTCCTGCCTATCTCCATCTGCGTTCATTGATTCAAATGTAAGAATTACATTTACATTCATAAACACTTTTGTACTGCCTGTTTTAGCTAAATTAACCATCTCAAATCTCCTTAATTAAACGGTGAAATTACCGTACTGTTAGTATCTTCCAAAAACACATTTACTAACACTCACACAATTACTAAACTATTAAAGTGTTAGCATTTATGATATTAAAAAAGGTAGAGATATTTCTTCTCTACCTACCAAAGCGTTTGATTAATCTGCCATCACACAGTTAATACCTTCTATTAAAGTAGGCATTTCGCCTCTTGTGCCTTTTGGAGTTGAATTTTTGAACATAGTCCCATATTGAGATGGGTGTACTAAATGTATTGGTGTTTCATACAGCATCATAGTTAGTACAGCAAAGTTAACGCAATCATCGCAAAAGTTAACCCAGCGCTCATTGTTAACATCAGCTTTCCCAGTGTGTTGCGTGAAATATTTGTCTTCTTTCAATAGATGAACTTTCAACCAGCTATGTAAGTACTTCTTACCTTTGCCATCCATCCACTTTGAGTCATCAGAAGAAGTAAACATTTCTTCAATCTTGCTTAGATTTTTATGCTCAGTGAGCACAATGGTACTAATACCATATTGATACATAGATACAGCACTTAACTGCTTTTTATTCATAATAGGCATACAAAACTCACTTTCAATTTAGGTTTATTAATCTGATAAATCACTATTGATTAATCATTGCTATCAGTATCTAATAAAAACACATTTACTAACACTTACACAATTTAAGAAGTATTAAAGTGTTAGCTTTTATAGTAAAAAAAACAGCCAACATGTTTCGTTGGCTGACTAAAAAATGGAGCGTGCTATTGAGTAGATGGGAATTTATAAAGTGCTAAAGCCGCCTTTCCTTTACCTACGCTTTTAGAAACATCATCATCTTTATGCGTCCAAAGTAAGCAACCACTTTCAACTCCATAAGTCTTAAGAAATTCAACAGCTAAAGCAGGTTCATTAATTCCAATGTCTCTAAAGTCACTTCCAGTCCATAAATTTCCATGCTCTTTTCCAGTTTTAATAACAAGAGCATCTGCGTCTACCATCTTCATAAATCCTCCAATAAAAAATCAGCAAAATTGCTGTATTCATAGTGTGCCAAAAGTGAGATACTATTAACACCAACATATTTTTAAGATTATTAAAGTGTTAGCATAAAAAATGACTGATGAAATAGAAAAACCTAAAAGAGGCGTATTAATTTTTTCAACCAGAAGCTATCCAACTTTTGGGAGAAGTAGAAAGCCATTTGATGAGGCAAATCCACCAGCGACGGTTTTAAGTAGTCCGTATTACTGGTGGTTTATGTTCCTTAGACTTAACAAGGAATACAAGAAGACTTGTGAATTGAACGGCGCAGGAAAGCACGCAGACATTTATAAAGATTTAGGCAATGTTCACGCAATGAACTTCAAAGATTGGTGGAATGAAAAAGCACGCTTATTCTCAGAACCTAAAAAAGGTTACAGAATGAAAGTGGCAGAGAGTCTAAATGAAATTGCCCCGTTTGATGATGAAGAGGTTTTGAACTTGGTAATACCCCTTACATGGTCACAGCGTAGCTTAAAAAAAGCATTTACCCAGCTAGTACTAAAAAGGGTTGAAAAGGGGCAGAGAGGTGTAAGTGTTGAGAAGAGTGAGGCGCATTACCGTTTAAGTGGTAAATGGCACATTGAGGCATTGGCTACTGCCTACAAAATATACACAATTAAAAACGGTATTGAAGAAGGTACGAAATTAGCGTGGGCTGATATTGGCATTCAAGCTAAGTTACCAATGTCATACGCAATTAAAAAAGGACATGACAAGCTAAACAGTGATGTTAGAAGAACATTAACGATATTGGCTAAACGACACTTTGACCGTGCTCAGAAATATATCAACGATTCAGCATCAAAAGCATTTCCATAGTCATATACTTAGATATAAAAATTAATAGGATTAAAAATGAGTTTATTAGAACGACTGCCAAAGATATTTGAGCAAGGCGCTAAAACCGCAGAAAAATTATTGGAAAGTTTAGATAGCCATCAAAAAATCTCACTTCAAACAAGAGAGTTGGTATACCCACGCAAACAAGTCAGCGTTGAAGATTTATTCCGCACTACCTTTATTGAACATTCAAATATTGCTAATAGACTTATCTACGGGGATAACTTATTAGCAATAGCGGCACTACTGGCTGGAGATGAGCAAAATGAAAGCATGCGAGGTAAGGTAGATTTAATTTATATAGACCCGCCATTTGACTCTAAAGCTGACTACAGAACTAAGGTTAAGTTACCTAAATTAGATATTGAGCAAAAACCAACAGTCATAGAGCAATATGCCTATAGTGACACTTGGGCGGACGGAACAGCCTCTTATTTAGAGATGATTATTCCCCGCCTGATATTAATGAAAGAGTTGTTATCTGAGCAAGGTTCTATATATGTTCATTTGGACTGGCATGTTGGGCACTATGTGAAATTAGTGCTTGATGAGGTATTTGGAAAAGATAAATTTAGGAATGAAATTATTTGGCGTAGGTCTTATAGTCATAATGACGGAAATAAGTTTGGCGCAATACATGACTCGCTTTTCTTTTATTCAAAAACAGATGACTATTACTTCAAGCCTGTATTTACTCCACGCAGTGAAGAGGAAACTATTGAAGAGTACCCCAGTATTTGTGAGATAACTGGTAAGAGATATAAATCTGTTTCAATGAATGCCGCTGGACAAGGCGACGCAAAAATATTTGGCGATAAAGGGACGCTTGAGCCTCCAAAGGGCACTCACTGGAGATGGTCACAGGACAGAATTACTAAAGCAATTGAAGACGGGGTAATATTTTTTACCTCTAAAGGCACGCCTCGTTACAAGCAATATGCTGACAATATTGAAGGCAAGCAGGTACAAGATTTATGGTTTGACTTTATGGCAATTTCCTCACGCTCAAACGAGGGACTAGACTATGGCACACAAAAACCTGAGAAATTACTGGAAAGAATAATTCAAGCATCCTGTAAAGAAGGTGGAGTAGTTGCTGATTTTTTTGGAGGCTCTGGTACGGCGGCGGCTGTAGCTGAGAGACTTGGAAGAGGCTGGATTACGAGCGACTTAGGAAAGCCAGCTTGTATGGTTATGCGTAAAAGAATGATTGATATGAACGCAAAACCATTCTTATATCAGGCTATTGGGGATTATCAAGTAGAAACAGTTAAAAGCACTTTAGGCAAAAGATTTGGCGTGGGAGATTTGGCAAAAATTGTTATTGAACTTTATGGTGCGCTTCCTTTGCCACAGGATAACAACCCAAATAAAGATAGGGGCTATAAAGGTAAAACATTAGTTATATGCGATTCTCCAACAAAAATTACTGGACTACCAACTCTTAAAAAGGCGCAAATATTGAGAGACCAATTAATGGGTGGCTGGGATAAGGTAGTTGTATTAGGTTGGAATTTTGCGTCTGATATTGGACATTCTGTAGCCCAATTGAATGACAGCAGATTAGAGGTGCTTGTAATACCGCCTGACTTGATGGATAGACTACGAAAAAAAGGAAGCTTTGAAAAATTAAAAGACAACATACGCTTCTCAAGCCTTCAATACTTAACTGTTAAGCATCCAAAAATTATAAAGGGCACGCAGATTGAGATTGAGATTGAATTAGAAAATTATGTTCTCCTATCGCCTGAAGCTATTAATTTGGATGAGGCAAACCGCAAAAGCCTACAAAATGTAATGAACAATGACCCTTTAGCATTAATAGAGTATTGGGCTATAGATGCGAATTATGACGGTCAAATATTTCGCTCAGAATGGCAGGACTACAGAGGGAATACAGACAAAGATAGGGATGACCTTCATGTAGTGCGTAAGGCAATTATTCAAACTGACGCTAAGGAAGGCAAGAGAAGAATTTGTATTCGTGCCGTTGATGTTTTTGGATTTGAATCAGAAGTAGAGTTTGAGGTGTGATATGAAGAAAGACTACCTACCCTTATCAGAAGCACTTACAGCAAAAGTAAAGTCAGAATGTATTGGGCTTGAGGAAGGTGTTGCTGACATTTATGAAAGAGTTAGCGAACCTACAGCTAATTTATTGCGCCATTGGTTTTTACAAGACTTTGTTGATTTGCGTAGAGGCTTGAATTTTCATGTTGGTCAAAAACAAGCACTCTTAAATACAATTTACGCACATGAAGTACTTGGCGCACATTCATTAAAGGATTTGTACTCATTAGTAGCGCCAGAGGCATTATTGAAAGACGGGCTACTTACACATATAAGCCAGCAAAAGTATGACCATCCTAAATATTGCTTAAAGATGGCTACTGGAACAGGGAAGACTTGGGTCTTACAAGCTCTTATGATTTGGCAAATAATTAATAAGATAGAAAGCCCAAAAGATAGTCGCTATACCAAAAACTTTTTGTTAGTAGCGCCTGGTCTAATTGTTTATGACAGGCTCTTAGACGCATTAAAGGGAAAAGTTGCTGAGGGTGTGCGTAATTTTGATACTTCAGATATAAAAATTTACAGTGACTTATTCATACCAGACAACTATAGAGAAGCAGTTTTTAGTTTTGTTAAGAACAACACTTGTGAAAAGCAAGAAATTGGAAAGAAAACTACTGGAGGTGGTTTGATTGCCGTTACCAATTGGAACGCACTAATTACTGATGATGAAGAGGTTGAGATTGAAATTGATAGTTATGGGGTTGATATTGAAGCTTCATCAGTCATCAAAGATATATTACCTATAGCACCTACTACATCAGCTGGTAATAGCTTAGAAGTTTTAGATGGCAGGGCAAATAAAAGTGGGATATTAGACTATCTAATGAAATTGCCAGACTTAATGAATTTCAATGATGAGGCTCATCACATACATGAGGTGCGAAAAGATGGTGAGCTTACAGAGGTTGAATGGCAGAAAAGCCTTATAGCCATTGCCGCAAGTAAGGGTGAAAAATTTATTCAAGTAGATTTTTCAGCAACCCCATACAACCAAATTGGTACAGGTGAAAAAGCTAAAAAGGCATTTTTCCCGCACATCATTGTTGATTTTGATTTAACTGAAGCTATCAAAAGTTGCCTAGTCAAAAGTATTGCTTTGGATGTTCGTAGAGAGGTTAATGAGCTTGAAGAGCTTGACTTTAAGGCTGAAAGGGATGACGAAGGCAATGTTCAGTTAAGCGAAGGACAGCGCAAAATGTTGCGTGCTGGTTTGACAAAATTGCGCAAACTAGAAACAGCCTTCAAAAACATTGATGAGAGCAAAAGACCAAAAATGCTTGTAGTTTGTGAGGATACAAAAGTTACAAGTAAAGTAGTTGATTTTCTTATTGAAGAGGGATTGGAAGAAGAAGATGTTTTAGGCATTGATAGCGGCAAAAAAGAAGAGCTTGGTGAAAAAGAATGGCTACTTGTCAAAGAGCAATTATTTAATGTTGATAAGCACTCTAAACCTCGTGTAATTGTTAGCGTTCTGATGTTGCGTGAAGGCTTTGATGTAAATAATATTTGCGTCATAGTTCCTTTGCGTAGTTCACAAGCAAATATTCTTTTAGAGCAGATTGTGGGGCGGGGATTACGCTTAATGTGGCGTGGCGAGGATGTTTACGATGAAATGCGCAGGCAAAATAGAGAGCTGTTTGATAAAGGACAAGAGCCTAAGAATTTAATTGATGTACTTTCTATTGTTGAGCACCCTCGTTATAGGGATTGGTACAAGCAGATGCTTGGCAATCTTGTTGGAGAGGTTAGCGATGATTCTTCTACAACCGCAGGTGGAGACTTAATAAATGTTGGGCTGGTAACAGGATATGAGGATTATGACTTTAATATTCCCGTAATCCTAAGGGATGCTGAAGAGCTAATTGAGGAGCAAGTTATTAATCCTAAGGACTTACCTCCATTTACACAATACAGTATTGATGATTTGAAGCAAATTATTGGCAAAGGTGATAACTGGATTAGCACTGAACTACAGAGTGAAACTATGTTTGGTAGCTATAAGGTAAGTGGTTCAATTTTGAATGTAGAGGGATATAACGACTATCTTTCACGCATTACCTATCGTATTAGCTATGCCCTATCAAATCCTGTTGAAAAAGGCGGGCGGAAAAATATATCTAAACCTTTCATAGGTTTTGATACGGTTAAGCTTGCTCAAGCAATTGACATATACATCCGTAATTACCTCTTTCAAAAGGAATTTAATCCTTTTGATGATGAAAACTGGCGTGTATTGCTCTTAACGGATGTGCTTAATCATATTGTGAGTCGTACCGCATTGGCTTTTTCAGAAAGCTTTGACAAGACTTTTGAAGAAGAGGCTCAAATTGAGTATAAAAATTTAAGCTTCGTCAAATCATTGACAGTAAGTGAAACTTCATCAATCCAAACAGTTAAGAGCATTTATGAAAGACTGCCATTCCCTAAACGGAGCGGAGGCTTAGAACTTAAGTTTATGGAGTGGTGTAATAAGGATAGTTCAGTTCAGGCTTACTGTAAGTTACATGAATATAAGCATGATTTTCTATGGCTTAGATATGTAAAGGAAGATGGGATGCTTGGTCGTTATTCGCCTGATTTTATTGTTCGCTGTGGAAGTGAAGTTTTTCTTGTTGAAACTAAATCACAAAGAGACTTATCTACTCCCAATGTTCAACGCAAGCTCAAAGCCGCTACCTTGTACTGTGAGCGCATCAATAGACTGACAGCGAATCAGCGTAATGATGAGCATTGGAATTACGCTTTAATTGGCGAGTCTATAGTAGAGCAATATGTAAAAGGGAGCGGAAGCGTTGCTGAATTACTTAATTACGCTAAGGTAAGACAAGCCAACACAGCTGAACAGCCTAAGCTGATTTAACTTTTCTTAACAGCGATAAACTAACCAAATAAAACAAGAAGATAACTACACACTTTGCTACACACCTATTTTAAGTAATTGATTTATATAGGTTTTTTTAGTCTATTTTATCTTTTAATCCGTTGGTCGCGAGTTCGAATCTCGCCCGACCCACCAGTTATAC
>Ga0208872_1001606_pt1 | contig 13749 bp, 16 predicted proteins | sample CryBogCBH12Aug08_FD_185508 | JGI IMG/M metagenome (GOLD analysis project Ga0208872, IMG submission 185508) | Freshwater microbial communities from Crystal Bog, Wisconsin, USA - CBH12Aug08 (SPAdes) | ecosystem: Environmental > Aquatic > Freshwater > Lake | place: Crystal Bog, Wisconsin, USA...
CGGCAGCCAGTCCTGTCAGCGGCATGAATGTTGTAGCGGCGCTGTGTCAGCGCCAGCCTTCGGTCGTCGGTCACAGACCGACGCTACAGTTGCCGCGCCCTTTAAAGCTCGCGGTAGGCCAGGCTGATGGCCGCGCTTCTCATCGAACAGCCGCGTTCGCGCGCCAGCCGCTGACAGGCGGCCTGCCAGACCGGGTCGTCCTGCCGTGCCGAGGCCAACGCCGCCGCCTGCCGGAACTTCTGGCGGTTGGCCGTTTGTTTCTCCGAGGCGATGCGCTTGGAATAGTCCGGCAAGGGGGAGACGCGATACTCGTCGCCCCACTTGCGGAAGAGCCATTGCCCCTGCTTGCCGCGCAGGGGCTTCGTGCCGGGTTGGAATTCAACCTTGGCCATGGCGGAACCTGCCCCCATCCCCGCCGTTTGTCAAATCGGCCACCGCCCCCGGCTGAGTCCGTGCCAGGGATGGCTTGGCTCATGGCTTTCCCTTTGCTTCCTCTTTAGTCCTTCCACGGCCGTGGAAGATCTAAAGAGGAAGCAGGGAGGAAACAGAGAGGAAGCAAAGCGGGATCAGCCACCCATCAAGGAGCTGGTATGAAGCGGCGGTGTGGGTGCGGTTCAGTTGTTCCGAAGTTTTACGGATGCGTGGAGGTCTTGGAAAAGAGGTTCAACACGACGATGCCGGCGATGATGAGCGCCATGCCGACGATGGCCGCCGTGTCGAGTTTCTGCCCGTAAAGCAGCCAGGCGATCACCGCCACGAGCACGATGCCCACGCCGGACCACACGGCATACGCCACGCCGACGGGTATGCTGCGCAGCGTCAGCGACAGAAAATAAAAAGCGGAGGCGTAGCCCAGCACCACGGCGAGCGACGGCCACAGGCGGGTGAAACCATGGGTCGCCTTCAGCGCCGAGGTGGCGACGACTTCCGAGACGATGGCGATGCCCAGGAAAATCCAGTTCATGTGCGGTCAGCGTGAACCGGTTCGCCCCGCGCCGTCAATGGCAAAGCCGCGCGGACTAATGCACGGCGAGGATTTTCGCGGGGCGCGTTTCCTTGCCGAGCTTGAGCTTCAGCGTGGTGCCGGCGGTTTGGTGGAGCAATTGTTCGCCGAGCGGCGATTGCGGGGTGATGACGAGAATTTCTTTTCGGTCGTGCTCAATCTCGGTGCCGCCGGCGCGCGGGCCGAGGAAATAAAAGTTTTTCTCGCCGCCCAGCTCCAGTTCGATGAGGGCACCGAGGGCGATGGGGTCGGCGGCGGCGAATTTCTTCACGCCGAGCTTCTGATACTCGGCGATGGCGGCTTCGAGTTCCGCCGCCTGCTTGGACTGACCGCGCGCGAGATAGGAGGCTTCGAGGCCGCGGGTGTCGTATTTGTTCTCCGCCTTGTTGGATTCGTGCGTGGCCTCGGCGCGGGAGAACTGCGCGGCGCGGAAATAGATTTCCAATTCGCTGACGAGCTGGGCGGTGATCTTTTGGATGAGGGCGCGTTTGTTCATGCGTCGGGTCGAACTTTAGGCGGCGGGATGTGGTTCGTCCAGCGCCCGTTTCGGCGGCGTGGCAAAACTTGACTCGCCGGGGTAAAAAACTTATCGTCCTGCCCTTGGTTGGTGGCTATAGCTCAATGGTAGAGTCCAAGCTTGTGGAGCTTGCTGTTGCGGGTTCGAGTCCCGTTGGCCACCCCATTCTTTCTTTTCAAAAGGAGCAGGCGCAGATTAATCATGAAACTCCGGTGCCAGAGTCGCGGATGGATTTCGCTTGCGTCCGCCGGCCAAGAGGTTCAAAAGTTGGAACAACATCTGCTAGTGCATTGACCGGCAAACACAATCTCAAAAAATTATGAAAACAAAAAATATCCTGTCGGGCGTGGTCGTTCTCACCTTGGCCTTGGTGCTTCAGGCACCGGCGCAAGGTTTCCTGACCGGGGGGTTGGTGGCGTTTTATCCGTTCAGCGGCGATGCTAATGACCAGAGCGGCTATGGCAATAATCCGCTGCTGAACAATGCGAGCCTGACCTACGACCGGTTTGGGCGCTCGAATTCCGCCTGCGTGTTCGGCGGGTCCCAGATGATCCAATATGCCAGCCCGACGCAGATTCAGGCCGTGACCAATCTGACGGTTTCCTGCTGGATCAAGACGACAACCTATGTCTATCCGTTTCGCGGGCTGGTGTGCAAGGCCACGCCGAGCAATCCGTGGGTCGGTTTTTCGGTGGGCGTTTATCACAGCCATGTGCAGGTGCAGGTGGACCAGACGAGCTTCACGAGCTATGCCTCCATTGACGATGGCAACTGGCATCAGATTTGCGCCGTCTTCAACCATGACGTGGGGTCGGTGCGGATATTTGTGGACGGCCAGTTGGACAGCCAATATTCCACGCCGGTCACTTCCGTCAGCGCGCCGTATCAGTTGAACGTGGGTGTGGATCGAACCGGCTTGTATTATTACGCCGGTTCACTGGATGAAATCCGGATGTTCAACCGCGCCCTGACCGCCACCGAGGTGTCGCAGTTGCACGCCGTCGAAGCCACGGAGTTTTCGCTGCCGTTCCTGCCGCTGGCCATCACCATGACCTTGTCGGAACAAAGTTCCAGCAACATCATCGGCACCGTCGCCACCATGGCGACGCCCCAACAGGTCTCGCTGAAAACCACGGATCTTCTGAACACGCTCGCGGCGGATGAACAGGTGCAGGGCAGTTGGCCGAGCGGCGGTTTCCCGGCGAAAGCCGTCCTCGCGCTGGCGGGCCACAGCTTTGTCGTGCTCAATGGCACCAATATTCTGCTGAATGTGTCCGACATCATGAGCTTCAACACCGCGCAGCCCAGCGTCATCTCCGGCAAGCAGGATCTCTCGACCGGACTGGCGGACACCAGCGTGAAAGGCCAGCAGGTGGTCAGCCTCATGTTTGATGACACGTTTATCAGCGGGGGAAACGATTTGAAATTCTACCTGAACGGCCTGTTGAACCTGACCCTGACCGACACCGTGCCCGTCAACGGCGCCTATACCGAAACGCAAAAGATTAAAATCTCCAACGGCATCGGCAACGGCTCGATGCAAGGCGTCATCTTCGTCAACACCGGCACCGTCTCGGCGTCCGGCAGCAGTCCGCTGCAACTTTGACGGAGGCCGATGGCTTGGCCGTCCTGCAGGGCGGCCAAGCTGGTCAGATTTCGAAGTTCGGCTTGTCCTTTTTCGCCTCTTTCAGGCGGCCGAACGAGAGGTTTTCCCAGACGCGCTCATGGAAATAATACAATGCGACCTTCGTGAAAAATTCCACGCTCATAATGCTCAACGCCCACGACAGTTTTCGCGTGATGAAGAAGGAGATAATCAATGTGTCAATGCTGCCGGTGATGCGCCACGAGACGCCTTTGATCAAGCTGCGGTAATGTTTGTCGGCCATGCCGCGAAACAATAGGCAAGTCGCGGTCAGAGTCAAACAAACTTCAGAAACCGACTAAATCGAATAATCGTCCGAGAAGACCTTCACGTTCTTCAGTTCCACGAACACCTGTTCGCCCGGCTTGGGCTGGAGTTCCTGAAACTGTTCCTTGGCGAGTTGCACGGTGAAGATTTCGCCGCTGTCTAGCCGCTTCAATTCCAGATTGGCCACCGGGCCGGCGGCGTTGGAGCGGATGACTTCCGCCGGCAGCGCGGGGCCGGTCGCGTGGCGCGTCACCCGGATGTCGTGCGGGCGCACGAACGCGACCGCATCGGAATCAGCCTCGCCCGCCGTATCTGGCGCGGCGAACTCGGTTCCGCCAATGACCATGGCACCGTCCTTCACGCGGCCGCTGAACAGGTTCACATTGCCGAGAAAATCATAGACAAACGGCGACGCGGGATGATCGTAAATCTCCTCCGGCGTGCCGATCTGCTCAATCTTGCCGTCACGCAAGATCGCCACGCGGTCGGAAACCTCCAGCGCCTCTTCCTGGTCATGCGTCACAAACAGCGTCGTGATGTGGATTTCGTCGTGCAGATGCCGCAACCAACGGCGGAGTTCCTTGCGCACCTTGGCGTCCAACGCACCGAACGGTTCGTCGAGCAGGAGGACTTTCGGTTCCACGGCAAGGGCGCGGGCCAGCGCCACGCGCTGCCGCTGGCCGCCGGAAAGCTGCGAGGGAAAGCGCTGGCCCAGCGGCTCAAGCTGGATGAGGTGCAGCAATTTATCCACGCGAGCGCGGATTTCCTTTTCGGGCGGGCGCGTATTCTTCGGGCGGACGCGGAGGCCGAAGGCGATGTTCTCAAACACGCTCATGTGCCGGAACAGCGCGTAATGTTGGAAGGCAAAGCCCGCCTTGCGCTGGCTCGCGGGAATGTGCGTCACGTTCTCGCCGTAAAACAAGACCTGCGCCTCGGCGGGGTTGTCGGGAAATTCCAGGCCGGCGATGGTGCGCAGCAGCGTGGTCTTGCCGGAACCGGACGGGCCGAGCAGCGCGACGAGTTCGCCGGACTCGACCTTGAGGCTCACGTTGTCGAGCGCGGTGAAGCTCCCGAATTTCTTGGTGACGTTTTTGACTTCGACACTCATTTGGAAATTTCGATTTCGTTCAACGCGGCGTTCTTGTGTTCCACCCACGTCTTCAGGCCCAGCGTGATGAGCGCGAGAAACGCCAGCAACGACGCCACGGCGAACGCGCCGGTGAAATTGTAGTCATCATACAGCGCCTCGATGTGCAGCGGAATGGTGTTGGTCTGCCCGCGAATTTTCCCGCTCACGACGGACACCGCGCCGAACTCGCCCATCGCGCGGGCGTTGCACAAGATGACGCCGTAGATCAATCCCCACTTGATGTTCGGCACCGTCACGCGCCAGAACGTCTGCCAGCCACTCGCGCCCAGCACGCGCGCGGCTTCCTCCTCGCTGCGGCCCTGCGCCTGCATGAGCGGAATCAGTTCGCGCGCAACAAACGGGAACGTCACGAAGATGGTCGCCAGCACGATGCCTGGCACGGCGAAGATGATTTTGATGTTGTGCTCGTTCAGCCAGTTTGCGAGCCAAGGAAATTTGGGGTTGTCCGCGTTCAGGTAAAGTCCCAGCCAGCCCTGTGCACCAAAAACGAGAACGTAAATCAAACCGGCGATCACCGGCGAAACGGAGAACGGCAGATCAATCAGCGTGAGCAAAATGTTTTTGCCGCGAAAATCAAACTTCGCAATTGCCCACGCGGCGCAGACGCCGAAGACGCAGTTCAGCGGCACGGAAATGGCAGAGGCGATTAGTGTTAATTTGATTGCAGCCAAGCAGTTTGGCTCTGAAATCGTTTGAAAATAAAAACTCAAACTCACTTTGAGCGAGCGCATTAGATCAATTGGGTGCAGCAACATGCCCAATTGAAATCCACCTGACTGAAACCCTTTACTAAAAGCTTGAGCAAAAACAGCTGCCAGCGGCAGGAATAGAAACAGGCTCAAGAACACCAGCGCGACGGCGATGAGCGCGCGGCGCACGGCCGGCGGCTCGCTGGTCGTGTGATGATGCACGACTTGCGGCGGCGAACGAAAGGTGGTCGCGACGGGCGTCATGCGAGGTTGTGGGTGTTGTAGCGGTTCGTCCACCATTGCAGCACGTTGATGCTGAGCAGCAGCACGAACGAGACGACCAGCATCACGACGGCGATGGCCGTGGCTTTGCCGTAATCAAACATGTCGAGCTCGCCCATGATGATGACCGGCGTGATCTGCGTCTTCATCGGGATGTTGCCGGCGATGAAAATGACCGAGCCGTATTCGCCCAGCGCGCGGGCAAAGGCCAGCGCGAAACCGGTGAGCAGCGCCGGCGTCAGCATCGGCAGAATCACGCGCCAGAAAACCTGCCAGCGGCTCGCGCCCAGGCTGGACGCGGCCTCTTCGAGTTCCGGGTCGAGGTCTTCGAGAATCGGCTGCACGGTGCGCACGATGAACGGCAGACCGATGAACGTCAGCGCGATGAAAATTCCAAGCTGCGTGTTGGCCACCTTGATGCCGAGTGGCGACAGCAATTGCCCGACCCAGCCGTGATCCGAATATAACGCCGCCAGCGTGATGCCCGCGACGGCGGTCGGCAGCGCGAACGGCAAATCCACCAGCGCGTCCACGATTTTCTTTCCGAAAAATTCGTAGCGCACCAACACCCATGCGACGACGAGGCCGAAAACGACATTGACCAGCGCGGCAAAGAACGACGCGCCAAACGTCAGGCGATAGGACGCCATCGCGGTCGGCATCGTGATGGTCTGCCAGAACTGCGGCCACGTCAGCGTGGTGGTTTTCCAGAAGACCGCGCCGAGCGGAATCAGCACGATGAGTCCTAGATAAAAAAGCGTGAAGCCGAGCGTCAGTTTGAAGCCCGGCAGCACACGGATTTTTCTGCTCCTGATTGGTTTCGCAGCCACAGTTTAGAGGTTCGGAGCGTAGGCGATAAACTTGTTATATTCGAGCAAAATTGTCTGGAGCGCGGCGACAAACGCCAGTTCCTTCAGATACTCCGGCGGTGTGGCGGGCGTTTCCAAAATGATCTCGAACGGACGCGGACGGACTTTTGGCGGCGCGGCCAGAATGCCTTCGTATCCTTCGCGGATGATGCCGTTGCGGGCGTTGAAACCGTCAATCACCGGACGCTCGTCGCGCGGCAGAATTTGTTCCGCCGCCGCCAGCGCGGGTTCGATGAGGTTTTTGGTCAGCGTCGCCCCGTGGGCGAAGCCGTAGAATCCGGCGCTGGTGTCGTCGGTGTGCAGCGAAATAATTCCTTGGAACGAACGCGAAACCAGCTCGGCCTGCAACAGGCGGACTTCAGGTTCCGTAGAATTGCGCCAGAATTCGCGGTTCAAATCCTTGCCGCCGCGCGAGTGGCGTGTGTTGTCCTCGAAACCGGTGGGATTGCAGATGGGATAAATCGAAAGGTAGTAGCCGGTGGCGAGTTCCGGCCTGGCTTCCAACAGCTTGATGAACTGGATGAGCGCGTGGACGCCTTCCGGTTCGTCGCCGTGGATGCCGGCAAAAATGCCGATGCGGATCGGAGCGTCGCCGCCGCGTGGTCCGACGAAAAGATAGCGCGGTAGGACATATTGCTCGCCGTCCACTTCAAAACGCGCGTCATGGTTCGCCACGAGATTGGGCGAGTCGGCGGCGATTTTTTCCAGCGGCGCCAGCAAGTCGGCCAAATCGCGGCGGATCGGGCGCGCCGGTTGAACGACGGATTTTGAAGGGGTGGCGATAGTCATTTTTTTTGTTAGTTTTGCGGCTGGAAAATCTGGTCAAAGACGCCGCCGTCGGCGAAGTGCGTCTGCTGCGCCTTCGTCCAGCCGCCAAATTCCTGATCAATGGTGACGAGCTTCACCTGGTTGAAATTGGCGGCGTATTTGGCGGCGATGGCCTCGTTGCGTGGACGGTAAAAATTCTTCGCCGCAATCTCCTGGCCTTCGTCGGAGTAGAGATATTTCAAATACTCGTTGGCGATTTCGGTCGTGTGATGGCGCTTGGCGTTCTTGTCCACGACGGCCACCGGCGGCTCGGCGAGGATGCTCAATGATGGCGTGACGATGTCGAACTTGTCCGCGCCGAATTCTTTGAGCGCGAGATGCGCCTCGTTTTCCCACGCGAGCAGCACGTCGCCGATGCCGCGCTGGGCAAATGTCACGGTGGAGCCGCGCGCGCCGGAATCCAGCACCGGAACATTTTTGTAAAGTTGCGCGATGAATTTTTTCGCCGCCGCGTCGTCGTGATTATTTTTTTCCAGCGCATAGGCATAAGCCGCGAGATACGCCCAGCGCGCGCCGCCGGAAGTTTTCGGGTTCGCCACCACGACGCTCACGCCTTTTTTCACGACGTCATCCCAGTCCTTGATGCCTTTCGGATTTCCTTTGCGAACAAGGAAAACAATCGTCGAGGTGTAAGGCGTGCTGTCATTGGGCAGACGCTTCTGCCAGTCGGCGGACAACAACTTTGACTGCTGTGAAATCGCGTCAATGTCATACGCCAGTGCGAGCGTCACGACATCGGCTTCGAGGCCGTTGATGACGGACTGCGCCTGCTTGCCGGAGCCGCCGTGCGACTGTGAGACGTTCACGTCGTCGCCGGACTTGGCCTGCCAGTATTTCGTGAAGGCCGCGTTGTAATCCACATACAGCTCGCGTGTCGGGTCGTAGGAGACGTTGAGCAGCTTGACTTCGTTCGCCTGCGCCGTGGCGGCGACGGCGAGAATCAGGAATGTTTTCAGAAATATTTTCATGTTTTCAATCGGTTGTGATTTTAGCTTTTCAGAACGCCAGTTGGATGCGGGTGAATAGCACATTTTCCGACTGCGCCGGCACGACACCGGGGGCCGGCTTGCCGTTGAAACCGCCGAATGTGGTGTGGGAGAAGCTCACGTTGGCGCGGATGTTTTTGTTGAGAAACCAGTTCAGTCCAACCGCCCAGGCCTGGGCCGAATCCGCCGATTTGGTAGTGCTGGCGAAACCATACTGGAACGCCTTGCGATCCACGTCCAATCCGGAGAAACGCGTGACCACCTGCACTGCGCCCCACTGGTTTTTGCGCGGGTCAAACGGATGCAGCGGCGTGATGCCGGCATAGGATGACTCTTCGCCGGTCAACACCCAGCCGCCGGAAATTTCCCACGCGGTATTTTGAAGCTCAGCGGACGTTTTGCCCTTCGTGACCCATTGGTCGGACACGACGTATTCGCCCAGCAGGCTGAGCGGCCCGTAGTAATAATATCCCTGCGGCGAAATGCGCCAAGCCGTGCCGTTGGCGTTGACGCCGGAATTGTAGGAAAAGAATTTCTGCTGACCATCGGTCGTGTAGCCCGAGGTCAGGCCGGTGGCGGCATTGGTTGCGGGATGGTTGTCCAGATAGCTGCCGCCGACGCCGAAGCCCAACCCGCGCAGCGCGTTTGCGTCGGTGTTTTTCCACGGTTGGAAAAACACGCGGCCCTCAAACGCCCGGTTGTCCTGAAATGACAGGTTCGTCGTGCTGCCGCTATAATCCTGCGCGCCGTTGAACAATCCCAGCGTGTAACTGGCCGCGCCGTTGAAGAGGTCGCCTTTCAAAGCCAGACCCAAGTCGCGGTTCGGCACCAGATCGGTCGCCAGTGAACGCTCATTGAACGCGGTGACGGGATCGGATTGCAACTGTTCCAAGCCGACCGGCGACTTGAATTTACCTGCTTGCACTTGCAATTCTGCCGCGTAACGGTAGTTCAAATAGGCGTCCTGAATCTGCACCACGTTGCCGCCGAAATCCGGCGTGAAGTTGTAGTCAAAGTCATGGAACACCGTGCCGGTGAAAATCGGCCGCGCGCGGCGCAGCAGGAAACCATCGTTGCCATTCGCGTGGCCATCCCGATCAAAGCTCCGGTTGTCCAACTGCACCAAGCCGTGAATCTGGGCCACGAAATTGGAATCGCCGGAGCTGAAAATGAAACCATTTGCCCCCAGAGAAATTTTCGGCGCCGTTGTGCTCTTGGCCACCGCCGCGTCCTGATCCAGTTCCCGCTGGCGCTGCAAAACGCGCACTTGCTGGTCGAGGTTCTGGATGGTCGCCGCCTGTTCGGTTGGGCCGCGCTGTTGTTCGAGCGCGTTCACCTTTTTGACCAGGTCGTCAATTTCTGATTTCAGCGTCTTGATTTCGGAGGCGTCTGCCGAACTGCCGCTGTCGGCGGCGAGGGCGGGGATTTCGGCCGTCCCGTTTGTGGCAGTGACTGAACCATCCGCCGCGAGGGCAGAGATGGATAATTGCGCCCCGATGACGGTGGCGATGATTAGTGGTTTGAGTTGTTTGTTCGTTTTCATGGTGCTTACAGTTTTCTGTTTGGCTTTGGTTTTAATAGCGACTTAAAAAGTCGTTGTTTAGTTCAAATAAAAAATTTACCGCATTTTGGCCGTCATTCGGCGACCTTGTTTAATCAAGCTATTCAATCGCTCCAGCTATATAACGACTTAACTTGTCGTTATTATGCCCCAAATAAAAAATCTGTCAACGAACTTTTTGAAAATATTTTCAGATGCCTTCGCCGCCAATGAATCCCGAGGAAACTTCGTGGATTGAAAGCGGGCGGCCCTTGGCGACCTCCGTCAGCGTTGTGCGGTCCATCAGGTTGGCGACGTGATTGCGCGCTTCATAAAATACCCGGCGGAAACGGCAGACCGATTCTTGCGAGCAGCGTTGATAGCCGGTGACCGACACACAGTCAATCGGCGCAAGGATTCCGTCGAAGTGTCGCACCACGTCGCCCATCGTAATTTTATCCGGATTTTTCGCGAGAAAATAGCCGCCACGGATACCCGCCGAGCTGTTCACCCAGCCCTGCGATTTGAGCGCGAGCATGATTTGTTCAAGGAAGCGTTTTGGCACATCGTTGCGCCGCGCGAGTTCGCGGATTGGAATCGGCTGTCCGCCGTAGTGGTCAACCAGCGTGAACAAAGCCCGCAAAGCGTAGTCGGTGCGTTTGGAAACTCGCATGGTTAAAAACGATAAACCCGGTTGAGGATTAGTCAACCGGGTAATTTAGGAGATAATTTTTCTTAACTGACAATGCGACCGCCTTCGTTGAGGAAGATGCCCTTGAAATTCATCTCCAAAGCCTGCGGGTTGCTGGCCTTGGCCATGGCTTCCTTCTCGGTCACGCGGCCGGCTTTGACCAGATTGAACAAGGATTGGTTGAAGGTAATCATTCCGTCGTCCCCGCCGGTCTCAATGGCGGCGGTGAGTTTTTCAGTGCGGTTGTCTTCCAGCATTTTTCTGACGAGCGGCGAGTTCACCATGATTTCCAGCGCGGGCGTCATCTTGCCGTCAATCGTCGGCACCATGCGCTGGCAAATCACGCCACGCAAACAGCCGGCGAGTTGGCGGCGGACTTGTTCGCGGTCGTCGGCCTTGAAAAATTCCATGATGCGCGTCACCGACTGGGCGGCGGTGGTCGTGTGCAGCGTGGACAGCACCAAATGTCCCGTGTCTGCGGCGCTCATCGCGGCGTTGACCGTGACGGCGTCGCGCATTTCGCCGACCATGATGATGTCCGGGTCCTGGCGCAAGACGTGTTTAAGCGCGCCGTGAAAGCTGGCGGCGTCGAGGCCGATTTCGCGTTGTTCGATAACCGACTGATTGTCTTCAAAAACGTATTCAATCGGGTCTTCCAGCGTCACGATGTGCTTTTTGAAATTGGCGTTGATGTGCTCGATCATTGCGGCGAGCGTCGTGGACTTGCCGGAACCGGTCGAGCCGGCGACCACCACGATGCCGCGCGGCGTTTCTGCGATGGTCTTGATTTGTTCGAGCAGGCCCAATTGTTCGAAGCTCGGCACGGCGGCTTTCACATGGCGCATGGCCAAAGCCCAACTGCCGCGCTGCTGGAAGACGTTCGTGCGGAAGCGGCCCAGGCCTGCGACATTGTAGGAAAAATCCACCTCGCGGTCTTCGTCCAACTTTTTCTTCATGTGCGCCGGCGTCATTTTGTCCACCACGTTATTGAGCCATTGCTCGGTCGGGACGGGGCAATCAATCGAAATCAATTCGCGGCTGATGCGGAAAATAACCGGCGTATTGACCTTGATGTGGATGTCCGATGCGCCGCCATCAACGGCGGCCTTGAGGATTTTGTTGAAGAGTTCCATGTCGCTAGTTTAATCAAATTCCCGTCGCGGCAAAATTTTATTTTCGTGTCTTTCGCCCGTTTCATGGTAAAAAATCCCGCCATGTCCAAGCACAAAATCGGCATTATCGGCGGCACCGGCCTCTACAACATCGAAGGCTTCACCAATCAGAAATGGGTCAAGGTCAAAACTCCGTTCGGTTCGCCGTCCGACGATTTGCTCACCGGCAAGCTCGCCGGGCGCGAAGTTGTCTTTCTGCCGCGCCACGGACGCGGCCATCGCATTTTGCCGACCGAGTTGAACCACCGCGCGAACATCTGGGCGCTGAAAAAGCTCGGTGTGCAATGGATCATCAGCGTCAGTGCTGTCGGTTCTTTGCAGGAAAAATATCGTCCGTGCGACATCGTGGTGATTGACCAGTTTCTCGACCGCACCAAGCAGTCTCTCAACCACACATTTTTCGGGCGCGGTATCGTGGCGCACGTCGCGTTTGCCGAGCCGGTCAGCGGCGAGCTCCGGCAAATTCTTGTCCGCACCGCCAAGGCCGCCAAGGCGCGCGTCCATGACGGCGGCACTTATGTGAACATGGAAGGCCCGGCGTTCAGCACGCGCGCCGAATCGCTCGCCAACCACCGCGCTGGCTACGATGTCATCGGCATGACGAATCTCGGCGAGGCCAAGTGCGCCCGCGAGGCCGAGATTGCCTACGCCACGCTGGCGATGGCGACGGATTACGATTGCTGGAAGGAAGAGGAGCACGTCTCGCTGGAAATGATCATCGCCAATCTCCATCGCAACGCCGACACGGCGAAAAAAGTTGTCGCCGCCGCCATCGCGCAGATTCCGGCGGAACCGAATTGGAAGGCGCATTCCGCCTTGAAGAACGCGTTCCTGACCGACAAGAAAATCTGGCCCAAGAAAACCGTCGCCGAATTGAAACCGATTCTGGCGAAGTATCTTTGAGCGTTGCCCGGCGTCAGCCCAGCTTCGCGGCGATGAACTGCGCGAGTTTCTGCGCGTCGGCGTTGAAGGCGCGGATGCCTTCGGCGGTCTTTTCCGTGGCCATAGCATTTTCGTTGAACAGCCAGCGAAACTTTTTTTCGTCCAGCGGCAGCTTTTCGATTTTGAATTCGCGGGCGAGTTCGGGGCTTAATTTGCGCGCGAGCGGTGCGGTGGACTTCTGCAATTCCGCGAGCAGGTTCGGGCTGATGGTCAGCAGGTCGCAGCCGGCGAGTTCCTGGATTTCGCCGACGTTGCGGAAGCTTGCGCCCATCACCTCGGTCGCGTGGCCGAACTTTTTGTAGTAGGAATAAATTTCTTTCACGGAAATCACGCCAGGATCTTCGACGGGCGCAAAATCGCGTTTCTCCTTGGACTTATACCAGTCCATGATGCGGCCGACAAACGGCGAAATCAGTTTCGCCTTCGCCTCGGCGCACGCGACCGCCTGCGGCAGCGAGAAAAGCAGGGTGAGGTTGCAGTTGATGCCGGCGCGTTGCAGCACTTCCGCCGCACGGATACCTTCCCACGTCGAGGCGATTTTGATGAGGATGCGTTCGCGGGCGATGCCGTTCTTCTCGTAAAGCTTGATGAAATGTTGGCCCTTGGCGACGAGCGCGTCGGCGTCGAAGGACAAATCCGCGTCCACTTCGGTCGAGACGCGGCCGGGAACGATCTTCAAAATTTCCAGGCCGAACAGAATCGTCAAATCGTCGAGAACGTGCGCGAGCAGTTCCTTGCCGGCGAACTTCGCTTTGTTATCGGCGATGGCCTTGTCCACGAGAAATTGATATTCCGGCATCTGCGCGGCCTTGAGGATGAGCGAGGGATTGGTCGTGGCGTCGCGCGGCGCGAACTGTTTGAGGCTGGCAAAATCGCCGGTGTCGGCGACGACGGTGGTGAATTGCTTGAGCTGATCGAGTTGATTCATGTGTCAAAAATACAGCGCGTCGGGCCGTTGGCAATTTTTTTGCACGCCGGCGTGCGGAGAAAAATTCATCCGAAAGGTGAGTTTGAATCATCGCCGCAAGAACCCTTTTGACACGGCGGGGGCTTGGCTTAAACTGCGGACGGATTTCACTATGCCCACACATTATCTCGCCTGCGACCTCGGCGCTGACAGCGGCCGCGTCATTCTCGGCACGCTCGACGGCGGAAAAATTTCTCTGGA
>Ga0208872_1001610_pt1 | contig 13709 bp, 7 predicted proteins | sample CryBogCBH12Aug08_FD_185508 | JGI IMG/M metagenome (GOLD analysis project Ga0208872, IMG submission 185508) | Freshwater microbial communities from Crystal Bog, Wisconsin, USA - CBH12Aug08 (SPAdes) | ecosystem: Environmental > Aquatic > Freshwater > Lake | place: Crystal Bog, Wisconsin, USA...
AGACAAAATTATTCTCGCGCAATCGATTTAACCTTCTTTCGCATTACGACAAAGATCATGGCGATGGCAAGCAGCCTCTGTTGCAATGGATAGAACAACTTCTGATGAAGCATGACATACCCGACGCCGACGGCGAAATCTGGTTGCAGACTTTTCCGCGCTTACTGGGTTACGTGTTTAATCCTGTTTCGTTCTGGTATTGTCATCGCAGTGATGGCACTTTGCGGGCAGTTTTATGTGAAGTCAACAACACCTTCGGCGAGCGTCACTGTTACTTATTGGATGAAGGTCAGTCCATAGAGAACTCGATGGAACTGACTGCGCGCAAGGTATTTCATGTGTCACCTTTTTGTGCGGTGGAAGGAAATTACCGCTTCCAATTCGTCAAAAACTCTCGAGCAGAACACGAGGATACGTTAGCACGCATCAACTATCACACCAATGAAGGAGCGCTGTTGTTTACCAGCATCAGCGGCATTTCACGTGAACTTAACGACCGTAATGTCGTATTTGCGTTATTGCACTATCCCCTGATGAATTTCATGGTCATCACCCGCATCCATTGGCAGGCACTCAAACTTTGGTCAAAACGCGTGCCGTTTTATCACAAACCTTCACCACCTTTAGAGGAGTTGAGCAAATGAATTCTGAAACGCTGTCTGTCAATATGACTCTGCCTGGTGAGGCTAGCCATCAACTGCGCTTCGAGTCTTATCCATCGCGAGTGAGTTTCATTCTAAAGTTATTAGCACAACTTAAACACGGTGCATTGCATCTGCATTTGCCCGACCGAAGTTCAGCACACTTTGGAGATGATTCTTATCCGGTAACATTGTGTTTGCACGACTGGACAATGTTCGGTGCGGTGATGAAATCAGGAGACATCGGCTTTGCCGAGACCTATATCAATGGTGGATGGACGACTGATAATCTGACAGGGCTGATCGAATTATTTATTCGCAACCGTCATCAAGTTGAATCCTTGATTTACGGAAAATGGTGGGGCAATCTTTTGTATCGCCTTAAACATTTATTTAATCGCAACAGTCGTAGCGGCAGTCGCAAGAACATCCACGCTCATTACGATATTGGCAACAACTTCTACAAGCTATGGCTAGATCCGTCGATGACTTATTCCAGTGCACTATTCAGTCATCCTCAAACGGATAATTTGCAGGACGGTCAACTTGCCAAATACCGGCGCATTGTAGATCAATTGCAATTAAAGCCGGATGCCAAAGTATTGGAGATCGGCTGCGGATGGGGCGGTTTTGCCGAAGTGGCGACGAGAGAATCGGGTTCCCATGTAACCGGAATCACTCTCTCCGCTGAACAATTGAGCTACGCGCAAAAACGCATGGATGAGGCTGGATTAACGAAACAGGCCGACTTAAAACTGTTGGACTATCGTGACTGTTACGGACAGTTCGATGCCATTGCCTCGATCGAGATGTTCGAAGCGGTGGGTGAGGCGTATTGGCCGACTTACTTTGAATGTGTCGCACGCAACCTGAAGCAGGGTGGACGCGCCTGCATTCAGACCATAGTCATTGCCGACGAATTTTTTTCGCGTTATCGCCTGGGAACAGATTTTATCCAGCAATATATTTTCCCCGGAGGCATGCTGCCGTCACCATCTGTGTTTCGATCTCAGGCAGCCAAGCAAGGATTGAGGGTAGTAGATGAATATGCTTTTGGTATGGATTACGCACGTACCTTGATCGAGTGGCGAAATGCTTTCAAGAGTCAATTGGAACAAGTAAGAACTCAAGGATTTGAAGAGAAGTTCCTGCGAACTTGGGAGTTTTATCTTTCTTACTGCGAAGCTGGCTTCCGCGCAAGCAGTATCAACGTAATGCATTTCACTTTGGAAAAATCATGCGTTTGACACGCATTGGTGCCCAAGTATTCACGATGCTGTGGCTACTGACTGTGTGTTCAGTGCACGCTATCACGCTGTCAGTCCAGCAGGAATTGGTAAGTGCGCGTCTTTCTGGTGAAGGTAGCTATCGATGGCTTGGATTCAAAATATATGATGCTTTTTTATGGAGGGAAAGTGTCACAAATAACAAAAACGCTGTGATGGACTCAAAGTTTGTTCTAGAGCTAATCTATGCGCGTGAATTGCTCGGAAACCGTATCGCCTCTGTTAGCATAGATGAGATGCGCAAGTTGAATATCGGAACTCCCGCGCAACTATCAGCGTGGTTAAAATTAATGCGGGAGGTATTTCCAGATGTGCGAGAAGGTTCTCGCTTGAGCGGAGTCTATCTGCCGGGTCAGGGAGTACGTTTTTATAACGATGGGCAACTTCTCAGAGAGATCCCGGATGTAGAATTCGCACGCGCTTTCTTTTCCATCTGGCTGGATGAACACACCAGTTCGCAGCGTTTGCGCAGCCAGTTACTGGGTTTAGCCTCGTGAAATCGTTAAGTTGGGTTGCCCTCATGAGTTACGGCCTGTTCGGTTTGCCTCTGGCACTATTGGCTTTGCCGATCTATGTCTATGTACCGCAGTTTTATGCAACTCACTTTGCAATGTCGTTGGCGCTTATTGGCAGCACGTTGCTGATAGCACGAGTACTGGATGCTTTTTTTGACCCCATGTTTGGAATGTGGATAGACAAACAACGCGGCACTAAGGGCTACTCGCGAGTAATTACAGTGGCAATACCGTTGATGATTGTTGGATTCGTTGCCCTGTTTCATCCCCCGCAAAATATAAGTGCGCAACCATTCTTCTGGTTCTTGGGTAGCCTCATCATGGTCTATTTAGGGTTCAGTCTGGCCAGCATCGCTTATCAAAGCTGGGGGGCTTCACTCGACCAATCCAAATCGCACCGTACGTCTATCACTTCAGCGCGTGAGACTTGTGGCTTAATCGGCGTTATTATCGCAGCGGCGTTGCCTGCGTTCACCGACATTAGTGCATTGTCATTTGTATTTGTATTGACGTTATTGATTTCCGCTTATTTTCTGTTTTGTCTCGCACCGAGACCCGAGCTCTCGAATGGTGCAGGTTTTGCTTTATCCGGTTTGATTCGGCCATTACGCAACTCTTGCTTCCGCTGGCTGATCGCTGTGTTCACCCTCAATGGAATCGCTGCCGCCATCCCCGCCACTTTGTTCCTGTTTTTCACCAATGACCGTTTGCTGTTGCAGCAATATGCCGGCCTTTTTCTCATTGTTTACTTTCTGGCAGCTGCCTTATTTATGCCTTTGTGGGTGGTAATCGCCAAGATTCACGGCGAAAAGAAGTCGTGGATGATAGCGATGGTGCTTGCGACTTTTACTTTCATTTGGGCATATTTCTTGGGCGCAGGGGAGAGTACCGGATATGCCGTTATCTGCATTTTATCCGGTGCCGCACTTGGCGCAGACCTGGCATTACCACCAGCTCTGCTTGCCGCAGTGATCAGCCAAGCAGGGCACATCGGAAAGTATTCGGGTACATATTTTGGGATTTGGAACTGGGCGACAAAGCTGAATTTGGCTTTGGCTGCCGGCATCGCGTTGCCCTTGCTGCAATGGATGGGATATCAGAGTGGCAGCCACGATGAAGTTGGGTTGCATGGGCTGGCAGTGGGCTATGCACTGCTGCCCTGTGCGCTTAAATTATGTGCGTTAATTTTATTGTGGCGTGCACCATTGAATCATGTTTAACCTTCCAGGAGAACAAAATGAGTTGGCAATCGTATGTTTTACCCCTAATGGGAATAGTTATGCTATCAGCCTGTAGCACCACTGATGTTGGCTTGTATGCCAAAGAGAAGCCGACTCTTGACTTGGAGCAATATTTCGACGGAACTGTCGATGCGTGGGGCATGTTTCAAAATCGTAGCGGTGAAGTTGTCAAGCGTTTTACGGTGGTTATCCATTGCAGTTGGCAAGGTGAGGTCGGGACACTGGATGAGGATTTTAGCTATGCCGATGGCACCAGGCAAAAGCGTGTATGGACTCTGACAAAACAAGCTAATGGACAATTCATCGGCACGGCCCCCGATGTAGTGGGCGAAGCTATTGGCAAGGTTTCCGGTAATACGCTGAACTGGAAATATGTACTGGCGTTACCTGTGGGCGGCAAAGTTTATAACGTTAATTTCGACGACTGGATGTTCCTGATGGACGATAAGGTGATGTTGAATCGTGCGGTGATGAGCAAATTTGGGATCAGATTGGGCGAAGTCACTTTATCATTCAGAAAGAGGCCATGAACTTGAAGCTCAAAGATTGGCGCGGCCAGCGAGTTTGGATCATCGGCGCTTCCAGTGGCATCGGAGCAGAGATTGCACGCAAGTTGTTGGAATTGGGTGCCAAGCTGGCTTTATCAGCTCGAAACTTAGAGGCATTGCAGCTGGTTTCCGCAGGATATGCAGAAACTATGGTATTGCCATTCGATATGACTCAATCATGTGAAGTTCTCACGGCACGTGATGCCATACTGGAGAAATGGGGAGGTATTGATCTGGTGTTGATCGTAGCCGGAACTTACCAAAAGATGCGCGCGGAAGATTTTAATCTTATTGAGGCAAAAAAATTGGTCAATACCAATCTCAATGGCCCGCTCAATTGTCTCAATGCAGTGCTACCAGTACTACTCGCACAAGGTAAAGGTGGCCTTGGCATCGTGGCTTCCATCGCGGGATTGAGGGGTTTGCCACAAGCCTTGATCTACGGCCCGACCAAGGCCGCTCTTATCAATCTGTGCGAATCACTCTATCTCGATCTGCGTCCGCGCGGTATTGGTGTATATCTCATCAATCCAGGCTTCGTTGCTACACCACTCACCGCCAACAACGACTTCACCATGCCCGCCCTAACCTCGGCGACCGAAGCAGCGAAGGAGACTGTGCGCGGAATCGAGCGGGGAGAATTCCATATTCACTTCCCGAAACGCTTTACAAATGTGTTACGCCTGTTCAGATTGTTGCCGTACCGTCTCTATTTCTGGCTGATCCACAAGGGGACGGGGGTATGATGCATCAAGCTAATCTGCAGAATATAGTGAATTTCTTCGAGAATGTTTCACCGCAAAATGTTTCTGCCATTACTGAACTATATGACGTGAATGTCTATTTCAAAGATCCCTTTAACGAAGTGCATGGCAATCTAGCCATCATGAACATATTTCAGCGCCTGTTTAAACAGGTGGATTTACCACGCTTCGTCATTATTAAGACCATTCAGCAAGATGCCGATGCCTTCATTGTTTGGGATTTTGAATTTAGTATGAGAGGCAACACTATGTCGCAATGCATCCATGGCTCGTCCCACCTTCGCTTCAACCCTGCTGGAATGGTGATTTACCATCGCGACTATTGGGATGCTGCTGAGGAGTTGTATGAAAAGATTCCAGTCCTTAAAAAATTTATGCGTTTCCTGAAGCATCAAGCCCGCAAATAATTTATTGGAAAAGAAATGGAATAGTACATAAAGCTTTTAATATTAATCTTACGTGTCGAAGTCATTACTTCGCATAATGTATATTATGTAAAATATTAAATTAAAGCCAAAAATATCACATCAGGATTTTCTCTCTCGGTCCATCGGCAAGAATTTTGGACTGACCTACCACAATGATTCGGTCACAAATGGAAAGTATGTTGCGGCTGTGAGTGCTTACAAGAATCGTTGACTTTCCACGCAATTGCAAGAGTTGATTGGCCAAGTGTCCTTCCAAGGGGGCGTCCAGTCCGTTTGTAGGTTCATCCAACAAAATTAAAGGTGGCCGGGTTAATAAAGCTCGGGCAAGAGCAATGAGCTGGCGCTGTCCGCCGGAGAGATTGCTACCGCGTGCTCCAATATCCGTGGCCCAATGCAGTGCACCATCATCAAACACTCGAAAAAGTCCGGATGTGTTTAATACATCACGTCTAGCTTCAACTGTTAGTTGCGGGCGGCCGGCACGAACATTTTCTTCTACGGTGCCATCGAGCAAACAAGACTCTTGGGGTTTAAAACCCATATTCAAAGAGATATCTTCGGGTGATAAATGAGAAAGTGGAATGTTGTCGATCAGTATTCTGCCTTCATTCGGCTCCAATACACCTGCGATCAAACGTAACAGGGTTGTTTTACCCGCGCCGGGGGCTCCAGCTATTCCAATGATTTCACCGGGATTAATATTCAGGTTAATACCACTCAAAACGGGTTTATCACCTTGACGTAAACAGCATGAAACATTGTCGAAACGTATTGCTCCCTGCAACCGTCCATGAATTTTTGATGAGGATGTATTGGTTACTGAGGGTACGGTCTGGTTTAATTCGTAAAGAGCAATGCGGAACTCACGATACCTCAACAATAAAGTAATTACAGAGGCAAAAGTCCCCATTGTTCTTGAAGTCAGCATGGAAGCAGCAAGCAATGCCCCTGAGGTCAGGCTGTGTTCTTCGACCATATATACACCGCCGACTAGCACTCCGATAAACGAAATATAGGAGATGCTGGTGTTTACCGTATTGGCCATGCCGCGCCAATATCTTGATTTGCTCGCTGTTTGGACAGCTGTGACACTAGCTTGTCGCCAGCGTTCAGTCAATCGGTCGCGCATTGCACTGCCGATGACTGCTTCTCGGGAAGTTAGCAGACCGGTCATCAATCCCAAACGTTGTTCGCTGGCAATACGGGATTGACGATCATAATCCAGTACAGGAGGCGTTAAGATAAAGTTGCTGATGATCATAAGTATTCCGCACACGATTGAAATATAAACCAGCGGTCCTGAAACCACCATAATCGCCATGAGAAACAATAGTAGGAAAGGTAAATCGGCCAGTGCCAAAATGTAAGAAGACGACAAGAAATCGCGATAAGACAGAATTTGTTTGTACTTTTCCAGCAATCCGCCGATGCTGGGGATTTTGTTTGATTTCATATCAAGCAAATTACGGAAAGTGGCGTGATCAATTTCAACCTCGCTGCCAACTGAAAAGCGTTCGGCAATATTAATCCGCACGACTCGCACGCAAAACTCGATCCCTACCACTATTCCCAAGCCAATAACTAACGCCCACATGGTTTCCATAATTCCGTTGCCGAGAATCTTATCGTAAACAAAACTGCTGAACAGCGGGAGCACCAGCGCAAATACATTGACAATAATGGCCGCAATAAACAGGTCGATAAAATAACTTTTGTATCGATGTAAAAACGGCAGCACCGAGCGCATATCGATCACTCGTTCCGTGAGTACCCAGGCATGGGTGACATTTTCCATGTCTACCAATGAAAAGGGTTTGATTTCCTCCCCTTTTTTGGACAATATTACTGCACTATCATGGCTTCCAAGAACGGCAATCCAGTTTTCATTTTCCAATCCAAGCAGAGTTCCCAGCATGCAATCAACTTCTGGAATAGTATTGTGGATCAATGGGGTAAATTCCAAATTGAATCCTGTTCCACGGAGTAATTTACCTAGCTCAAGTAAGGATGTTGCAGCAGAAATATCATCCAGATACCCTACTGCTTCAAGTAACATGCGAGCGGCTAGTTTCCAGCTTGTTTCGGTCTGGACAGTGTCTGATGAGTTTTCAGGGACAGAAAACCCTTCCGGTGCAGGCTCAGATTGCGAAACTAGGGGATGCGTCACGATAGCTTAGCCCGCACCGTAGTGAACATTGAGAGTAACGTTGTGGGTATTGATCAACGAGGCCGCATAATTATAGGAATAGACATCGCTGTAATAATTTCCGGCTGTATGGGTATCAACCGCGATTGTAGTGGCGGCGGTATGCGTAGTAGCGTTGTTGTAATAGGTAGTAGTACTGCCTACGGTGACACCCGCCCCCACCGTCCCCGTCGGGGTAAATACATCACCATTGTCGAGCTTAAGCGATAGTGTCATGTTGGCTGTCGGTGCGGTTGTCGAGGCACCCGTGATGTAGAAAATATCGACCGGACTCAGATTGAAAATCGGAGCATTAGCATTGGTTGCTGCATTTGTTGAAAACGTAATTAGATTGGATGTCGGCGTAACAGTATCGGTTCCACTCCGCACATCGAGAACATTAATGCCTGAATTGACTACCCCTCCTGTAGCAGCAGTGGCATTTATCAGCGTATTGTAAGTTGTGCCATTGAAAGGATCCGGACCACCGGAAGTAAGTGCAAAAGCGTCGCCCCAAGCTGAAGTATGCCCTGCGCCCCAACCTTCCACTCGTAATATATCCACTGTTGATGCCGCACTGTAAATTTGCAAAGTGGCTATTTCACTCGGCGTGACATACATGATATTGCTGGCACTGCCTTCGTAATATGCTTGATTATTCGATCCCACATTATCGATGAACACATTGTTGCCCTGGTGTCCGTGAATAACCACCGCACCTGAATAAACATTATCGAAATTAAATATTGCGTTGGTCACGGTAGACGTAGCAATGGTCGAAACCGTATTTGCGTCAAGTGTACCACTGGCATAATTGGTTCCATTCAGCGTATGAATGATTCCCGATTGAACCGTATCGTAACCGGTAACCACACCGGCTCCCAAGTTAACGACTGACGATGCCATAATAGCCTGATGTGCTGCAAAATAATTATTGTTCCCTTCAATTGATAATTGGTCGTTTGTTCCGGTAAAAAATGTGGTTTGCGCAGAACTTCCCGCCGTGCTATTAAGAAATACTTCCGCCAACTGATTACCGCTATTCCATTGCGCCATAACGCCGCTAACAGCGTCGACAGTCGTTTCAAAGCTTAGGGTATTATTGGAACTGATGGTGGTAGCTGTCGAACTGGTGATCAAGTTAGTACCATTTAATCCATCGACAATATTTCCCAGTGCACCTCCATTGCCAAGAATAATCGTATTGGTTCCGGTCTGCCCATTAAGTTGGTTACCATTGTTATCTCCAACAATATAGTCATTTCCACCCGCACCCAACACATTTTCGTAATTATTGATATAGGTCCTGCCGTAGGTATTGGTTGGCGTGGTTAGATTCGTCCAGCCATAGGCAAATCCTGTATAAGTCGTTCCCGCAAATGTCAAACTGGCTGCTTTATCCAACGTACCATTTGTACCTGAATCATTTGTCGGGTTCAAAATTACATACATGTTATAACTCGTGTTGGTGTAAAAGGTATTATAGTTTGCTACAGCTGTCCCTGTACTGGTTACCGTCCCCGTGTAATTACCATACGCGACGTGGTTTCCGGCATTCATGTAATAGAAACTTCCACCTGATCCCCCATAGAAGAAATCATTCGCACCAGTAGCCGCTGTACCAATATAACAGTTGTAATAAATGAAACCCGTACCTCCATAAATCAGGTTCCCGGCATTGCTGCTCGTATAAATAAACAGATAGCCTGGGGTGACGGACGCTCCGTTGACAGGGATAAAATAGTCACCGGTTGAAAACGAGTTGACGCTGGAAGCAAAATTTGCTCCCCAATTGCTCCCGCTATAAGCGGCTACGGTTACTGCTGAAGTTATGTTGGTGGTGAGTCCACCTCCCGAAACTGCAGCGAAAGTGTGTGGGGCACTATCAAAATTCTGGACGATCCCCCCCGGGGAGGCAGTGTAGTTAAGGTAGTTAGTGTTGGGGCTTCTATAAAAATCGAAAATTTCTTTTGCCGGTCCGGCATAAACATAGTCATAGTTGCCATTGCCTGCAGTAATATTGGATATCACCATCACAGATTCCGTGGTGAGTGTTGTTATATCATTAAATACAGTATAGTTAGGCGCACCAATCAGAATTGAGCTGTTGTACGATGGGTAAAGAGTATCGTTACTGACGTTGCTGGCCACCGCCTCATTGATGGTACTGTAACCACCTGAAAGGCTTGTGTAAGTCGAACCCTGTGCTACGCCTCCTGTGCCTACTCCTGTGTATAAATTGACAGTGATCGCAGCAGTGGTGGGCGAGGTAGAGTAATTAACCGAATTAATTTGTGTGCCAGTGTACAGGTTGTACGTTATCGAAGTGTTAGAGATATAGTTATAGGTAAAATAATAGCCATTGTTCAGTGTAACCGTACCTGAGGCTGCTGCTGTTGAGGCAGTGTTGAAAGGGTCAACGGCATTCGCATTCGTGAAAGTGTAGACCAGATTGCTAGCTAAGGCAGATAGTGCCGCTCCATTCGTTCCATTGTAAGTTGTTCCTGCATTCGGGTTGGTAAAAGTATTATTTCCTGCTCCCCCGTACAGCATATCTCCGGTTGAGGTGGCTATGGCAGAGCCAATGATTGTATTATTTCCATTACCGGCATAAACCGTGTCGATTCCAGTACCCAGCGTAATGGTGTCGTTACCAGTTCCGGCATAAACCGTGAGGTTGCCGGTATTGAGCGAAATCGTATCGCCCTGGTTGGTACCATATAATGTGCTGATGCCGGTATATGTGTCGCTGACGCCGGTTCCTGTAGCCGTACTGTTTCCGGTTGTCCCCAGCACAATCGTCAAAGGCACTGTGGTTATACTGCTAAAGTTGATGGTGTTCGAGCCAGTTCCAGCCGTAATCGTGTTGCCGATACCCAGCCCCACATTGACGGTATTGTTACCGTTGCCCAGACTGATTACATCCGTTCCGCCTGTTCCCACAGTGATGATGTTATTGCCTGCACCAGCTGTAACATGATCTCCGCTACCATTACCCGTTGTAATGGTGTAGTTCCCTGTCCCGACTGTAATGACATCAGTATTTCCGTTTCCTTGCGTGATGGAGCCGCCACCGCCAACAGCAGTAATCGTGTCAGTATTTCCGCTACCTATGACAAGTGTAACCAGGCCAGTGCCTGTTGAAATCGAACTTCCTGCTGCTGACCCTGCAGAGATGGTCATCGCCCCATTACCGGCAACAATGGTATCAAGTCCGGCTCCTGTTGCCGTAATCGTACTGTTACCGCTTCCCACCGTAAGAAGATTGACGCCGGAACCGGCAACAATTGTGTAATTGTCGTCTCCCGCTGTCAAAGTGGTGTTACCTGTGCCGGACGCAGTGAGTGTGTAGTTATTTGTGCCACCCGTACCCGAGTTAATATTGATGACGTTATTACCTTGAGCGGTCGTTATCGAGCCCCCTCCTCCCGCAGTGATAATAGTATTATTACCCGCACCGGTTTGAATGGTTGCCAGCCCTGCCCCGACAACAATTTTATGAACACCACTGCCGGTAGTCACAACGTTGGCACCCGTCCCCGCTGTTATGATGGTGTCGAAAGTAGACGTACCGTTTCCGGTAGAGGTGCTATTACCAACATTAACGGCATTGGTGCCAACGGTATTGCCCATGGTAATTGCATAATCACCATCGTTGGTCGTGCCCGAACTGTGTGTGATGGTGTTGGTGCCCGTTCCGGCCAGACTAATGGTGTAAAGTGCTGTACTGGTGGCAGCCTCGTTGATATATACCGTATTGTTACCGTTACCATTTGAGGTAATGGTACCGCCACCACCGGCTGTGGTGATCAGATTGTTGCTGTTACCGCCTACTGAAATGGTGGTTGCACCCAAACCTACTGTAATGCTATGTTCGCCGCTTCCGACCGTGATACTGCTGGTGCCCGTTCCGGTCGTGATGGTGGTGTCAAACGTGCCTGCATTATTTTGAGTTTGCGTATCGAGTGCCGTGCCATTACCGATATTGACCGTGTTGGTACCGGTGGTGTTACCCATCGTGATAGCGTAATTGCCATCATTGATACTGCCCGTGCCGTGGGTGATCGTGTTGGTTCCTGTACCCGTAAGGCTGATGGTATATAGCGCAGTGCTGGTGGTCGCCTCGTTGATATTAATCGTATTGTTACCATTTCCGTTCGAGGTAATGGTGCCGCCGCCACCGGCTGTGGTGATCAGGTTGTTGCTGCTGCCGCCTATACTCATGGTGGTGGCTCCAGCGCCCACCGTAATTTTATGCTCTCCGCTGCCCACGGTGATGTTGCTGACTCCGACACCGGTCGTGATGGTGGTATCGAAGGCTGATGTGCCATTCTGTAGTGCAGTGCTGTTGCCCAGCGTAATGCTGCTATTCCCACCTGCCAGGCTGATCAGGTAATTGCCGTCGCCTGCCGTGCCCGATACGCCTCCGTTCGTGGTGCTGATCACATTTGATCCGGCCCCGGTTGTGGTCACGTGGTACGACGCAGTACTATTGGATGCGCTGTTGATGGTAAAGGTGTTGTTGCCCGAACCGGTGGTAATACTGCTGAGTAATGCCGCGGCACCGATTGTAATTCCATGCGTGCCGTTGCCTGTCGAAATGGTGTTATTTCCATTTCCTGCAACGATCGTGGTAGAAAATGTTGTAGTGCCATTCCCTGTGAGGCTGCTGTTGCCCAGTGTGACGACGTTGTTGGCATTAGCCAGCGTGATGTTGTAATTGTCGTCCCCGCCGGTAAGAGTGTTGGTACCATTTCCCAAAAGACTGAGTGTGTATAGATCCGTACTGCCGGATGCACTGTTGATCGCCACCGTATCGGCTACCGTTCCGCCCGCTCCGATGCTGATTGAGCCTCCCCCGCCCCCGGTTGTAATCGAATTATTGCTACCTCCTCCTACCGTAATCGTGGTGGCCCCGGCTCCCACGGTAATGCTGTGTTCGCCTGTTCCGACGGTGATGTTGCTGGCTCCTGTTCCGGCCGTAATGGTGGTATCAAACGTGGTGGTGCCGTTTTGCAGTGCCGTACTATTGCCAATGTTGACGAGGTTGGTGCCGACGGTATTGCCCATGGTGATCGTGTAATCACCGTCGTTACTAATACCTGTGCTGTTGCTGTGCGAGATAGTGTTGGTGCCTGTTCCTGCCAGGCTGATCGTATAAAGGGTGGTGCTAGTGGCAGCCTCGTTGATATAAACGGTATTGTTACCATTGCCGTTCGAAATGATCGTGCCCCCGCCCCCGGCTGTGGTGATCAGGTTGTTGCTGTTGCCAGCTACTGAAATGGTGGTTGCACCCAAGCCTACTGTAATGCTATGTTCGCCGCTTCCGACAGTGATGTTGCTGGTGCCTGCTCCCGCCGTAATAGTGGTATCGAATGCCGATGTGCCGTTCTGTAGTGCAGTGCTGTTGCCCAGAGTAATGCTGCTATTCCCACCTGCCAGGCTGATCAGGTAATTGCCGTCGCCTGCCGTGCCCGATACGCCTCCGTTCGTGGTGCTGATCACATTCGATCCGGCCCCGGTTGTGGTCACGTGGTACGACGCAGTACTATTGGATGCGCTGTTGATGGTAAAGGTGTTGTTGCCCGAACCGGTGGTAATACTGCTGAGTAATGCCGCGGCACCGATTGTAATTCCATGCGTGCCGTTGCCTGTCGAAATGGTGTTATTTCCATTTCCTGCAACGATTGTAGTGGTTCCCGTGCTGTTGCCAATTGTGACCGTATTGGTGGCGCTACCCAGAGTAATATTGTAATTATCGTCTCCACCTGTAATTGAGTTTGTGCCGTTACCCAAAAGACTCATCGTATAAAGATCGGTACTGCCGGACACGCTGTTGATCGCCACCGTATCTACTACCGTTCCACCCGCTCCGATGCTGATTGAGCCCCCGCCCCCGGCTGTGGTAATCAAATTGTTGCTCCCACCGCCAACGGTAATGGCAGTTGCTCCGACCCCTACTGTAATATTATGTTCGCCCATCCCTACAGTGATACTACTGATGCCCGTTCCGGTCGTGATGGTGGTGTCAAACGTGCCTGCATTATTTTGAGTTTGCGTATCGAGTGCCGTGCCATTACCGATATTGACCGTGTTGGTAC
>Ga0208872_1001611_pt1 | contig 13707 bp, 33 predicted proteins | sample CryBogCBH12Aug08_FD_185508 | JGI IMG/M metagenome (GOLD analysis project Ga0208872, IMG submission 185508) | Freshwater microbial communities from Crystal Bog, Wisconsin, USA - CBH12Aug08 (SPAdes) | ecosystem: Environmental > Aquatic > Freshwater > Lake | place: Crystal Bog, Wisconsin, USA...
AGATGTTACTGCCAAAATTAATGCTAATAAAAGTTTTGTTTTCATGGTAGTATTATATCCTTTCCTAACAGAAATGTCAAGCACTTAATACCTTATTTACCACATGACCCGTAAATGTAGTCATTTGTTCTTCAATCCTGAACAATTTATAATGATATCCTACTTGAGGTGTAATTTCCAACGATGGATCATACGGGTCGCCTAATTTATTTAGGAATTCCACCTTATTTTCTTTATCTTTGGCCTGTGCTTCTTCTAATGTATCAAAGGTAAATTGTGTTTTTGCAAAGTCATCGGTGACAACATATGTAGACATATAGTACTCAGAATGAAGTGTTTTCTTTATTCTTTGTAATACTTCTGGTGACAAGTGTGTTTCGTCCCAATCATCTGCACCCGATGCAATTAAAAACTCTCTGACTTCTTTGTTGGTCTTACCAAACATATTGGCAGCTTTAAGTTTTTGAACCGCATCTGGACACATACCAAAATATACGTATTGTCTTTCGGTTAGTATAACTGTATCTTCAGGATTTTCCATTTTGTTGATAGTAGTGAATTGCTTCTGCTAGTCCATCAAGATGGTCTGATGTCTTCTCTTTGAATATCAAAGGTTCAGAATCTTTTACGGCCATGATGATGACCAAATTATTTATCGGTTGGCCAATCAACTCTTCATACATCAATGCATATGCGGTTGTTTGCCAAAAGTAATCTTGTATGTCTTTTTTATCTTTTGGTTTAGATGAAGTTTTAAAGTCTATGACAGACAATTCACCTTCATATTCCGCAATACAATCAACACGGCCAGCCATACCAATACCTTTAGACCATAATGCAGCTTCTTGGTAATGTATGTTATCAATATTATTAAGATATGGTTTAATAGACAGGAAGAATTCTAACGCATCAGGCATAATGCCTTTCATGTAGTCTTCTTTGTTGTTGAGGTAGTTCTCACATATGGTGTGGACATTGGTTCCACGTGAAGTGGCTTGTTTCGATATACGATTGGCTTCTTCTTCGCCAACACGAGCTCGCCATTGCATAATGGACTTTTTCTTTTGTAAACCAATTACAGTAGTAACAGAAGGCAATCGTGTACCATCTTCTAATGTATAGTATCTTTTACCATCAGGAAAAGTTGTAGATTTTAAGTCAGCAAGGACTTTAGGTGGGCAGTATGTGAATGTCATCAAATTTAGATTCATGTATTATAGCAGTGGATGTTTCCTTGTCGAATGTAATAAAGCCTTCGCAAGCTATATTCCAATCGTCAGCACCAGCACCATTGCCGGTCACCTCACTATATGTATTAGTGTTAATTTTAAAGTTTTTCACCAAATACTCTTTTTTTCCATTTTCAAAGATACGCCAAACATGGTCTACAGAACCACGATTTGGTTGTCCTCTACTCTTGTTAAACCTTATATGATATTTGTTCATATGATTTCTGCTGTAGGTATATCTACATTAACTTGTGGTTGTTGTACCCATCTTGTACCCATATTGAAATGGATAAATCTAAATGGTTTCTTTGAGCCGTGTCTAGAGAAAGCATGAGGCAACCATGCAGGTGCAAACATGAATTGACCAGGTTTAGGTTCAAAGTTAATTGACGTTGAACCGAGTGTTAGTTCAGACATATTTTGTTCAGGTAAATTGATTTGCTTTTTGCCAGGCCTTGGGTCATGTATAACAACACGAGAACAATCAGGTGGACACTCTAAGAAATAAAAACCTGTTAACTGAGCACCATATGGATGTACATGTTCTTCATTGGATGAATGCATATGATGGTCTTGTAACCACCAATCATTGACATATACTTCAAGGCCTTGCATGTCATAACCTTCACCATTGAGAATATTCCAACCAGTATTTGCAGTCCATAAAGCCATCTCACGAATACGTTCATCACCTGCATGGTTCATACCCATCGTAACAGGATATAATTTGTCCATCAATGCATGTTTTGGTTTATTCTTCTTGGCTTCTTCTAAGTATTCACGACCAACCGAATAGATAGTGTCTAACCACTCTGGTTTATCAATAGTATAAATGGCAGTAGGAAAATAGTAATTGGTGATGAGTTGGTTTTGTGTTGAACTTATTTCACCAACTACTTCAGTTTTTATATCACTCATAACACTCCATTACAATCATTACATTATATCACAAAATTATATAGTAAGTCAAGAACTAAATTAGGTTATTCCGTACAATGAAACTTTACCTACTACGTCAGTTACACCACTAGGGAAATACATTCTAAAACCAACTATACTTTGATTGTTACCGGACGTTCCTTTGTAAGATCCACTACCTGTCCATGTATAATATGGTCCTCCATTTCCATTAAATGTCATACTTGCAATGTAATTACCACTTGTATTATAGTATGTTGATAAATCAATTACAGCATTATAACTATTTAAGGCGTTACCACCGGCTATTCCGGTATTAGTTGGACCTAAGACAAATGAAGATGTACTATTCGGAGGATTGCCTGAAATTGCCGCAGTGCCGCTATAGTTACCACTATTCCATAATACAACAGTATTATATACATTATTGCCGTCGAGACCTCCTGTTGTAAACAACTGGAGACTAGGAACGGCTTGACCCGTGCCACCTAAAGTGTATATACCTTCAACAATTATTCGATATTTTGTATATGTACCGCTAATACCTGAATTAAAATTAAAATATTGTGTGCCTGAACTACTAGTCACACTAGATATGAGAACCATAGAACCAGGAGTTGGTGTTGTCCAAGTGGGAGCACTCGTTCCTGCACTTGTCAATACTTGGCCAGAAGATCCAGCAGCACTAATTGCATGAGCTGTACCATTGCCATAAACTACGCCTCCAGCTGTTGGTGTGCTGGTACTATTTGTACCGCCTCTTGCAATTGGTAATGTTCCTGTTACTATTTGAGAAGCATCAATCGCAGCTGTGGTATTTGAAATAGCTGTACTTTGTACTGTGGAATCACCAAATATTATTGTTGAACCTGTTGCGGTAATTGTCATTTATTATCTTTCGTATTTTAACCAGACACTTATATATTTATATGTCTTGGCCTCTATAATAATTTAATGTATCTCGTACCTCTTTCATCACTTTAGCGTATTCTGCTAATTCCTTTAATATTCTTTGTTTCTTGCATTGCTCGTAGTAAATACGCTGTGCTTTTGACATCATTCTTTTTTTGCTCATGTAAACTCCTGTTATTGATGAAAGGAACAATAGGAGTTTTTGTCACGGGGGTCTGTTCATGTACACCTCGCTTTTGTAATAGTATGGGAATTTGTTTGTTCACGATTACCATTCTCTAGGGATTTTATGTTTATGTGTTTCACTAAGACGGTTACCAGCCACATTATGTTTCATGCGGTCGATAACGTATTTTTGAAATGATGAATCTGTTTTACCAATACCAGGAACACTAAGGCGTGAACCATCAGACATAATTGGAAGGTCTTCGAAAGTAAAGTAACGCTCAAGATGTGGATTGTTCTCTTTGAATTCATCGAGAACTGTGTACGACATGGTGTGCATTTCTACTTCACCTGTGTTTTGGTTTAAGAAATCATAACGTGGCATTAATATTCCAATCCTAGTTCTTTATTTACTTTGGCAAATTCATTTAAGACCATTTCATTTAACCATTCGGGTCTCTCTCTACTATTTATCTTTCCTTTCCATGACCATAGATGTTTTTTACTGTGGTAATAATAATTACGATACGAAGCAATAGAGTCGCCTTTGACTTTTACTTCTTCAGGCATTGCAGGTGTAGGCTCTGTGAATGCTAATGTACTAATGTTTGTTGGTGGATACATTAATTCTTCTACAAGACCAGTTTCTTCACACTTGTGAACTTTACCATATCGATAGGTATACTCTTTACACAATTCATTTAGTAGTTTCCATAACCAAATATAATTAGCATATGATTTACGAACCCACATACATGAAGGATGATTGCTGTGTGTAGCTTTGTACAGCTTTTGTTCACGTTCATCATCTAATACCCAACGGCGCATTAGACGACCAGATGGTGAACGACCAGTAGATTCTTTGCCATCAAGCATACGATGTGCTGTAGATAACAATTGACAATACTCAAGTATCATCTTAATGGCATGTTTGTCACAATGCATTTCTGCACAGATTTTAGGATCATTATGTAAATAAAATATATTCATACTTCTAACCTCACTCTTTCAACATCAGTCCAATCACAAATCATCACACGGCTACCATAATGGTCTAGTTCATAGGTTTTAACCTGTAAACCAACCTTAAAAACCTCATCACCTTTGACCGATTCTAACACACGGAATTCATATTGTAAAGTCTTATTGATTTCAACCATTGGTGCAGGTACTTCAATTTTGAATGGAATACTTGCACCACTATTGTTGTAGTTTACATTTCCAGTGGAAAAACCACCATATACAGTTTGTTTAGTGGGATTAATTAACATCATACTTCTTCGGTAAAGATGTTAGACCATTGTTTAAGTTTTTCAATTTTGTTGACAGATGCTATTTCAATATTTTCTAGTTTAACTATATCAAATTCAGATAACAATTTAATCATTGCAACCAAATCTCCTAATTCTTCTTCTAAGTGCTCTCTGTTAGTGAATGATTTACCTGGTTTAATTTGGTCCATACCAAATCTGAAACACTTTGATATGGCTTGTGTGACTTCTGCACATTCTTCTTGTGTAACCAATAAAATTTCACGTTCTTTTTGATTCATAATTATCCTAACAAATAACGACCTAAACCAAATGCATCAATTATAATAAGAAATGAATAGTTTAGTACCAAACCAAATGAACCACGAGTCCATGAACAATACAATGTAGCAGCGCAACCTGTTATGAACACGGAATACAATGGTACAATTGGTATGTTTGGTATGGTTACAGCAAATGCAATAGATGTAACAATGCTACAAGACCATGCAAATACTTCTAATACAAACCTTATTTTAGATGATGTATAATCAGCAACAATATAGTTTTTGATTTCTTTTAGTTTTTCTTTCACATTTATCATAATATACTTTCATTTTAATTCCAAACTCTGAAATTGCACAAGGCATTAGGACGTTTCTTGTCGAATGGTCTTTCATACAATGAGTTCTTATCTTCCTCAGGTCTCCAATCTGTTTCCACAAATGGAACAGGACCAAGATAAGGTAATGCATGTTCGAGTACAAAATCATGTGGAATATTTTCAGGTTCTGTATATCCCATCCTAGGATTCTGAATTGCCCACATCATTTCACCTAAGATAGATGCGACAACTTGTAGTGATGTTGCATTTTCTCCTGGAAGTAACCTGCGTGCTTCCTTGATGTCCAACTGTGATCCATGCCAGTAAGACTTACCACTTTTTGTAATCAATAATACTCCCAATTCGTCCATTCCAGAGATGATTTCATCCTTTATTATACGCAATTTGGACTGCATGTCAAGCTCTTTCCCACGCATTTCATGTACGGATGCAATGGCTGCATCAGTTGGTTGATAACAATAGTATACAGTTGGTCTATATTTGCCATCAGAAGTTTCCAATAACTTGGATAATGTGATTGCCTCGGAATGTTGTACTAGAAATCCATTGTAAGAACCACCATTTGGAACCCATGATTTACATAATACCGTAAGACCTGGTTGATGCAAGAATGCGGTATGTCCTTGTATTGTACCACCTTCTAATTCAGGTGGTTCATGTGTACCATAACCCATCTCTGATGGTGCCCGACCTTCTGCCCAAAAACCTTCACATGACCATGAATTAGTAAACTCATCTTTCATCTTAGGTTTATCAATGATTTGTGTATCACGTTCAGCAATTTGAATGACTTCAACACCAAGTTTCTTGGCCAATTGAGCCCATTCTTCTTTGTTTTCAGGTTTTTCGACCTTACGACCAGACTTCTCTGCAATTTTTAACAATGCAGATTTGGCTAGATATGTGACGAGACCTGGATTTGCACCACCTGTTGCAACAACTGTAGATGCGCCAGGATATTTGGCTGCAATTTCACGAATGTGTTGGTGTGTATGGTACAATGTACGATGATGTAATTTAGGTATTACCTCATCTTGATGGTCACCCCAACGTTCCAACGATGTGTTGACATACATTCTATTGTGCTTTAGACACCATTCAATGATGGCATCTGCTGCAATATTTAATGACACATCAACAATGAAACCACCTTCTTCAGTATACTGTTTCAATGTGGCTTCAAGGTTGTTACGTAGAATTTCTTTCCTGACATACTTTACTCCGTTACCAGCATTACGCTTACGGAATATTTGGCCATGATTATCTTTTTCAATTACAGTCACTAACTTAGGATCAGTTGTAATGTGTTTAAGAATAATAGGTAAAATAGCCTGGCCAACAGATCCATAGCCAATAATTAGTATTTTTTTATTAAAATTTGCGTGGTTTTCAGATTTTTTAGGTTTTACTGCTTCGTTCAACTCGGCAGCAAAACTCTTAAAACGTTTAGTAATCGGCATTGATAATCTCCAGAGGTATTTTTCTTACCTCTGTATTTATCATTAACCTAGGCTACTAGATGTGGTACCCATAGAGTCTTTTGGAGGACGTCCACGACCACGTTTCTCTTCGTTCATTGATTCTGGAATATCATGCACAGGTGCCTGTTTGGCTTGTGGTGCTACTTCAGCATCTGAAATGAACCTAGGATGTGGTTCTTTTTCTACTTTAGGTAGATTTTTGATACGAGCCGCAATGTCTTCTTCTGATACAGTTTCCATTGCAAACTGTTTAAATAACAAATAAGAATCACTAACTTTCATAGCTGTTTTACCACCAACAGCAGCTGAATCAGCCATAAACAAATTACAACCACCTGAAACCAATGGTGCAATCTCAAGTATAGAATCAAGATTGATAATTACTTTACAACCTTTTTCAATAGAATTCACTTCAATAAACATACTCATTTCATACTCCTTTTAATGATAAGACTTTTATTTATTCGTCATTTGTTTTGGCTTTGCCGGGATGTACACGTTCTGATTTAGCAGCATAAATCTCTGCATTAATCATTCGGTTTTTGAATCGTGCTCGTTCTTCTCCATCTTGAAAAGGCATCAAAGCCAACATAGTCTTTAACCGTTTAGACATTTTATAAGTTTCAGTTCGTTTCATAATTTCCTTTATAGATAAAACAATCTAGCAATAACATAGGCAACTAATAAGAGTAATAATAGCACACCCATTTTCAACACAAAATCTTGGAATTCTTCTCTGTAGAAATCTCGTTCTAGTTTAATCATATCACGTTGAGCAAGAAGCATTGGTTGGCACTCACGTTCGCCACCCATCATGTCAACAGTCTTTTGAGATTCTATTAAACGTTGTTTAGCAGAAATATAATTAATAAATGAAATCACCAGTGTCTCCAAACGCCTGCAATAATAAAACAATTTGTAATGATGTAGGATAACACAATTGCTAGTCTTATGCAAGCAATTTTATCAGACTCTCTATCATCTTCACCACTTTTTCGACCAAGTGCCTTTGCAATCAGTCTCCACATTTATACACCTTCATCATATAATTTAGGTTGTTCTAGCTTCTGCTCTTGAATTGTTTTTTGACCCATTGATTTCCTTGGGTTCATACACATGATACACTTTGGATTACCACAATTCAATGCGTGATGTTTAGCAAATTTGTGTGGGTCTCTTACTTGCATACCATATGTTTCGGCAATTTTAGTTTGACGTTTGATGACAGCCTCTTCTTTATGTAAACGCTTTGAGTGTTTAAATTTGTCCTCTTCCGTGCTCATTGAGTTGCCTTTCATACTTAAAGAGTTTAATGTAATATGCAAACCGAATCGGTTCATGAATTGGATTTGGTAATTTATCACCATAATGTTCTACCAATTCTTCACCAAACTTTTCTATTTCTTCATTCGTCATCTCTAATACACTCTATGAAAAATATTTCAATAGACATTATTATAGCAAGTAAACCCCACGCACACGCTTCATTCCATTTATCGTTGTATGTTGAATACAACATGAGGTAAATTGAACCCCATTTAGAAGCGGAAAAACAAAATCTTTGTAATTGTTCCATAATTAATCCCACAATGCTTGATAATACTTTCCAAACAAACGAAAACCATTTTGTATACGGTCTTCAACAACTTTCATGCCTTCATAATCACACTTATATGTATGATTTGGTCCATCAACCATTTGATACATAGTTGCTTTGCCGTTTTCATCCCATTTACACGCCACACTTTTGTGGTCGCTTACACCTGAACTAAATGCTTCTTGCCATGTGTCATCATTCTTACATTCAAAGGCAAAAATCATTTCATCAAGAACCCAATCCCAACGTTTGAAGTGATTGCCATCTGTGCCATATTCTTCTGTTGGGAAAGAATGGATAGACCATAATTCTTTTGGTACATCTTCATCATCAACATAAGGTGCACCGTGTTTGCTGTCTCTTAGTTGCTTCAACATTGGTAAAATAATATTAGCCAAAGTATGATCCATTGACCATGTATCCCAACGGTCAATCTTCACATATTCAACTCTTGGATGAATAAAATCCAATACCTTCTGAATACCCATACAAATAGGAGTCAAACGATTCACCCACTTATCATATTTGTGGTCTGGCTTGTCTTCAAGGTTGTAAAAGACATCATCATCTTTTTCCCAAAAGCAAACCTTCTTCAGGATTGTATATGGAGAAATCCAATGGTCTCGGTAATTGCTGATGTATACTTTCATTTTGAATGATTGATATGATATAAGGCAGGTTGGAATAATACTTGTTGCAACAACATACCGTAGTCTACGTCTTTTTCGTATTTTGTGCAGAAGCGTTCTAGGTCATTCCTAATAAACTCTTCATTGTCTTTGTAATTTGCTTTGTGGTGATTGTGCAAGAAGTTTTCAGCTTTGGCTAATACCAAGTTTTCAATACTTGATTCGAAATCACCCATATCTGTACAGTACATCATTTTTTTCTCCATAATTAATACCTCTATTATTGAATTCAAATGTAATTACATTACACTTCTAAATATTTTAAGTTAAACGTATCAGCACTTATTTCATGGCCAATGTAACCACGTGGGTTACAGGTCACACGGGTTTTGCCAACCATGTAATCAAAATTATCATGGGTGTGACCATGCGTCCACAATTTAATTTGCGGATGGCTAATAATAAATGATTCCAAATCGGAACTATATCCACCATTCGAATGATAATCATTTGCGTATATAGGATTTGTTGATTGTTTGCTGGGTGCATGGTGACCAACAACAACATACTTTCGGTCAGCACCAATAATAGAATCATTGTTGATAACTTCTGTGATAAATGTCATCATTGCTTTATGGTCTTCAACGGCATCTTCAGGTAAAAACCTAGAAGAATTGTCCGATAAACCAACCATACGAGCAGAGTTCTTTACAATACGGAAGTCATTCATCATACGACCAACATCCCACAACGTAATAGGATCTTCCTTGTTCATGTCAGTCCACAATGTACCGCCGATGAATGTAACGTCATCAATATCTTTTGCTTCTTTATCTAAGAAATAAAAGTTGTCATACTTGCACACTTCAGCTCTGATATACTCAGCCGAATGTTGATAATCACCATTGTAGTGCTCATGATTACCCATAATATAGATTACATGTGGGAATTGAAAGGCACAACGAGAAAAGAAATCCCTGAAACGTTGGCCTTTGGGTGAATGCGAATAAGATAATTCTTTAGCAACACAAATATCTCCACCCAGGATCAACACATCAGCAGCCTCTTCATTTTTGAGGATGATGTCGGCAAATTCTAAGTGAAGGTCTGAGCAGAGAGCAATTTTCATTATAATACCAGTCTGATTTGTATCAATGAGTCCCAACGGAATGAGCGCCAACCTTCTGCGTCAACGTCATATACAGCCAAAACATCATCGTTTGTTTTACGTTCTTTTGTTTCTTCTTTTGCTTCGGTTACAGGCAAGTGTTCTTCATTCAATGTGCAATTCATTACACGTTCTGTACCATCTTTTTTGGTGAAAGTCAATTCAACTACCATGTCATGTAGAGAATTGGTAATCAATTTTTTTACTTTTGGTGTGATTAGTGTTTCAGTTTCCATAATATATCCTATCTAGTTTACCATTATAACATACAATGGTAATAATGTCAAGCATTTTTCCTATTGATTTCCAAATAAACTTCCAGTCGTTCAATTCTGGCCGCATGGTAAGATACCGTGGCTTTGGCATAATCCAAAGCACTCAAGGTTTCCAACATACGCTTCTTTGCTTCAAGCAACTCAGCCTCAGCCATTTCTACTGGACTTGGTTCATCATTGAAACTGTTTATATAGTTTCGGATTCTTCTTAGTGTAAACATATTAACCCCCATAATGACTGATAACCCGTTTTAATGCCTTAGCAATTTTAATATTGTATGGAATATCATCTGGATGCATCCAATTAAGTTCAGGATCTTCTCCATATTTGTCCAATGACTCTTTAATATAGTTGAGTTGGTCTTGCAACTCAGTACGAATAATCAATTCGATTTGTTCATCTGTCAATTCAAATGTATGCATTATGCAATCTCCACTTCTTGTTCAACAATTGGTGCCGGTGTTTCTACTTTCACAGGACGACCAATGTATCGACCACTGGCATCAAACTCAGTATGATTGACCAACTGATAGGCAGAAACCTTACGACCATCTTTATGTACTCTAACAATACCACCATCACGGCGAATGTTATAGATGTTGGTACTTAAACGATACAGAACCTTTTCTTGGTCTGTGCCTTTGAAACAATCAGCAATATCATTAGGTGATATTGGTTTACCACTCAACAATACAACTGCAATTTTCTCATGGCGATTTTGTTTGCCTGTTCTTACTTTATTCATAATATACTCCTAATTAAAATGGAACTTCTTCACTTGATGCAGGTGTTGCAGCAGGTGTTTCAGGTGCATTAATCTTTGCATCAACTTTTGTGTATAGGTCTAAGAATGCCGTTTTGGTTTCTTCATCAAAACGATTAACACACAATGTGATTGCCTTCATACGGTCACCAAAGATTTCAAATGCCTTGGCAATATGGACCAAACGGCGTGTTGAAATGATTTCGTCTATAGCACCTTCATCAAAGGTTTTACGGACTACCTCAGCCCACATAACCAAACACTTAACAAAATCTTCGTCTTTGATTAGGGGTGTGAGAATCTTTGTTTCTGTTTTTGCATCAGGATATTCCTGTTCAACAGTAATTGGAAATCTTTCTAAGAAGGCATCATCAAGGATTTGTGATAGATACTTGCCTTCATCTGAACCACGGCCTTTAGTATTAGCAGTAGCAATGATGGTGAAACCTTTTGCAGGATTAACCAACTCACCTGATTTCTTATTGTAGTATGGTTTGCCTTCAAGAATGCCTTGCAAACACATTAGTTTATTAGAACCACGGTCTACTTCGTCAATCAATAAGACTGCACCACGTTTCATAGCCAAGATAACAGGTCCATCACGATTGACCACATTGCCATTAACTAGAGTAGGACCACCAAGTAAATCGGACTCATCTGTCTCGATACTGATATTAACTCGAATACATTCTTTCCTAAGCTCTGCACAAACTTGTTCAACCATAAGTGTTTTGCCGTTGCCAGAGAGACCAGTAATAAACACGGGATAAAATAATTGACTCTTAATGATGTTACGCAAATCTTTGAAGAATCCAAAAGGAACATAATCAGGATATTCCACAGGAATAGAACTATCAGATTCATCCAATAGTTTAGGTTGTCTGAAGGTCATTACCTGTGCCAAAGCAACTTCAGCGACTTCAGGTTCAGGTGTAGATACTTTAACAGTCTTACCTGAATCAGGTACTTTGTATTGACCACGGCCTGCACGGTAGTCTGCCTTGGTTACCAACCAGAATGGATAGGTGCAACCAGTTTCTTCTACAATATCATCAATCTCTGGTCTGGTCACAACTGCATTACGACCAAATTTTGTTTCACAAGCTTCAATAAACTGTCGTTGGTTTTTGTTCATCAAATTCTCCATTATAAATCAACTGAACTATCATTCTCGGTGTGACCAATTGTCTTGGCACAGTCCTTAACTAACTTAATATCAACTTCAAGGATCAATGCAATATCTTCTACATCATATCCATTGGATAACATCTCTTCAATATCCATGGCAATATCTTTCATTCTGCCCATAAAAACTCCTTGTTACTATCCATTCATTATATACCAAATAGAGGCAAAAGTCAAGGCCTATGTGTACCAAAATAAGCCTTGACAGTTGCATAGAAACGACATAGAATAGCGGTGTGCCGCATTAATATTAGTCCCATGTCCTATGAGATTCCCTAATGGTTTCCATACCATCATAATCATCCACATACCAGGCCACATCATTAGGAATATCCACAATCTTTAACTCTGAGTGTTTGCCTCCTGATGCAATAATACCAATCTCCTCGATTGCTTGGATCAGAAATGGATCATCCCTCTTAATATCAAATTCATATACAGCTTTTGTTGGTGATAATTCATTATAACGGTTAAACGCCTTTTCACTAAGACCAAAATCACCAAAACATTTATTGATTACTACCTTCATAGATGATAGCTCCAAGTGTTATAACTATAAATTGCACTTAAAGGATCTGTGCCAACCAATTGAGCATAAGATGCATCATATACTGCTTGCACAGGAGGTTTCAATGCATCTGCAAATGAATTTGAAACTGTTGGTGCTGAATACTGTGGTGTAATTAAAATCACAGGCAGAGAACTTGATTGTTGTGCCAACCGATAGGCAAAAAATATGTCATTGGTTGGAAAGGTTTGACTATATGCTATATGCAAATTGTGTGTTGTGTTTATTCTATTCATTCTTCAACTCCGAAATGTTCTTTAATCATGTTACCAGTACCAGCACAATTTCCTGTTGCATTGATACATTCTCGCACAATCAACTTGGCCAATTCTTCCACATTATCGATACTCATCCACTTGCCACTACTATCGGTGCCAACCTGTGATATTAGCGTTTTAATTTGTTCGTTCATTGTTTACCTCTACAAACCTTCTATGTCTTAAATCGATATCTAGCGGTATACCAAACCATTTTACCTCATCAGTTAAATGGCTGATATAACCAACAGCTTTTGCTATCTTACCTTTTGGTTTCTGTTCAAAGATGTAAACACCACTTGATTTCATACCATCAGGCCATTTTGTTGTTTCTTTTAATAGGTACATATTACACCACAAAATCTATTGTAAATTCACCATGTGTTTTACCAGAGGTGACCGTGTTGAATTTTACATTACGCTTACGATACCTGTTACACAAATCAATGTACATAGCCAATGCTGTGTCTTTACTTGAATTGATAAACAATGTACCATTGGTAAATTCGGCCGTTTCACCATCTTTTAGGTGATGGCCAATTAATGACATGACGGTGTTTTCAAACATTACGAACCTCTACGCTTTGCTGATTTAGCAATACGACTTACATCCCAAATTTTAGGATTACTAGTTGGCTTCATTCTTACACTCCAACCTTGTTTACTAAATTCACCATAAATTGA
>Ga0208872_1001613_pt1 | contig 13694 bp, 17 predicted proteins | sample CryBogCBH12Aug08_FD_185508 | JGI IMG/M metagenome (GOLD analysis project Ga0208872, IMG submission 185508) | Freshwater microbial communities from Crystal Bog, Wisconsin, USA - CBH12Aug08 (SPAdes) | ecosystem: Environmental > Aquatic > Freshwater > Lake | place: Crystal Bog, Wisconsin, USA...
AGCGTTACCAAAACGACCCCGAGTTTAGAGCCAAGCAGATTGAAAGAGTAAAGCAGAGAGCCCAAAAGCCTGGTATGAAGGAGTTGGGTGCTGCTGAAGCAAGAGAACGTACTAGACTAAATAGAGAAGGTCTTAACGAAGATTGTCCCTGTGGTTGTGAAGGCGTATTAAAAACTCACCGTAAAAACTTTAGAGCTAAATTCTGGGAAGGGTTTAATAAGACCTCTAGCTGGATGGGCTTTAAGGTTGCTTCTATTACCGTTGCTGGTCTTGACATGAATGCCTACTGGGCTGGTGAAGATTGGAATGATTGCATCCTGGCTGCAAAAAAAAAGCCAGGGGGTGGACGAGTAACTCCTAAAAAGGTTGCCCCTACTCCTCAGCAGAATATTTTTCCTAAAACTAACCCACTTCAAGGTCTTACTAGTAGAGAAGATCTTATTAAGTCTCAACCCGAGTCTTTTAAGGGTATTAGACCCGATATGTCTCGGGATCAATTTATTCAGCAGATGACTCGAAATAGAGATGATTCTAGAGGAGCTGTAACTTGCCCTGAATGCAAGGGTGCTGGATGTGATTACTGTACAAATGGTCAGGTAAGCACTATACATCAAGCTATTAAAATTCTATACGATCATGTATATAAAACTCATAATCTTTTGTCGTCGTCACGAGCAGCAGTTGATTCTGTCAGAGAACTACCAGATAGTTTTGTAAAGTCTGATGCTCTTATGAGAGCTAGTCAAAATACAGCTCCTCCTCTAGATTTAATACCACCTCATCATGCATTTATTGACTTGCTGAGCAAGCATGAAGATAACCCATCAATAAATTGCCCGGAATTTGATGACAAGTATGGACCTTTATTTAGACTTATAACAGGAGTTGATGGTAAGAAACTTACAAACCCAATGACCAGAGAAACAGATTCTCTCTGGAAGCATTTAGAAGAAGAGCATGGTATTAAATTTGATTGGCCTGTAAATGGAGATAATATTGCAGGTAAAGGATTCGATATGCTTATGTCAGATCAATCTTCTCATGACAAAAATCTTCGAAAATCATTGGATACAGCCATCACACAGCTAGGGGTAGATGGCGTAAGAAGACAAGTTATTGAAGGAATTCGAGACGACCTAACAAACAAAGAGAATATATCATCAGCTGGAAGTAATATACATCATTTTCTACATGCTTTCCATGAATCAACAGGTAAGCAGGCATCTAGAGCTCTTATCCTCAAGCATATAATATCACAAAACTTATTGGGACTCGATAAGAGTATTTCACATAGAGTTATTTTTGATCAAGGACTTACTGTAACCCCACAGAATAATGAACATCTTACAAACCCAACTCATGATTGGGGGTCATAGTTAATATGCCATACGATAATTTTGAAGACCCTGAGTTATTAAGAGCAAACTTAAATGCTATAATGAGTTGTAAGGGAAGAGATGCAACCAATGGTGGTCCAGAAAGACATCAATTAGCACATCAGTTTCTCTGCCCTAGATGCTATGCTAGTTCAAGATATTTAAGATCTCTAGACGAGACTTCAATACCCACATATTTGGGTGCTGCAGGAAGTTTAAATGCACCTTCTGAAGACGATTATTTTCATCAATTAGTTGGCATTTTAACCTCTTCAGATGAATCTGCTGGTCGTACTCCCATGATTAGTGGTACTAATATTCCTTTCAATCTCAAGACGAGTGGGCATGGTAGTCATGAAGGTATGTTAATTCATGAACTCGAGGATACAGAACCCTGTCAAGAATGCAAAGAGTATGACAGACGTTTTAAAGCTGTAAAAGAAGCTTATTTAGGAACTGAGTCAAATCCTTACAACCCTCTTAATCGAATAGAGAACGAAGTTCAAAAGGTTAGTGACCACCATCACAATTATGCTGCTGAAGGCGTATTAAGACCAGAAGGTCGTAAATACTCCTACACAACTGACCTACCTGTAAGGGCAGCACATCTATACGTTCCTGCAAAGATTGCTAAAAATCAGTTAAATGGTAATAAGTGTGATCATTGTGGTAAGAGTTTGTACACTCTAGGATTATATATTGCTCATGTTCACCATGTTGACCCCCTCTACTCTGGTAAGAGAATTACCAACCTAGACGATCTTAAAGTAGTTCACCCACAATGCCACAGAGATATGCATATTGCTATGGAAGACGCAAAAGCCGTAGAAAGTGGAAATAATGAATAATTATCATTATGCCAACTCTATAACCAAGCAAGAATGGTTAGAAAAGAATCATACTGCCTGGGATCCGAATAGAGTAAATTGCCCTCCTGGACAGAAATGCTCTACTGTAGGTAATAAAAAACCTTGCTCTGAATGTTACTTTAAATCTAGAGCTAGGGGAAGATACAGAGATCGCTTCCAGAGATTTGTTAGAGAAGAAGTTGTTAGAAGATTCCCTCATATTGAGCAGGAACCATATGAAGCTAGAACAAACTTTGACGTCGATGATGAAGTAGCTAAAACTAAAGCAGATGCAGTTGCCCATGTTGATGAAAGATTGAAAGCAGGGGAAAACCCTGAAATGATCTATCAATCCGAGCCTGAAGACAGTAATAAGGGTTGGGAAGAAGGCCAGCTTGTTACTAGAGTTAAAAATATTACTAGACGTAATAAGACAGCTCGAAAAGATAAGATTGCTTATGTTAGAGCCAATAATCAGGGTCACCTCGTCTGTGAAGGTTGTGGGGAAGATATGGGACGTGATGATAGAGTTGAAGTTCATCACGAAAACCCTCTTCAATACCAGCAAAGTACCTATCAATTAGACCCCATTAACGATCTCGCAGTTTATTGTGGTAATTGCCATGGACTTGTTACAAGAGTAGAACAGGCTACTAGAACAAATGGTAGTACTGGTGTCAATCTATCTAGAAAGCAATTACGACAATTATACGCCCTATATCGTGGAAGTAAAAACGGTAGAGAGTTAGTAGGAGTAAATATGAGAAGTCTTTATCAAAATAATCCAGACACAATCAATTTTTTTAGGAGTTTATAATGGTAGATTTTGTCAACTACTATATGAAGAACGTAAGAACTGCTGCACTCAGTATTAAGAAGTTTAGAAAAGAAGTAGAAAAGAGACCAGGATGGTCTTATGCCGGTATGGGCGGGGGTAAGCACCATGTATTTAAGTATGCACCAGCAGAAAATTGTTCTGTAAGAGGTTGCTGTAATCACGGCACCCTTACAACATCTAATTCAGGCGAGGAAAACTGGCATAGACAGGCAATGCGAGACATCAAAAAGATGGAAGCAAAGCATCCAATGCCAACGGAAGAAAATGATGATAAGGAAACTAAGACATCTTCCTGGAAAGAACGTTACTTCAATAACTTGTAATATAGCTATTAGACTATATAATGGTGATGAAGGAAGTTATGGAAGATACAGCAGCTGAAAATATCATTAAGGTTGTGGCAATATTAACTGCCATACTTTCTGGACAAGAAGAAGAAGCACATCAGATGGTTATAGAGAGTGATGTTATGATTCTCTTTAGTGTCTTAACTGGTTTGCTTCTGTCTTCTATTAGTACTCTGGCCGATTTTAATAATACAACCATAGAGGAATACTTACAGCAGCTTGGTTATTCAGCTGCTCGTTCATTATAGTTATGTCTTTAGAATTACCAGATGGTGTAACATATAATAGGAGAGGCGAAGATCTTTCTGAGATCTACGTACCCTATGAAGTAGTAAATGCTTGGAATTGCGATAAGTGTAATCTGCAATTGGAAGTTACCTTATTGGGAGAGAACGGAAGATTTGAAGGAACCATAAAAAATCTAGGTTCTGAAAAGTTACTCTGGCATGGTAAGCTTCCAAAAGATGAAAATAAAGCAAAAAAGCATTTACAGGATAGCTTTAATCAACGCATTAATAAGCACAAAGGATTGCATTGATGATTAGATACTCACAACCTATCTCAAAAGACTCAAAGGCCATTACTGACCAGGATGTCAATCGAGAAGAAGAAAAACTCGAAGAACGAGAAGAACCAGTCAATTAACTCATGACTGATCCAATTACACATATCTACATTCCGGATACTCAAGCCAAGGATGGAGTCCCAGATGACCACCTCGAGTGGATTGGCCAGTATATTGTAGATCAATTCCATGATAAGCCAATTAAGGTTATTCATGCCGGTGACCATGCCGATATGCCTTCATTATCCATGTATGATTTGGGTAAAAAGGTAATGGAGGGCAGACGCTATATTAAGGATATCGAAGCTGCTAATAAAGCTTGGGATAAGTTAAATAAGCCATTAAAAGACTTTAAGTCCTTTCAGAGAGCAAATCATAGAAAACTCTGGGAACCAGAATTACATATTACCCTGGGTAATCATGAAGATAGAATTTCTAGAGCTATTAATTCTGATGCTAAATTAGATGAAGTAATCAGTCTTGAAGATTTAAACTATAAATCTCATGGTTGGAACGTTCATCCTTTTCTTGATGTACTCTGGCTTGATGGTGTAGCCTATGCTCATTATTTCTACAATCCAATGACAGGAAAACCCTATGGTGGACAGAATATCGAGACAAGACTTAAGAACATTGGACATTCTTTCACGATGGGCCATCAACAGACACTCATGTATGGTCTACGATTCGTGGCCGATAAGAGTCAACACGGACTCGTTGCAGGGTCTTGTTACCTTCACGACGAAGACTATAAGGGTCCACAAGGAAACGCCCACTGGCGAGGGATTATTGTAAAGCATCAGGTTCAGGATGGTAGCTATGATCCGATGTTTGTCAGATTGGACTACCTCTGTAGGAGATATGAAAATATGCCTTTGGAGAAGTTCATGAAGAAGAAATATCCCAACCTGTAAAAATTGGGTAATCCCAACCAAGTGGTATGAGAAAGTCCTTCCGAGTTAGATTAAACAATAGCGTCTCTGACTATAACAAAGATTACGCAATTGCTAATCTAGCTCATAGATTTTCTGGTTATGACCCCCAATTTACAGAGACAGAGTCTGGTTTCCTTACTTTTGCTGTAAATACTGATGAGCATCTTACAAATGATGTAATCAGAGAAAAGCTTATTCATTCTAGTTTTGTTGACTCAGTAAGTAGTGGTGACTCAAAAAAGAGAGTTGTTAAAGTCCCTCAATTGAGAGAGGCTCATAGGTCTTACCCTGAACCTACAGATGAAGAATCAGCATTAAGACATCTTAAAAACGATCATAAAAGACTTTTTTTAGATAGACCAGAGGATTCCGTTCAAAGACTTTCTGATGATGCTAAAGAAATTGCTAGTTGGGTCGACGAAACAGATTCACATTTAACTAAAGCTGACGCTGAAGAAATTAAAACTAAGTTTGACCCACAAAGACCCTATCAATCTTTTCATAATATTCTACATATCTTTCCTGATTATAGAATTGACTATGGACTTCCACAAGAAGCTAGACATGATCATCCAAGTGCGGACTTAAACCCTGAAGTTGAACCACAAACTTTTAATTATGGTCTCTTCCCTACTGATGAACAAGAATATCAACACTTCCAGAGAGAAGCCCATGGATCAAAAACTATTCCTGCTCCATGGGACGATAAATCGATAATTAGACATCTTTTACACCAACATAATTGGGATGGTTTTATTGGTGACTATTTTCAAGATCAAGAAAATGGTGGCTTTATGGGTTGGGAAAATTTCAGAGAGATTTTTGGAGACATGACTCCTTTACAAGCTCACCATTCCAGCCTACATGAGTGGATAAAGGGCGGAGGATACGATGAAATTCAACAACACGATCATGACTGGGACGGTGGGCCTAACGATGTTAAAACCGCTAAAAAGTTTAAAGAGTATAAAGACACACTAGACCATGCAGGTATTTTAGTCAAGGCAAAAGATACCGGTAGAGTATTGCTTATCCAAAAAGGTCCAGAAGACAAGCATGGCGAAAATAAAGGTTTATTTGAACTACCCGGTGGCCACATCGAAGAAGGCGAAGATGCTTTAGAGACTGCTATTCGTGAATGGGAAGAAGAAGTAGGTAGAAAGCTTCCTAAGGGGAAGATAAAGGGTCATTGGACTCAAGACACAAATGGTAAGACCTACCACACCTTCCTCTACCAGATTAAAAAGGAAAGCTTAATTGATCTTAACCCTACTAAAAAGCAGGAAGATCTAGAAAATCCAGACAATAAATCTAGAAAGCCAATGGATATTGCTGCCTGGTTTATGCCAAAGAATCTGGAAAAGAAGAAATATATTCGTAAAACTGTTGATAGTCTCAACTGGAAGAAGATTAGAGAAGCTCATCTAGTCTACCCTTCTATTGGTGAGGGTGAAACAGATAAACTAGTATCTCACTTAATTCAAACCCATAACTATAGAGATCGTGATGACTTAGAAGATAGATATGAGTTTCACCTATCTGTCTATCCATTCCAGTCAATAAATGACCCAATTCCATCTTTTAATGAATTTATATCTGATATTCACGATCAAGAACATGATAGTAATGGCTTAAGACATAAACATGCTAGTTTAGAAGATGATGGTAGAGTTTTTCCTCGACCTGTTACATTTACAGACGAGGAGATAGAGAACTTAAAGCGTCATATGATGCATGATCATGGAGTTAAGGACGTATCATTTCCAATCAATTATGTAGAACCTTTAAATGGTGAACCCTTTTGGTATGCAAACACTCGAGATTCTACAGTTAAGGGTGACAGCTACGATACTGTAACATATAAATTACATCTCTCACTATTACAACAACACATGCTTAGACATGACCCTAAGGCACCCTACAAAAATCTAAGAAAACATAAGCATGCTCATGTAGATTTACCATCAGCTCCAAATGATTTAGATAGTATTATTAGACATTTGACATTCCAACATGGTTTTCATGGTGAAAGTTTTCTTGTTCAACCAGGCGTTAGCCTTCATGGATGGCAAGAATTTATTTATGATAATGGACATGAGTATGGCATAGATTTACCTGAAGATGATGATGAAGCATTTAAAGCTGTACAAAACCCGGAATTTTTAGCTAATACTCTCTCTCAGTTCCATCAACATGCTCATGATAGAATAGAGAGTGGTGGGAATCACCCCTACCACCCAATTACCGTCAATCATAAGCACGCTAGCTCAGAAGATAATGATAGAGTTCTGCCCCAAGAAACGTCTGGTCATAAGATTAGAAAACACCTAATGTATGAACATGGATTAAATAACGATACTTTCTTTGATAACGTTGAGGGGCCCTTTCTTGATCATATCCAGATGAAAGAAAATCTCAATGAAGGTATGGACCCAGATGATGATGATTTTTATGATCATTATGGTGATGAGTGTAATAGTTTCTACTATATGCCTAGAGAAAACTTCTATGAGCATCCAAAATTCGTAAAATGGATGAAAGATTACCATGACAGAATTAATGGAAATAGACACTATTTGAGAGACCCAAATCAACCACATAGACATGCTAGTCAAACTGATTTTGCCCATGGTAAGGGTATCAATGGAACTCCTTTAACAGATACAGCAAGTAACAATCCCTTTACTACGGAACAGGGTAAGAGTGGGGTCACTTCTGATCTAGGCATTCAAGAGACTCAGGACCCACAGTATATTATTGGTCAGAGTGAAATTACAGATCCACAAAGAGATAGAAGACTATCTCATGCAAATAATGAATCTATATTTCCTACACCAGAGTTTATGACTCGAGAAAATCTTAGAAGGCATTTACAACATGACCATGGGATGGATGGCCAAGCTGTCGATCAAGTTGCTGATGTATTAAATGATTGGGCAAATGACTCTATGAGATCTAATGAGCCAGAAGCAGAGCAACTTTTTAGGTCATACAAAAAAGATTTACACGAATCCCAGGAAGAGTTTGCTCATAGAGTAGTTCATGAAGTACGAGGCGGTGAATGGGACGTGGATATGATTAGAGGCAATGTTAATCACAGACATGGGTCTTTGAATTGGGAAGATCGTTATTCTAATAAAAAAGAGCAAGAAGTCGATAAGGATGGATTACCAGTCGAAGAGCTTCCAGAAGGTAGAAGATTAACCGATCTCTGGGGTGGTATTGGTGGTATGGGTACATCTAATGATAAGTCAGGGAATAGCTAATGAGTAACTTTTTTACCTCTCCCCCGGAGAGATCTGATGATATTAAGCTGCATGATGATGAAGGATTTTTAAAGAACCCTCTTACAGGCGGTAATGAATGGTTCCATGCATCAGATAGTGCTGGTACTATCTTTACTAATAAGTTCCTTGAAACAAGTTCTAGACCTTTCCTGGGAACCTACCATACTGCTGACCCTTCTGAAACATTAGATAAAATATATGTCCACGCAAACAGAATCAAAATGAAAAATCCATTAGTCTTGGCCAATCACCACGACGATAATGATACTGATATGGATGATACAACTCAAAGATTTAGTAGAGGGCAGTTTTTGACAGTTGGTCAATTAGTTAGACACTATGCTAAAAAATATGGTGCATCTGTACTACCAAAATATGGTGATCCAAATGACCCAGATGCTGAAAGAATTTTTTACGAAGGTCAAAGACAACGTAATGAAACCAAAAGAAAAGAATACGAAGAGAAAGTTCGTAAATTACAGGAGGGTAGAAGTGATGACCCTTGGGCAATTGTAGACGAAGAAGATCCTTCAGCAAATTATCTCCCACCAGAACCAACTTATGAAAGGAAGCAATTCTCTAGGGACTATCTAGCTAATTTTACTCAGCATGAAAGACTTCATGTTGTCAGAGAGGGTTTAAAGAGAGATGGTTACGATGGAGCTATTTTCCACTATACAAGTAATCAAAACCCTACCATTTTTGTTATTGACCCAGAAAGACAGATTGTCCCCCAAAGAGTAGAGACAGTATCCAACCATACGGAAAAGTCTAAACTTGTACCTGTTACACCACTAGAAAATGGTCTTGCACCCTATATCAGAAGAAATGACCTCTTTGAAGCTGAAAAAGCTAGAGGTGCAGAAAGTAGAGCATCATGAAAGATCTTGGCGAATTCCTAAGATTAGCTGAAATTGAGAATAATGGAGAGATGGGTGTTGGTATTGCCTTTATGGGAGGTCAGGGTACTCCAGCTACCCCAGATGAGGGTACTAGTAATATTACAGATGTAACAAAGAGTCCAGGTGGGCCTAGTATTGTTCCTAAAGCAACTGAATCTAGAGGAACTAGAGGCCCTGGTGGTCCACAAGACAACACTACCAATAACAACCCTAATTTTAAGCAAAACCCCAACTCTGCTGGTGGACATGGAAAGATTACCACTCAAGATATTCCAGTTAGTAATCAGGGTCAAGAAATTCTCCCAGCATTAAATTCTTGGTACACTAGTAGTGTACACCACCATTTTGGCATTAACGACGATTATGAGGATACAGATGACAGTAACTATGACCTGTAAGCATTACCCGGTTGGACAGGCAGTTACCGATTTTCAACCCGGTGACTTTATTGTAGTAGAGACTAATGGTTTTGCTGCTAAAACAATTAGGTTTGGGCAGTGGTTAAGATACCACGGTAAGAGAAAGATCTATGCTAAGTATAACCATGCAGCATTAATTGTTGATGTAGATGGCGGTCTTATTGAGGCAAAGCCTACAAATGTAAGTAGAGGCCACCTTTCAGATTACGTAAACGATAATGTTTACGTTGTTCATACTAACTTTAATGAGCAGAGTAGAGAACAGGCTATTGCAGCTGCTGAAAGTTATCTCAATGATGGCTATGGTTGGTTTACTATTTTATCTATTATGGTAGAGCTCATTACAGGCATTAAGATACAATTGTCTTACAATAGATCAATCATATGTTCTGCATTGGTAAGTATGTCACTCTGGGCAGGGGGAATTATTTTTAACTCTAACCCATTACAGATGATGCCAGCTGATTTAGGCGCTGCTTTTAAAATTACACCCAAGGAGTAATATGAATTGGAATCAACGATACGCTCACGATGCCGCTCATTTAGACTGGTTAGACAGTAGAGGCTTTTATACCCCTTGGCATCAACACGTACACTTAGAACCACAAGATGGTATTAAGACTATACCCGAAATTGATGATATAGAAGAGTTAAAAAGACATTTAATTCACACCCATGGCTTTTCAGGAAGTTTCTGGCCTGACGAATTTCCTACTCACCCAAGAGTACGTGAGCGAGGAGGTCCCAAAACATTTACACTACCCTCCAATAAATGGTTAGAATATCTTCATTCTATAGCACACGGCCAAGAGGTAGAAGATGCAACTCTCCCACCCTATGAACCAGAAACTCATCGACACTACCCAACTACGGTGATACAAGACAGTGATTATTAATATGAATTGGAATCAAAGATACTCTAAAATCTGTCATGTATGTCAGCCTAATACAAAAATTGCAAAAGAATGGCAATCTGGTGATCAATATATAACAGGGTTACCAAGACCAAGTATGTCAACTGGTGAAACTACTACACATAAAGATATAAAAGAAAATTGGCCAGGCAAACATATGGTACACCAAAGAGTTCCAGTACCATATGGGCACTACCCGGAAGCAGATCTTCCTACTCCATTTAATGCTCCAGACTTATTAACCCCGGAAGAAGACCATATTTGTGAATGGTGTGGCGTTAAATTTAAAGACCCAGATGAAACTGTTGCTTTGTGGAAAAGTCAGATTGGCAATCCGGGTGGCTGGCCAATGCATTTAAAATGTATGAGCCAACATAGAACTTTTTGTACAGGTGCTAGAATTGCCCCAGAGAGTGATTTTGAGACGGGCCCCTATTCTATTTTAAGATCTAAAGCAGAAGGTGGACAATGAATTGGTCTCAACGCTATGCATCTAGTAAAAGAGCTAGTTTATTAACTCGTGCTATTTCTGCCCTACAATCGGGTAAGGTTAGATCTACCTAGTCAATTCTAAGAATTTTTAATTTGCATTTGATTTAAGATTATTAGGAAAATATACTAGAAATATGAGAAGAGTCATTGCAATCATTGCTTTCGAGCCTACTAATTCACAGTCACAAGAATTAGCTGAAACAGAAATTAAAGAATCCTTTCAACAGATTACGGCCAGTTTAAGAAACCAGGTCAATAATGTTGTAGGTAGTATTAAGTTCGAAGACGTAGAGAATCTATAATCCTTTAGCCCTTGTAGCTCAGTGGCAGAGCATCTGTTTTGTAATCAGAGGGTCGGGGGTTCAAATCCCTCCGGGGGCACCATGGTGGATGTAGTTCAGTGGTAGAACCCCTGGTTGTGGTCCAGGTTGTCGCGGGTTCGAATCCCGTCATTCACCCCAAGGCCTTGTAGCTCAGTTGGTTAGAGCGCTACCCTGGTCCCATAGCTCAACTGGTCAGAGCGCCACCCTGTCACGGTGGAGGTTGGGGATTCGAGCTCCCCTGGGATCGCTAATAATGTATTATAAAATTGAACTAATAATAGTTAATATATGAAAGGACTATTATGGGTTCAAAATCTATAGATTGGGTTTGTGAATATAGAAATTGTGATATTGTATTTAAAAGATATCCAAGTTACGTAAAGCAAGGTATTAAAAGATTTTGTTGTCAGTCACACGCTAATTTAGAACAATTCCAAAAAGAGGGTAGTCGAAATAGAAAAATACCGACTTATTCTTGTAAATGGTGTAAGATAGAAACTACAAATTGGACACAGTCTTGTAATAGTTGTAAAAGAGTAGAAACAAGAGTAAATGAGATTAGAAAAAAATCTCAAAAACTTGATAACTTTACTCCTTTAGATTATTATAACTTGTTAGAAAAACAAAATAATAAATGTGGTATTTGCAAAGAAGAATGTGTAATTAATAAAAATTTTACTATTGATCATGATCATATAACAGGTAAAATCCGAGGATTACTTTGCAACAGATGTAATTACTACCTTGGTTGGTTTGAGAACAAACAAGAAGGTATAGAAGAATATTTAGGTCTAGACGGTAGATGTCGTGGGTTCAAGTCCCATCAAGGTCGCTAAAGGAGATCGTATGAAAATATTAATACTTTTATGTTATTATAACCGTCCTAAAATGGTACAGTTGGCTTTAAACTCTGTAAAGACTCAATCTTATCAAAATTGGGAATTAGCAATTGTTGATGATTCTCCGCAAAACCCTATTGTACTAGACGATGAACTGTCTAACGACGATAGAGTCAAAATCTACAATACTAATGACACCGATGAACAAAAGTATAATCAAGGTGGTAGTAGATTTGCAGAGTATTGGAATCAAGCAATTAATGAGTCTGATGCTGATATTGTTCTTATGCTCTGTGATGATGATGCACTCTATCCAGAATATTTAGAAAAATTAAATCAATTTTATATAGACAACCCAGCTGTGGTCTATTCCTACAGTCATGTTTCTGTTTTTAATTCTCTTAGTTACCCTAGGCTGGATGAGATTGAAACAAACTTAAATCATCCACTTAATGAACATACTGAACCTATAAACCCAACAAATGTAGTTGATGCAAGTCAAGTTTCTTGGAAAAGAATTCCAGTTAAAGAATCTGGTATAAAGTTCCCTTTTCCTAGGACTACTAACCTTGATGAAGCCATTTATTTTCAATTAGTACAAGTTTTTGGTCCATGCCTTTTTAATGGATTAATTTCTCAGTATAAAGGTATACATATTGACCAACTTGGGGTCAGAAGGGTTTTAGAGCTCGAATATGAATGATCTCACATTTATAGCTGTTAAAACTATTGAAGATTTAAATATTGTTCGTATTTTAAGAAATCAGTGTCGTCTATATATGACTAGATTTACAGATGAAATAGGGTACCAACAACAACTAGATTGGTATTGGAGTTTAGATCTCGACACCAATAAGCTTTTTCTTTTAAAAAAGGATAATAACCCCATCGGCTATGGTTATTTACGAGTTGATAGTGATAAAGTACTTTTAACGGGTGGGCTTGGCGAAAGCGAAAGAGACAAGGGTTACGGGAAGTTCCTATTTAATTCATTAATAGAAGAATCAAAAAAGTTTGAACGCCCTATACAACTGGAAGTATTAAAAACAAATACTAGAGCTTTTAAACTATATGAAAGCTTAGGGTTCAGTACTATAAAAGAAGATGAAGAAAAAATCTATATGGAGATAAAATGATTCCGCTTTTTAAAGTTAGAATGTCAGAAAATGTATCCAGTATTCTTAATCCTGTTTTACAGTCGGGATATATTGGTCAAGGCCCAAAGGTTGAAGAGTTTGAGGATAAACTTCAAAAAGAGCTAGAATCATCCGTTAGACCAATTACAGTAAATTCCTGTACAAGTGCTATCGACTTGGCTTTAGAACTATTAAATGTTGGACCTGATGATGAAGTTATCAGTACCCCACAAACTTGTTTTGCTTCTCAAGTTGGAGCAATTCATAGACATGCTAGAATCCGTTGGGCTGATATTGATCCCATTACTGGATTAATGGACCCTGTTAGTGTTGAAAAGCTAATTACCAATAAGACAAAAGCAATTATTGCTGTTAACTGGGCAGGTAAATTTGCTGATTTTAAAGCCCTTAAGTCTTTTGGAGTCCCAGTAATTGAAGATGCTGCTCATACTTGGGACGTATTCCCCATGGAA
>Ga0208872_1001614_pt1 | contig 13693 bp, 13 predicted proteins | sample CryBogCBH12Aug08_FD_185508 | JGI IMG/M metagenome (GOLD analysis project Ga0208872, IMG submission 185508) | Freshwater microbial communities from Crystal Bog, Wisconsin, USA - CBH12Aug08 (SPAdes) | ecosystem: Environmental > Aquatic > Freshwater > Lake | place: Crystal Bog, Wisconsin, USA...
CTGGCTGGACAAATTGGACAATCTTCCTGAATCGGTACGCGCTTAGGGTCCACTTGTCCATAGACCTCGGACGTACTGCAGAGTTGAATAATTGGATCAATACCCGTTAGACGGATGGCATCAAATAAATTGGTTGTGCCTAGGATATTATTGGATAGTACTGCGTGTGGTGTGATGAAGGAAGCGCGAACATTGGCATGGGCGGCCAAATGAAAAACTGCGTCCGGTTGAGCGTCTCGTACCGCCGTCAACACCGAGCCAAGATCCATTAAATCGCACTCGTGAATTGTGATTTTATTGCAAATGGCGGCGAGATTGTCGGTTGTTGTAGTGCTATGCCAGCGTGCCAGACCGTGCACCGCAACGTCCGGATGGTTTTGTACAATATACTCGGCGAGGTAGCTGCCACCGGAACCAGCGATACCGGTGATTAGAATACGGCGAAATTGTCGCGGTTTATCGTTCATAGTCCCACTCCTTAAAAGCGGTGAGATTTTTTTGCGCCCGGTCGGCCTCGGCTGCGGAGTAATCTTCACCCGGATCATAGAAGATAATCTGGCTGCCATTGCTATCGAATTGAAAGGGTACCCAAAGAATTTTATTTAATTTCTCGCGAATTTCTGCATGTCGTTCCGGTGGGGCAAATAACACCATAAATCCGCCTCCACCGGCACCGGTCAGTTTACCACCTAAAGCGCCAGCTCGACGGGCGGTCGCATAGATAGAATCTACGTCAGGGTTGGTAACCTGTTCTGAAAGGCTACGTTTCGCTTGCCAAGCTTCGTGGAGCAGATTGCCAAAATCTGTTAAATCGCTACGACTATTCAGCAGGATAACAGCTTCTTTGACGAGAGTAGCCATTATCTGCAGCTGCCGTCTTTTTGATTGAATATCGTTGACGTAACTCTTGGCGACATCGGACGCAGTGCGTTTGATACCAGTATAAAACAGCATCAGATGTGAGTTGAGTTGTTCCAGTCGTTCGCGGCCAATTGTCATTGGTTGGACACCAACCTCGCCGTTGGTATGAAAAGTGACATGATTTAATCCGCCATAGGCGGCCAAAACCTGGTCTTGTGAACCGACAGTTTCTTTGAGCATTTCTTGCTCAACATGAATACTTTCCATTGCTAGTTGATGCTTACTGGGAATCTCACCTTTTAAGGCATGTAAAGCGTGTAATAGCCCTACCGTAAAGGCCGAACTTGATCCCATCCCGCTCCGTGCCGGTAAATCGCCATCATGATGAACCTCGACGCCGGATGGCAGATTCATAAATCGTAAAACTTCACGAGCGGCCGGATGTTTGAGTTTGTCGACACTGGAAACTCGCTCGATATAGGAGTACACAATTCGATATTTGTGTTCAAAAAATGGCGGTAAGTGCCGGCAAGTTAAATAGCAATACTTGTCAATTGCGGTTGCCAAGACTGCGCCGCCGTGTTCCCGGTACCATGCCGGGTAATCGGTGCCGCCGCCGAAAAACGAAATCCGAAATGGCGTTCGACTGACAATCATTGGAATAATCTTTGCGCGATAGCATACGCGGCTGGTGTCCCGATGTCGAGAAACTTACCGGTAGTCTGGAACACCCGAAGCCCACGCCCAATCCATGCCGGGAACATCTCGCGTTCAATGGAAACCGCCCGGTCTGACGGGATACTATCCAGCGCTTCCTGATTCAATAGGTAAATGCCGGCATTGATCCAACCGGGACCGGCTTGGCCTTTCTCATTAAACTTGGTGACGTAACCGGCAGCATCGAACTCGATGCGACCGCTGGCTAATGTGTCCGGCACTTCGCGAACGACAATCGTCGGTGCACCGGTAGTAAATAATGCCGGCAAATCTACCTCGCAAAACGAATCACCGTTCATGACTAAGACTGGGCTGGGCAGTTGCGCATGACGGAGGGCACCGGCAGTCCCTAGCGGTTTAGCCTCGGCGGAATACTGGAGCGTCATCTGCCGGTAACTATCGCCGAGCATGACGGCGACTTGCTGGGCTTGGTAGCCGGTGCAGATTACGACACGTCTCACGCTAGCATCAGCCAGTTGATCAAGCAGCCGGTAAATAAAAGGGCGACCTGCAACCGTCGCAATGACCTTCTGACGGTCAGCTACGACAGCGCGCAGTCGAGTGCCTTGCCCACCAGCTAGAATGGCGGCCGCGAGATCAGACATTCTTTAGGGGTGAGCGTTTGAGGAGCTGGTAGCCCTTAATCAACTCGCGGATGCCGTCGTCGAGACTGCGTTTGGCTTCAAAACCAGATTCGCGGAGTCGCTGATTGGAGACGACGTAGTTGCGTTTGTCCGGGTCCTGACCGACTTCGGCAAAATGGATGTAAAAGTCCGGCACGTTCTGCCTGATTTTGATGGCGAGCTCTTCCTTGGAAATGTTAGCCGCATCAAGACCGCAGTTGTAAGGCTTACCAGTCATCTTCGTCGAATTGCGGAGGCAATGGATGAAGCAATCAGCCACATCGCGGATGTGTACGAAGTTGCGTTTGAATTGCTTCTCAAAAATAACTAGATATCGATCGGTGACGGCAGCGTAAACAAAATGGTTTACGAGTAGGTCCAGCCGCATGCGGGGAGACATCCCGAAGACGGTAGCGAGACGGAGAGTGATGGTGTTGGGAGAGTCGAGGAGGGTTTTTTCAGCTTCGGACTTGGTAAGACCGTAGAGGGAGATAGGCTCGAGTAGTGTTTCTTCGGTGCAGAATTCACTACCGGTTTTGGTGCCGTAGCCACTATTAGTGGTAGGGTAGATAATTAGTTGCTGGGTAGAACGGCAACGGTTGAGGAGTTGAATGGCTTCGAGGTTGACAGACCGGGCGAGGCTAGGGTCGCGGTCACAGGCTGGAGCACCAACAATGCAGGCGAGAGGAATGATGACGTCGTGTTTACGGAGGAGATCGGTTAATTGTTTTTTATCACGTGCATCTCCGAATATGAAATCAAAGTGAGGATTGGCGCAAAATTGGAAGAGAGAGTGCTGTCCATAGATGAGGTTGTCGAGAACGGTAACGGTATAGCCAGCATCCAATAGGCGTTCGCATAAAACGCTGCCGAGATAACCTGCACCGCCGGTGATTAAAATACGTTCGCTCATTTATTTGCCTAAATTTTAGATGATAAATCTATAGCATGACTTGATTGTTGTCTACTTCAACATCAAGAATTAATTTGGAGATAGACACATATTGTTAAGTGACAGTCGAGTTCAAGCATGTGTGTATTTGGTCCAGAATTTGAATGGGTTGCCTGCACCACTATAGAAGAGTTTTTTGCGTAAGAACCGCACCGCATGTAATTCGGGAGCTATCCGATATTGTTTCCTGCTGAGGCGATGGCGATATACGCGGCCAATCACCCGCGCCGCCATCGTTTTACAAGTACGGATTACGCCCTTATTTTGAGTGCCAGCCACATTTTCGAGCGCGTTTGACAAAATGCTCATGTAAGTGATATTTCCCATCCATTTCCGTTCTTGTGCTCTATACCAAGGGCTGCGACATCCTGTTAGATCATAATCGTCAAAGAGCCAATCCGCCCAACCCTCCAGCGATTCTGGTGGTTTTAGTCCATGTTGAAGAGCGAGATTGAAGTCCGGTGTGCCGGGTAACGCAGTATACTGTGCCATGGTCTCTGTTTGTGCACGAGGATGATCGCGGCGGAGCCGGAATGCCAAATCTATCGTTTGATTCATCTCTTCAAAGGTTTCGGTGGGGTATCCAATCATGAGGGCGAAAATGGCTGCAATGTCGAACTCGCGACATCTCAGGTTGGCCTCTATAGTGGTCTCTACCTTCAGACCTTTCTGCATGAGATCAAGGATACGTTGTGAGCCAGACTCGGCACCAATCTTAAGCGTGTGCGAACCGGCGCGCTTCATGAGTGCGAGTTCTTCACGGGTAGCTTTCATTAACACATCGGCGCGAGTTCCTGAGGTGTAAAAACTCACATCAAGTCCCGCGCGAACCATACCCTCGAAGATGGCGTGGGCACGCTTGCGTTGGATATAGAACTCGTCATCTCGCAACCAGAATCCATCCAAGTGAAAGCGTTTAATACCGGAGGTAATTATATTTAGGGATTTCTCAACAGACATAGCGCGCCACTTCCTCTGGCGAATTGACGCGCTACTACAAAAGCCGCAGGCGAATGGACAACCGCGACTAGTTTGGCCCAAATCAAGCGTTCGCAGACGATTCCGCACGTACATGTCTCGATGAACATATTTTTCTACATCGATAAGTTCCCAAGGTGTTTCCAGTAAATCCTCAATGTTTAGCAAGGGGCGGAGCGGCGTCTGCACAATATCCGAAGCATTCTTAAACACTAGTCCTTTGATGTCAACCAGCGAGCGACGTTGGGCAAGCGCATCGACCAACTCCAGCATGGTTTCGTCTCCTTCTCCGACTACGACCAAATCGACATTTGGATGTTGTATGGTTTGTAATGGGGTAACAGATGGATGTGGTCCACCCCAAACAATCGGCACTTGGGTAACCTCACGTACTATCTTGGCAAGATTCAAGGCGTTGCGAATCTGGGTGCCTGTCATTGTGGAAATACCCACGCAAATGAGATCGCTGGAAATCCAGTCGCGAAGAATCTCCCGATTCACACATTCTGTCCTCTGATCAAAGATCTTAACGCTATAACCAGCTTTCAATAAGGGTGCCGCAATAGTCAGTAGGGCATGCGGCGGAGCGACAGTTGACCCGTAATCAAATCCTGTCTTTGGGTACAGCAACACGACATGGGGTTTACAATTAGACTGCGCCATAGATTATCCAATCTTCATTTCGTCCGTAAGGACTTCTCATTTTATTAATTTTGATTTAAAGTGCGTATCCAAGTTAAAAACTACCGGACACAAAAAACGTAGCAAATTGAGACTTAAATTGCTTTTTACAAGCTTATATATATAATATATTCTTCTGGTAAACAAGCTATTCAATTATGAGTTCATTTCTGTCGAAATGTAAGTCGAAGTCCATCTGGTGGCAGACAATGTTTTTAGTGTTGGTCGTCTATGTGTTCTTGTTTGGGTGGTTGGCGTTTCGACGATACAATGCATGTGTTACACAATCCGGCGACACGGCGGTTTTCGAGTGTGCTTTTTACAATACGCTGCACGGAAATCTTTTTTGGAACTTTGGTGCCGCGAGTTGTTATTTCGAGGCGCATCCCGAACCGTTGATGTTTCTTTATGTTCCGCTTTACGCCATTGCACCAAGTCCTGAGATTCTCATTTTTATCCAAATCCTGTGTATCGCAGTAAGTAGTATCCCTGTATTTTTGATTGGATGCAAAGTTTTACGACATGAAGGCGCCGCGGTATTGGCGGCTGTGGCATTTCTCTTTTTCCCGTCAATTGTATCACAAAATATCAGTCAGGTACACACAGCTGTTTTTCCATTGCCATTTCTGCTGTTTGCTTTCTACTACTTTCAGGAGGGGAGGTTTTGGTGTTTCGTTATTCTACTAGCTGTGGCGTCATGCGGTTGGGAGTCAAGCGCGATGACGGGAACAATGTTCACGCTCTATGCTTTGTGGAAGCGCCGTGGACCGCGCTGGGTGTTAACGTCATTGGTGATTCCTGTTGGGATACTCGCTTTTAACTTAGGAATTGTCCGTTCGCATTTTGTCCGTGGAATAGAGTATTCTGTATTCCGTCACTTTCCCGGATTGGGTAATTCAATGAGGGAGTTTGTGCAATTAGCCATCACTCACCCGGGACTCGTTGTTGAACGATTGTTGACGACCCGTAACGCTTTGTATTTGATTTTGCTACTCACAGCTGTGGGTGGCGTTTTGCCGTTTTTTGCTATTGAAGTCTTGTTTGTTTTGCCTGAGCTTTGTCTGAATCTACTAGGTGACGACGGCATGAAGGTAATCGCGTATCTGTATAATGTTCGGGTTGGAGCATTTCTTATTGTCGCGACTCTGTACGCAACGGCACGGATGCAGCGATTACTGGAGCGCAAGTTGAGTGGTGGATGCTATACGCCAGTAATCACCGGGTGTGTTGCGATGATGTGTCTAGCAAGCTGGTGGCAGTGGTTTAATCCGCAGGAATATCAGTACGATGTCGTGCACGAGACACGACAGCGGGCATTCAAGCGAATCCCTGCAGATGACTCGTTGGTGGCCGGCCCAGGTCAGGTGCTGGCACATCTTGCTCACCGTAAACTGCTCGCCGATCAAAAGATGATTACTGCGAATCCTAATCAAGCGTTCAACTACAACTGGGTTTTTTTTGATATGAACTACCAACGGCCTATTCTTGGTGAATTTGTACCGCGTGAACTACTTATAGCATATGGCACAAATGCTAATTACCAATTAATTTTTGCAGAGAACAACATCTACATACTGCGCCGTAAAGAAGCGATTCCGCCCAGTCAAGTGACACCAATCCGCTATATGAGCGACGAGCCTTTATTGCGAAAAATGCAAGGCGGTGGTTCATGAAGACAAAAATCAACTGGCAATCCAGAATTGCCCCAGTAATGCTGGGGATGGTTCTGGTTCAGATATTAATGTTTTTTTTTGGATTAATTGTACCTCTGAATCGGATACTACTAGAATACAATAAAACAGTGGGGGAGCGGTTGGCATTAATTGAGCCTCGCGGAGCTTTTATTAAAAATGTAGCCGAGCAATTGCCAAAGGTTGCTCGTGTTTATCTCCTCCATCCAGAGCCGGTAACGCATAAGTTTTCCATTTACTATTTCTATCCTCGAATAGTTTCCATCTCAATGATGAACGCCAATTATGAGGGGGGGTATGAACGATGGGATGAGCGACCTTCCATGGCGTGGCTCCAGACGAATCAGTTTGATTTTGTTCTATCTTATAAGGATCGCACGCTCGTTGCTGTGCAACCGGCGCACTCCGGGGTGTATTCTAATGATTGACGCATTGCTAATTCTAGCGGCGGTGGCAACGATTACGGTTGGCGGTATGACAGTGTTCTATGCGGTAGTTCAAGAGCCGCAGCGTTATTTTCGTACTGAACGAATTGTGTACTCTTATCCACTTGGGTTAGCAGTCCTCGGTATGCCAATGTTTGTCACGTCTTGGATGGGGTTGCATCTCAATGCGCTGGTTGTCATGGCGTTGGTATTAATGATGGCAGTCGCTGTTCGATGTTGGCGAAAAATAACGTGGCATTCTTTTTGGCTGATGCCAAGCACGGTTGGTAGTAATTCTAAATCATTAACCGAAGTTGAATTGATATTGGTTGTGATTATTCTCGGATGTCTAGGTGCGCGTTCAGTAGCCTGCTTACTAACCCCCTTAGTTGATTGGGACGCTCTTTGTTTTTGGGGGCTAAAGTCAAAGATTTGTTATTTCAGTACAATCAAGGATGCTGCGGACTATTTTACTAGTCCTGTTTATCGGTTCACCAACCAAACATATCCCTTATTATGGCCAATGATGTATGCATGGGTTTGTACAGTGTTAGGCAGGTTCGATGATCTTCGCATGCTGGCTATTAATCCACTGAACCTTATTGTTTTTACATGTCTGTTTTATTTTACCATGCGCCACTATGTTAGTCGCTTGGTCGCATTAGCGGTGGCTACTATGGTAGCCACTCTTCCATCCACAATGCACTACATCGAATGTGGGCAAGCTGATATTCCACTAATGCTCATTAGTGGGGCATCCTTATTTGCGCTCTTGGATTGGTTTCACAATCATCGGAGAGACTCGATTGTGTTAGCAAGTATTCTCATGGGAGGGGCACTCTTTGTTAAGCATGAGGGGCAAATCTTAATGCTGGTAGATCTTACGCTCATCGCGGCATCTATTCTTTTCGTGGTCGAGTCCGCTAAGAGACGGCGGTTATGGAGGCACGCCGCTCTCTATGTTGCCATCGCCATGATAATGATTGCGCCGTGGTTGTGGTATAGGAGTAAAATTCCGAAAGAGGCTTGGCAAATTGGTGGTCAAGGATTCTCACGAGTTCGTTGGGAGGAACTACCGACATTTTTGTATACCATCAGCCAAAATGCGTTGCATTGGTATAATGGAGTGGGTTTACCTAAGTGGAATCTACTTTGGCCGATTTTAATTTTCTTTTGCTTTTTGTCAAAGGCTCCACGGCATTACCCTTGGAGCTTATTGATGATAGCGTTTGCCTTGCATGCAGGGGCAGTGGTTCTGATTCATTTGGCTTCACAGGTGCCATTAACATTACAGCATGAGTTTGCATTGGAGCGTTATACAATTATCATGTTACCGCCCCTATGGATTATGCTTGCCGTTAGTCTTGAAGAGTGGTGGTTGGTTTGGAGGTCTTCCCATGGTGATGTCTCGCCACAATAAGTTCGCTTTTCAGATGCGAGTTTTGATTGCTTTGGGAAATGGCCACCAGTTTAACTGGAGCTTGGCGGAGGTGGCGTTGTTAGGACAACGATATCGCTATTTATTATGATTGAATTGATAAATAAATAATGTATACGCCACACGCGCAAACGGTTGATATTCTCGCAACCAACTCCACTCTGGCCGCATGAGTTGCGATGCGGACACTACCAACCAGCCTTCATTAATTTGATGTGCTTGTTCGGCGGTGACGCGAGTGTTGGGGATTTTTAAGTCTTCAATTGAGTACTGCGTGCCAAAGTAATCAAGGTAGATGTGCTGAATGCCTCGCTCAGCGAGAAAGGTTTTGAGTCGTTTGGCGTCCTGTCCCCAGTCGTAATTGGAATCCACGAGGTACCGATATCCATTACGCGATCCACCTGCGAACTCGTTAAAGTATTGCAAATAGAGAGGATAGGTAAACAGTGCTTCGAATATCAACCAACCAACTAACACACTGGCAGTGATTCGTGCTCGGTATGAAATCGACGGCCAGAGCGCGGCAATTCCAACTGCCAACAATGGATAGATTGGCAGTGTATGACGAACGCCAATATTTACTTTGCTAGTCATCCCCATCAGTAAATAAACCAATGCTGCTATCCATGGTATTAGCATGGAGAAACTCAGCGAGCGAATCTGTTTGCCGAGTAGTACCAATGCTGCTCCCAGAAGTAGTAAAAGAGGAATCGGTGTTTTTAACGCCATTGCAAAAGGGAAGTAGTACCACCAGCCGCCGACCTTCCATTTTCCCAAAAGATAACCTTCCCGCATGTGGTGGGCTTGCGCTAGTCCGATCGATAGGCCTTTAAAAAAATCGCGCGGCAACAGTAGTGGCCGTAAGGTGGAAAACCATTCTGGCACGCCAAGAAGATCTGCCTGTCCAGGGTCAATCGGTGGTGGGGTTTTCCATTCAGGAAAATAGGCAATTAGCAACACAATCCAACCCGCAAGTATGCCCCAGAGACAATTTTTGAAAACGTCTCGCCAGTGACGCCAGTTTGGTTTTTGACGGAAATAATAGAGGATAATTAACGTCACAAAAATTGGTCCCAGTGTCAGTGCGGTATATTTCAGGGCTAAAGCACATGCGGTTGCAATACCGGCCCAGATTACAGTTCGTCGGTTTGGCTGTTCCAGAAATCGTCCAAAAGCAAATACGGCTACGGGAGTCATGAGCATCGCTCCTACATCCGTAATTACTAAGTGTCCGTATCCTAACGCCAGCGGATTAGCCACCCACATTATTAGGGCTAGTACGGCCGCTTCTGGTCCAGCGAGACGTTGTGCCCACCAAAAAATAAACACACCAGCCAGTAACGTCAGCACGACTTGTACAAGTCGTGCACGGAATAGCATCGCATCGCCGTTGTTTGAGCCCTCATAAACAAAAATCTGCCCAAATAATTGTCCTTCCGGCATTGCCCAGAAATACCAATCGTTGCGTCCGTGAGGAAATAGTGACTGAACCGGCTGCAGCTCGCAACGCCATGAAAGAGTCCAGGGATAACCAACTTTCTTTTCAAGCAATGCCTTTGCATTATCGGAAAGGCGGATATGCATACCGAGCAGTGGCAAGCTGGCAAGCATCTGTCCTAGGGGAGGGTGGTCAGCAATGAGATAGTAGCGGTAGCCCTGCCAAAATGAATACCCAGATCCAAGAAATGTCGTCTCGTCCACTGTGGCAGAATCTTGTCGTGAGACGCCAACCATCAGGATGGCCATAACACTTAAAAGAAGAGTGGCTAATCCTATGCACAACCTATTCCGGCTAACATTCACAATGGGCTGCGCTCAAATTTTCTGGTAGCTGCTGAATCGCATGCGCAACAGCCCTGAAAAGTGTTCGACAACGCTTCCGAACATTTTTGCGCGCGTGTCAGGATCCTCAATCCATTCTACGGGGATTTCGAAAATACGTAGGCCATGACGTTCAGCGAGGAGAAGTGTCTCACAATCAAAAAACCAGTTATTATTTTTCACATGTGGTAGTAATCGCAGTGCTACCTCACGTCGTAAGGCCTTAAAACCACACTGGGCATCTGCAAAGCCTGGCCAAAACATCAGCTTGATTAGACTATTGTATCCTCGTGAAAGGAATTCTCGCTTTGGCGATCGATTAATCCGCGAAGCTCTCATCAAGCGCGAGCCGATGGCGATATCATACCCACTGCTCAGGCCTTGTACCATTAATGGATAATATTTAACATCGGTGGAGAGATCGACATCCATATAGCTGACAATATCGGCTTTGCTCTGGCTCCAGACAGTGCGCAATGCGAGGCCACGACCTTTTTTAGGAATATGTAACGCTTTTACATTTGGGTACTGTTTTTCGAGTTCTTGCGCGATTTCCCACGTACGATCAGTGGAGGCGTTATCAGCAATCACAATACTGGATTCAAATAACTTCTGTTCACCAAGAAATTTAGTCAGCCGTTCAATACACTTTGGAAGATCATTTTCTTCGTTATAAACTGGGATTGTGACTTCAGCATTCATATGTGGAACGTTAGCATGCTCGCCAATCGAGTGTCAATGCATCGGCGCCGTCATGTACAACGTGTACTTGCGCTTTTTGGTCATGTTGTTGTAGGTTGATAGTCTATGAAAATTTTTGTCACTGGCGGGGCGGGGTATGTTGGTAGCATTTGTAGCGAGGAACTACTGAACGCAGGGTATGAAGTGGTTGTATTCGATAATCTCACGGAGGGGCATCGGCAAGCTGTGGACACTCGTGCGACCTTCATCCAAGGCGACTTACTTGACCGAACGTTTCTCAGTGCGACGCTCTTGCAAGTCCGTCCCGACGCTATCATGCATTTCGGCGCGGCGACACTTGTGCCGGAGAGTATGTCTCAGCCCGGTAAGCACTTTCTTAATAATGTCGCTGGCGGGGTGAACCTATTGGACGCGTGTGTTCAAGCCGGTGTTAAGAAGTTTATTTTTTCTTCAACATGTGCAATTTTTGGTATTCCAGACAGCCCGTTTCTAAGTGAGGATTTGCCAAAGAAACCAATTAATCCATACGGTGAATCTAAGTGGATGTTTGAGCGTGTCTTGGACTGGTATAACAAGCTGTTTGGTATTGATTATGTTTGTCTACGGTATTTCAACGCCTCCGGTGCAACTAGTAAGTTCGGGGAGCATCATAATCATGAGACACATTTAATTCCGATTGTCTTGCAAGTTGCGCTCGAACAGCGTCCGTATGTGGAAATCTATGGGACCGATTATCCGACGCCTGATGGTTCATGCGTTCGGGATTACGTTCACATTGTTGACCTTGCGCAAGCCCACATCTTGGCGTTGCGCTATCCGGAGAGTACAGTTTTCAATCTAGGTAGCGGCAATGGGTTTTCTGTCAAAGAGGTCATTGAAACAGTTCGCAAGGTTACTGGTCATGCCATTCCGACTAAAGAATCGCCACGCCGTGCTGGTGATCCACCCAAGCTGGTTGCCGACTCGACAAAGGCGCGCACAAAGCTCGGTTGGAAGCCGCGATTCGAATCAGTCGAAACAATTATCACAACGGCTTGGCAATGGCATAAGGCGCACCCAAAAGGCTATCAGTAAAAGGAATTATTCATTCTATGAAAATCGTTGTCGCTTATTCAGGTGGATTGGATACTTCGGTCATTCTAAAATGGCTGAAAGAAACTTACCGGTGTGAAATCATCGCTTTCTGCGCGGATATTGGGCAGGAGGAGGAGTTGAAGGGGCTGGACCGGAAAGCGAAAGCGACCGGTGCGAGCAAGTTTTATGAGGTAGATCTCATCGAGGAGTTTGCGCGGGATTTTATCTTTCCGATGATTCAGGCCAGTGCGATTTACGAAAATCAATATTACCTGGGCACTAGTATTGCGCGGCCGCTGATTGCGAAAGCGCAGGTTGAGATTGCGAAGAAGGAAAAAGCTGACACAGTTGCGCATGGTGCCACCGGTAAAGGAAATGACCAATGCCGGTTTGAATTAACCTATGCGGCACTTGCGCCAGATTTGAAAATCATCGCGCCGTGGCGGTTGCCGGAATACCACAATCAGTTCAAAGGCCGGTTGGAAATGCTGGCGTATTGTCAGGAAAAAGGAATCCAAGTCGAAGCGTCAGCGAAGAAACCTTATTCGATGGATCGGAATCTTTTGCACATTAGTTTTGAGTCCGGCATTCTTGAGGATCCGTGGATTGAACCACCGGCGGATATGTTCAAGCTCAGCGTTGCGCCAGAGAAAGCACCGGATAAAGCGGAATATGTCGAACTTGATTTTGTTGCCGGTAATTGTGTTGCCATTAATGGTCGGCGGTTGAGTCCAGCGAATGTTTTGCGGACGCTCAATAAACTTGGTGGTAAACACGGCATCGGGCGAGTTGATTTAGTGGAAAACCGGTTCGTCGGTATGAAATCGCGCGGCGTTTATGAAACACCGGGCGGTACGATTTTGCATTTTGCGCACCGGCAGGTGGAGACGCTGACGATGGACCGGGAAGTTATGCATCTGCGGGATTCGTTGATTCCTCGGTATGCAGAGCTGGTGTATTACGGATTCTGGTTTGCACCGGAACGCGAGGCATTGCAGGCACTCGTCACCGAGAGCCAGCAGCATGTGACCGGCACTGTTCGCTTGAAACTTTACAAAGGCAATATCATTACCGCCGGCCGCAAATCGCCGGTGTCGTTGTATAATCCACACGTCGCTACGATGGAAGCCGACCGGGGTGCGTACAATCAGACGGACGCTACTGGCTTCATCCGTCTCAATGCGCTCCGGTTGCGGACGCGAGCGAGTGTGCTTGGTAAAAAGAAAAAATGATTCTCGACTGCTTACCGCAATGGCGCCGGTACGCCGCGACGTTACCGGGACTCGTCAAGGTGTTCGAGCATTTGCAAACGCTGGATGACGGTTGTCCGAATGGCCGGTATGAGTTGGACGGTGACCGGATGTATTGTCTTGTCCAGCGGTACTGGACGAAAGCGCACTCGCAAGCGGCATTCGAAGCGCATCGGAAATATGTGGATGTGCAATTCATGTTGGCGGGTCGCGAGACAATTCTGTGGGCGCCGCTGGCGGCGTTGACGACAGTGACGCAACCCTACGATTCCAGTCGAGATATTGAATTTTTCGCGCCAGTGGCCGGTGTGACGCCGGTACTACTCGGCGTTCAGCAGTTCGCAATTCTCTTTCCGGAGGACGGGCACGCGCCCGGCGTTGAAGTGGGCGGAACGACGGAAGTGGTGAAGGCGGTAGTCAAAGTGCGCTTGCCGGAAGCGCATTGAGACGATATGTTGGCAGGCAGTGATGAGACTCTTC
>Ga0208872_1001618_pt1 | contig 13669 bp, 17 predicted proteins | sample CryBogCBH12Aug08_FD_185508 | JGI IMG/M metagenome (GOLD analysis project Ga0208872, IMG submission 185508) | Freshwater microbial communities from Crystal Bog, Wisconsin, USA - CBH12Aug08 (SPAdes) | ecosystem: Environmental > Aquatic > Freshwater > Lake | place: Crystal Bog, Wisconsin, USA...
CCGTCGCGTTCGTCCACAAATTGAAATTGTTCAAAGTCACCGCCGCATATTGCCCCGATGTCACATACACCCCGCGACTGCTGCACCGCTGCACCGTCACGTTCCCCAGCGCATAGTTGTTGAAACGCGTGTCCGGCTTTTCAAACCGGATCCCGTCTCCCGCATATTCCACCACGCAGTTGCTCATGGTAATGTCTCCCGTCGTAACCCGAATCCCATACCAGTCATTCGGCGTCTTGTTTGGACCGGCGGAAGTCAATAATATCGGCGAACCCACTGTGCCGGCGGCGTTGAGGGTGCCGACGATGATGAGTTCACAACGCGACCGATCCGATCCACCGGCTTGATTGTCATGCAGACCATCAACCAACACCGTGGTTCCCGGCAAAATTGTCAGACTTCCCGCCACCGTCACATCTCCCACCATCAATACAGTTCCGCTCCATATTTGCGAACCATTGACATTTCCAGATACTTGCGTTACGCCGGGATAGTTATAGCTGAAGTTTTGCATCACTCCAGGATTGCCGCTGCTGAATGAACCGGCATACCAGTTTGGAATCATTACTTCCGCCTGACCGCCATCCAGAATGTCATAAATCCGGCTTAAATTCTTTTGCCCCTGCGCCAATTCCGTCCCAGTGGGATTGCCCCAATAATTTCCACCGGCAAGGATAGCGCTGCCGCTGTCATTGCGGAGTTCAAAGGTGGTGTTCTGGTAGATATCATTGCCGGCGATCGTGAAAGGTGACGGTCCGCCGCCGCCGACATACACCCCCGCGCCGCCGTTGTTGTAAATCGCGTTGCCGACAACTCCCGTCGCGCTCACACCAAAGTTCACCAGTTGCAACCCATTCCCGCCGTTACCGCTAATCGTGTTGCTGATCACGCCAACGGTCATGGAGCTTAAATTGAGACCGCCACTCCCATTGCTTTGCACCAGATTGCCCGACGCTTCCACCCATCCACCCCAGTTGTCAGACTCTCCCCAACCGCTGTTTCGTGATACAGTGCAGCCGCTCATTTGCAGGCTCGCCCCATTCTCTAAATTAACCCCATCTTGTCGATTGTTTGTCACCGTGCAGGATGACAGTGTCAATTGACTGTTGTATTCCAAGACCCCACCTCCGTTTTGACCGACCACACATCCAGTTGCGGTTACCGCGCCATTGCCACATATTCCCCAATCACCATTTTGGAACACGCCGCAGGCGTTCAGGGTCATCGCTCCGCCATTAATGCCCCTGCCTCCATTCTGGCTCACCGTCGTCCCCGTCGCCGTCAGTGGTCCGCAAACGATGCCGAAGCCACTGTTACCCATCGCCATCCCACCAACCAACGTCACCGGCCCGCCATCACTCTGCAATCCCGTCGCGTTCGTCCACAAATTGAAATTGTTCAAAGTCACCGCCGCATATTGCCCCGATGTCACATACACCCCGCGACTGCTGCACCGCTGCACCGTCACGTTCCCCAGCGCATAGTTGTTGAAACGGGTATCGCTGTTTTCAAAGCGGATGCCATCATTCGCATACTCCACCACGCTATTACTGATAGTCACATTGCCTGCAACCATTCTTATTCCATACCAGTCGCCAGGTGTTTTAACCGGCCCGGCAGACGTGAAAAGTATCGGCGAAGCCGCCGTGCCAAGCGCATTGAGCGTTCCGCCGTTCACAATGATTTCCACGCGGCTCGAATTGTTGCCACCAGCTTGCGTGTCAGTGTTTGGCTGGCATTGAACGATTGTACCCGGAAGAATTGTGAGCGACTTGCCCGCGCCGATTGTCATGTCACCCGACACATAAACGACACCCGACCAAACAGTGTTTTGAACGAGCGGGCCACTGTTTGTTCCCGAAACAAAATACGAGCCGAGGCTGGCAGAAATTTGAAAAGGCTGATTCGTGCTATACGAGCCATTGCCGTATGGGTAGCCGTAAGTTCGCGCGTAATACGTTCCCGCTTGAGTCACAGAATAATTGATTTGTTCATTTTGTCCGGCTGGATTGTAAGAACTAGCGACCCACGAAGCATCGGAACCATAAAGTTCGAGATCAAAATCTTTGTTGGTCGGCACCGACAAAGAAACGGTTAATGTTCCTACGTTGTTGACTTGGATTTGATACCAATGCACAGCGGTTGGAGAAAAGATGTAGCCAGTGTTGGTTGAACCCAACGGAAGAGGGGTTGCCGTCAAAGATGAACTGTTCGATCCATTTGTATCAAGGTTAATATAGGTGCTCGCATTATTTAACGTCACTTGAATTGCGGCACTTGTTCCGATCAGAGTCGAACTATTGTAGGCTTTTGCCGTCAAAGTATGTTGGCCGCCATCTGCCGTTGCCGTGTTCCAATTCCAAGAGAATGGCGCGGACGAATCCGCGATTTGAAGCAATCCGTCGAGATAAAATGAAACACTTGTGGCTGTCGGGGCAGTTACTTGAACCGTCGTCGAGCCGGAAAGTGTGGTGTTATTGGCCGGGGCGCTGATTGCGACCGTGCTGCCAGTAGGCAGCATATTAACCGTCGCAACCATGCTGTGCGTCGTGAGGCTGTTGACATCGGTTACATCCACCGAGTAGCCGCCGGCTCCGGGGCTTTGAACGCGGTAGGTCGAACCAGTCGCGCCGGCAATAGACACCCCATTGAGAAACCATTGATAATGGAACGGTTGCTGACCGGAAGCACTCACCGACAAGAGTAATGAGCCGCCCTGAGTATAGCTACCGCCCGCCGGCTGTTGATAAATTGAGGGGGCGGTTGGGTAGGCGTCCGCCAAAAATGCCTGTCGCAAATTGCTTTGATCGCTGGAATATGAATTTCGGTTGATCCACAGTTGATACAATGTCTCGGCAAATTGATAGAATTGAGCCGACGTGTAGCCGGGAACGGTTTGGGGAAGATATGCGCCTTGACTCGTATAAAGCCAGCCATCGTCAGTCTCCGTCAGAAGCCCTTGAGAAATAATTGTCGGGTCTGCGTTGAGCAATCCGCCGTGAGAACTTGAGCTGACGATTACATCGAAAGTGTTCCCGCCATTACGCGCTGCGAAGTATAGTCGACATTGACGATTGAACGCATCCTGTTTTACCGCATTTGCGAAAGCAGTGAGGCTGGCATTGATTGGCCAAGAAGCAGCTTCCACAGGGGCGGAAATGGAGGCAACGCCTAGCTGTTCCATCGCCACGTCGAAAAGTTGATCCTGCGCGTAATCCAAAACGACCTGTCCGGCAGCGCGATAATCGCCGGCGTTAATATCGTCAACAATCCGGGGCGTCTCAATGAAAGCGCCAATCAGTTTTTCATAAGGAATACCCTCGTAGTCAATATCGCCGGGCGATTGTGCCAGCAATTGCTGAATCGCGCTGTCAGACAAGTCAGTGACATTCCAAGTTGTCCGAATGTAGTGGTAAAGGTCGGACTCTGAAATGCTTTGTGAAAAGCCATTGAGGCCAAAGGCAAGCAACGCACTTGTGATAATGGTTCCAAATAATTGGCGGATTTTCATTTGAATAGTCCTTTTATTTCTTGAACTGACCAACCTCGAAAAGCAATCCTTTGCATTTTCTCATGCTGCCGATTAGTGCCACTGCTTTTTCATTAGCCATATCATCTTTAAACTAATCCCTTCCGAAATTGCAAGCTTTAAAATCTGACCAACAAACAATTGGTCCGTATTCGTGGGCATGTGCGGTGGTTGTCTTGGCTGTTTGACATGTTCGGTTTGGCGAGCAACTGAAAATAACACCTCAGCCGTAGCCTAGCCGGCCGCTGAGGGAGTTTTGTTCTGTGTTCACCACCCCCACCGCTCGTACCACCCGGTACCGATCTCGCAGCCGGTAAACCCGAGCTTTTAAGGCCGGAAAAGTCGTCATCCACCAGACGAGCAGAATCGCGACAATGATCAAAAGTGGAATTACGAGGAGGGTAAGCGTGGTTTTCATCAATGCCATCAATACGTTACCCTTGGTTCAGGGTATTGTCAAACGCTAAATGAGTCATCGCTAAACGATGACCACTTATCGATATAGTCATCGCATAGTCATCGCATACAGATACAGATGTTTTATACGCGCGTCGCCATGCTAGGCGAACGGCTTACGAGCGAGGTCGAGGAAGGTCGAACGTGAACCGTTAAGAGTCGAACGTGAGGATCGTCGAATCAAATCATCGCTAGGATTCGATTTAAGCGCTTGAGCTACGTTGACCGAGTACGAGGCGAGAGATCGTGGCCGGCGTCGTGGCGAGGCGGCTGGGAGGTAAAGCGACCCGGTTTAGTGCGTTACGTCGAATCGTAAAAGAAAGACCGCGCCGGGTTTTCGAGGCCCGACGCGGTTTGCATGAAACACATCTATGACAACACCGAGACTTTAACCCTCGCTTTAAGGTATGTCAACCTCGAAGCCGAGACTCGCACGGGCAAAATCGCCGTGCGTGCGGGTCGCGTTCGCTCCAATTATCGTCGTCAGTTTTGTGTGATCAGTGAATTCGTAAAGTTAAGGTCGATTTTGTGGAAAGTAGAGAACGGGGGCTTATGTAGTATCCCAGGCGTCACGCGCGGCCCCACCCCTCCCCCGGCACCCACGCGTCAATGGTCGCGTGCCCGTCAAATTAAGATTGTAACCCTTTTCCTCAAATGTAACGACGGCTCAGTTACCTATTGCCAAACATAGTGCAGACGGTCGGTAAGTCGCAAACGACGCAAATACGACCTGACGCTTGGCGGATGACAGCCCAAAGAAGTCATTAGGAAGTCGAAAATCCTCCCCTCTGAAATCGGCTGCGACAGTGGTAAAAGCGGTTTTGAGAAAATCGCTAGTCGCAATGAAAGCCTACGGTCAAAAGTTTTACATTTTGGTTGCTCGTGTCCGCCGGTGGATAGTCACCCATCACCAGCCCCAAAACGACAGACACTAACTTTTGACGGCGTCACTTCGACATTCTGGGCGAGTAAGAATAAATGCCACAAGTTTGCCGGTGTACTTGGGTCGGATGCGAAAGGCGTCTGGCATAAAACATTTCCGGTCACAAAATAAAGCAAACCTCCCCGTCATTGAATTGACGTGAAAAGGATGGGGGATGCGATGTACGGATGGGTGGGCGAGTGAGCTTGCTGATTCATCTGGGGTGCAATGGGTGGCGTCAGTTGCCCGCGCTTAATCGCTGAATTTACGAGTCCAAGACTATCCTCCGGTGACAGCCGGAACGGTCGAAAATGACACAAGGGACGACGTAAAGAGAATTGTTCACACTGTCATGGTTGCCTGTTTGGGCGACTAGCGGTTTTCCGGTCACGCCTGCTGCCTGTTTGGGTGGCGGGCGTGACCACTTAATGACACGACTATTCGGCGCGAGCCGTCGAGTGGTCACGGTGGCAAGTCCGTGAAGCGTAACGCACAAAGTCAGAGCCACAGGAGAACTAAGATTATGACGGCATTAACCATTACGAACGGACGTGTGAACCAGACGAGCACGGCGATTTTGAATCGCAAGGGACTGGAAGTGGGGACGAAGTACGAGTTGGGGACGGGCGCGATTGCGGCGTGCCGGAAACAGTTACGGGAGTCGGGTTTGACGGCGAATGAAGCGAGCAAGAAGATTGCGGAATTCTTGAAGGGTAGCGGTGGGAACCTGCAATGGGCGCAGGCGCAGACGTTGTTGGAAGCGGCGCGAGCGAAGGGCCAATTTGCGACGACGTTCGAGTTGCGGGAGAAATCGTTTTGTTTGCGTGGTGGGGTGGCGCCGAAAGTGAAGGGCGAGAAGGCGGTGACGGTGGCGAAAGCGGTGAAAGATGCGCCGTTGGCGGAGTTGAACGCGGCGATGGCGGAACGGCTGGGGATTACGGTGGAAGCGTATGAAGCGATGATTGAGGCGAGCGTACCGGCGACGAAGGCACCGGTGGAGGTGTAACCCACTGATGAGCTGGTGAAATTCCAGCGAAACCGCCTGTGGAGGCGGTCTGGGAGTGGTCAACGCGGTCAACAATCAACCAAGGAGGATTTATGAGTTCTATCAGCCAGAAGATTCAGGAGTCGAGCGACTATTTCAAGGCGGTGTTCGGTCGCCGGCCACCGCACAACATGGAAGCGTTGGAAGCGTGGGAGATGGCGGCGAAAGAGATGGACCGGCTCAAGTCAACGCCAGCTGGGCGCAATGCCTTGCGACGGGACGGGTGGTTGTTGGAGGGGGACAGCCTCGCTGATGCGTTGGAAGCTGCGGAAGTGGAACGGAACGAGGAGTTCACGGCGATGACTGGGTTGGCGTGGTAGGCGCAGAGTGGCCAGGGCAACTTCGCGAACCGCCTCACCAGTCGTGTGTGCCGCGCTTTCGCTCCACGACATCACGACGAGGATTCAATCCGCCGCCTCACCATCAACTTCAGTCGCGGTACTTCACGGAAACCACCAAGGTTGGCTGCTGCTGCGAACGTCCAATTGTACCTACGATTGGGGAACACGAACGCGGCAGCAGTCAACCTGCTCTTTACGGTCACGGTCAACATCAACACGGTCAACACGAAAGGAAATCATCATCATGGATAAATCATCAACGAAACCGCTCACGAAACGTGAGCAAGCGGCAGTGAACCGCGAGTTGCGGGAATCACAATCACCGCGTCAGGCTGAACGCCGTTGCATCGACTAAAGGAACAACATGAACATGAACGCAACTATGCCCATGCCGGCGGCGACGGTGTCCATCTGGACGCCGTTCAATCGTAAGACGCCCAAGTCCACGCCGGAGACGCGGCGCGTGCTGCTGAACGGACGTTGGAAGAAGGTGGACGAGCAAGCATCGGCGGCCTATCGCTGGTTGAAAGGTGGGAACTGATGCCATCCCTCTGGTCGAAAGTCTCCGGCATCCTTCTCGGACTCTGACCTCAAGACAATCTCACGCCGGCCACGCCGGCCCTTACTTTCAGCCCACATCGCGTGTGGGTTGAACGAAAGGGCAAACGTATGAAGCATTGAACATGTAGGCACCGATTACGCCGGCCAGAGCGTGAAACTGAATCTGGACCACTCAGCCATCGGATTTATCCCACAATTAGCTTCAACGAGCTAAATGAGGGTTGCGTTCGATGGTTGATTGGTGCGCACGGCAGTCGTCGTGCGCCATAGTAAACACAACACGGAAAGGACAAAGCAACATGGCTAAGCACACCAAAATGATGACCCTCGACCAACGCCGCGACACGGTACTGGAACGCGACCGGCTGTACCCCAAGAGCCAGCGCCAACTGCAACACCGGTTCACCTCGGGCAAACTCGAAGCCCACCAGTTCCGCAACATCCACACCTGGCTCGTGCTCGCCGCATGTCGCCGGGCCCGCCTCACGGTCAGTGAATCCCTGCGTCTTGCCTCGGCTTGACATCACTGTTACCCTCACTTTATGGTTACTACTCAAACCAAGCCCGATACTGAAAAGCAGTTCGGGTGGCTGACCTCGGCGATGAAGAAGGTCGGCTCAGAAGCGCAGCTCAACGTCGCGGGCCATCTCCGCGCGGTGACGGGTGGCCGGCATTTCCTGCTGGCCAACTACCACAAGGACGACAGCATCCCGGCAGAAACCAAGTCCGCGCTGTACAAAGCGGTGTTCTCGGCAATCGCAGGGGTAGGCAATAACGGCAAGCCGGACTGGAGCAAGCTGCAAGGGCAGCAAGGCAACGGCAGCAAACGGGTTGACCCGATTGACGTGGTGCCGGCGCCGGTCGCTCGCATCGCAGACAATCCTCGCCCTGTGCCGCCGGTCGAAGTGCCACCGGTTGAGGTGGTTGAAGTGCCGCCGCCGGTCAAAGCGCCGGTCAAAGCGGTTGAGGCCGAGGTTGAACAACCGATTACCCCGCGCATCACACGGAAGCAGCCTGCGGCAGAAGGCGACAGCGAGGTGGCCGACCTGCTGGCCAAGCTGCTCAACGGTCGCATCGCGGCTTCGGCAACCGTGGACGAGTCCGCCATCGAAGCCATCGCCGACAAGTGCGCTCGCACAGCCGTCGCCGAGGCGCGCATCGACTTGGACAATCGCTTCGACAATGAGTTCGAGTCGAAGCTGAGGCAGCACATGGGTAACGGCTCCTTCCCTACCGACCGCGTGAAAGCGCTGATCGACGAGGCGATGGAAGGCATGGTCAAGCGGGTTTCAATCACGCTCCCCAGCGGTGAAGCCAAGGACATTTCGGGATTATGCCACGAGCTATTCCCGACGCTGCTCAAGATGGCGGCGGCACGGGTTAACCTGCTCATCACTGGCCCGACCGGTTCCGGCAAGACGCACGCCGCCGAGAAGGTGGCCAAGGCGCTTGACTTACCGTTCTATTACAACGGCGCCATCGACACCGAGTACAAGCTGAAAGGCTTCATCGACGCTGGCGGTAAGCTCATCAGCCCGGCCTTCCGTAAGGCGTGGCAGAATGGCGGCGTGTATTGCTTCGACGAAGTGGATGCTTCGTTGCCGCCGGCGGTGTTGTCGTTCAACGGCGCGCTGTCGAATCATCTGTGCGACTTCCCAGACGGGATGATCGAACGCCACAAAGACTGCATCATCCTGGCCACGGGCAACACCTGGCTCGGCGGCGCGACGTTCGACTACGTCGGCCGGATGAAGCAAGACGCGGCCTTTGCCGACCGGTTCGCCACCCTCTACTGGGGCGTGGATGAGAAGTTGGAGCGCGCCCTGTGCAGCAATCTGGACTGGGTTAAGTTCGTGCAAGCGGTCCGCGCCAACGTGGTGCGGCATGGCTTGAAGGTCATCGTCAGCCCGCGGGCCACGTTCAACGGCGAGAAGCTGCTGGCGGCGGGCCTCGACCGCGACGACGTCATCCGGTCCTGCGTCAGGAAGGGCATGACGAACGACCAGTGGAATCAAATCAATCCCGGCAATATCACCATCTGATATGGCTACATTCAAATTCGAGTCGGTGGCGGCGCTGGGCCGGGCCATCGACGCCATTGAGTATGATCCTCGCACAAAGCGCACTGGCGGCGTGTCGGGCAACTCGGGCAAGAATCTCAAGGAATGGACTGGCGAAACCTTTCGTGAATCCATCGACTTCGCCATGAATGGCAACTCCGACAAGGTCGCCGAGGCAGAGAAGCTGCTCGACAAGATGCAGTCCAGCATCGAGATCACCAGCCGGCAATGGGGCAGCGCGGTGGCGGGGGCCTTCCCTTGCGTGCCGGACTACCTCATCGGTCATCCTGAATCCATGCGGAAGCTGGATGATTGCATGAGCGACAGTGCGCCGTTACGCATCTACGTTTGCACGAGCAGCACGATGTCGGTGGACTGGCGGCACTTGCAGCAACGCGGCATTGCGATCTTGGCGGCGACGATGGCTTTGAGTCAGAGCCGACCGGTTGAGCTGTGGACCTTCACGGCTCTAAACGGCAATGGCCCGCACGGTGAATGCAATGTGATGGTTCGCATCAACTCAGCCCCGCTCTGTCTGTCAGAGGCGTGCGTGGCGCTCTGTTCGGTTGGTTACGACCGCAACCTGTCAATGGCGTATGGTTACGCCAACGACACATATACCGGCGGCTACGCTAGAATCATTAAGAGCAACCTCTACACGGAAAGCGCTTGCATTGAAGCCTGTCGGGAAATGCTGGGAGCGAGTCCGGAAGATCTGGTTATCCCGCCATCGTCGAGCAACTTCACGGAAATCGTAAGCGACCCAGTTGGCTGGGTTAAGAAAACGCTAGACACATTCGCAATCACCGTAACCGAATGAACGCCATCCACCCACTCGAACAAGTCCGTCGCCGTGGCAAACCTAGTCTGATGAAGTTTGTCACTGGCGGCGGCTGGTGCTGTGAACACTGCGGCCGCGTCTCGTTCTTGTCGCTCGACTTGGACGAGCCGGCGCGGTGTCCGCACTGCAAGAAATCAGCCTGCAAGTATTACCCGCCCGCCTTCGAGGTGGGCAAAAGTGACATCAACCAATGAACCTAAAAAACTACACATCAAGCGTGGCTGTGGATCTCACCATCGCACGAATCGAGCGGCTGCTCGTGGATGTTGGCGCTACCGGCATCGGCAAAGAATATAAAGCCGGCGTTGTGACTGCGCTGATGTTCCGAATCCAACTTGCGCCAGACAAGCCAGAGGCAACCGTGAAACTGCCAGCCAACGTCGATGCCTGCCTGAATGCGTTCTGGACAGACTACTGCAAAAATCGTGGTCCGCGCTCCAATAAAACCAGTGAAGATTTTAAGGAGCAAGCGACTCGCACGGCATGGAAACTCCAGCAAGATTGGGTTGAAGTGCAAATCTCGTTAATCCGACTGAATCAACAGGATGCCATGCAAGCCTTCCTGCCTTATGCGTGGGACGGCCAGCAAACCGTTTATGAGCGAGTCCGAGACTGCGGCTTCCGCGCTTTATTGCCACCTGAAACCAACACCAAATGAACGAAGATCATCCCCAAGACGAAGCCTTCGATGGCTGTGAGCGACTGCTGTGGTGTGTGGTGGCCGTCGCCCTTGTGGCGGCGGTCGCCGTGGTCATCGGCATCGGCATGGCGGCCGTCGTGGTCGTACCCAAATAACATTATGCCAGATTATGACCAGAAAAATATCCATCACTTATAGCTGGTGGCGTAACGACAAAAAACGCATCAAAGCAGCCCACGTTGAAGCTTTAGAAGAATCTGCGGTAGATCGCATCACGGAACAAATGAGAGAAGGCGTACTGGCGGGCGAGCTGCATGACAACATCCGCATGACCGACCGCGACCCAGCCGACGGCATAGAATACACCGGCTGGTGGGAAGCTAAACCATCTGTGTAAATCCGTCCGCACCTCCAAGACCGCCCAGCGATTTTAGCCACCGATTATTATGAAAAACTGGTATGCAAAAACCACCACCCAACCTCAACAATGAAAGGAACCAATGTTAAATCCTGACTTAAACTTCCGGTCACTCGACCGGCGCTGGTTGTCGGCGAACGACATGGCTCGCATCCGCGCACACCGTCGCCGCTGCGTAGTCGGCTGGACGAAAGCCGCCGCGCTCATCGCGGTTGGCTTGTATCTCGGGAGGCATCTGTGAGCGATAAGCGCCGCTACCTCACTCGTGAATCGTGTCCCTGTGGCTGTCTGGAGGTTGCCAAATGACCAGCTTCGACCGAGCGCAAGCCGTGTACGACCGCCAGCTACCACCTGATACCGACGATGACACTTGCCCCAACTGTGAGGGCGAGTCACCGGAAGATTGCATCGTCTGTGAAGGCAAAGGACGCATCGAAATCCAAAGCGAACAAGAGCGCCGCGAGGAAGAAGCCGAACGGCGCGCCGATCAAGCAAGAGAGGAATTCCATCAAAAGTAAAAACGCCCGTCTCGTCGCCATGCTCCGTAAGCTGGCCGGCTGTTACCGTGTACGCCGATCAATCATTGAGCGAGACATCAACGAAGCAGACAGAGCCGCCCGCCTCAAACTCGACGCCGACCGCCTCGACGCGAAGGCAGCGGACTGGGAAAGAAATCCACCACACTAATGTCAACCACTCTAATCATCCACACCGTTCACAAAGGCGGGCAATACGTCGCCAGCATTAACGGCGAGGTGAAAGCTACACACGGCTACTCGGCGCATAAAGCTGCGCAGAAAGCAGCCGGCCGCGCGTTCGCCACCGTCAAGGAAATCAAACCTGGAGTGTACCGCGCTTCCTGATATGCCACCCACCACCTTCAAGAAAGTCACCTTCGGTAATCTGACGAAGGGTGACGACAAGAAAGCCAAGACGGTTTATCCGACCGTCCCCGACGAGAACGGGCAACTCGCTGTGATCGCGGCTCGCATCATTAACGACCTCGAAGAACTTGAAAGCATCGAGGGCCGCCTCGAAGTGGACAAGGCGGAGTTGAAGATGCGCACCCTGCCCTTCTACTTCGAGTCGAACAGCGGCAAGTCGGAGGTGCCGTCGAGTGTGTCCATCAATTCGCCGGACGGTGAAGTGCTCATCACGTTCCAGAATCGTTACTCCAAGATGGAGGACGAGTCGGCGCTGTGCATGGTGCTGGACGACGCCGACAAATACTTCCGGCAATCGTTCAAGGTGGAGATCAACGGCGACAAGCTGCCGGCGGACAAGACGCAAGAGTTGCTCGACAAGACCGCCGCGCTGTTCACTGAGTACGGCTGCGCCGATGCGTTGTCGGTCAAGGACTCCATCAAACCCACGGAACAGTTCCATTCCATGCGGCACATCGTGCTGACACCGGAACAAAACATCATGCTCAACTCCATCTGCCCCATCGTGGCTGTGGTCAAGACGAAAGGTCGGCGATGAGTTACGGCTACAATCGCGGGTTCGTCAGCATCCAGTCCGGCACCTCGAATGGCCGGTCATGCTACGAATCGTTAATCAAGGGGCGCGTCACCGTCAGCGGCACGGACGCGAGCGGCAAACAAATCACGCGCGTTGTCGAAGTGGACGATGGCAAAGTGATGTCAAACCGTTATCGCGTCGGCGGCAAGGTTGTTCACAACATGGTGTACGGCAAGTTCGAGTCCACGGTGACCAAGCGCGGTCGCGAGGTGACGCGGTTCAATCCCAAAACTGGCACCGGTAAGCATGGCAAATCGCTCCGGTTCTCGACGTTGTTCGGCCATGACGGCTGCTGTCATTCGTGGTTCAAGCAGGGCCGGCTGATGCGGCAGAAGTTCATCTACGACAATCGCCGCATTGCCTACGACTGGCGCTTTGGTTCCAAGCAATGCGAAGTCCGCGATTACGCTGGCGAGTTGTTGTACCGCGTGACGGGTGTGATTGATGGCCGCGAGCAATGGCAAGGACGCTCAGTATTTGAAGGCCCATTCAATGAATGGTTCCTCTCGTCCAAGCCGTTCAGCGTCGAGCGCAACGGTCAGATCATCTACGCCGGCCAGTATCGCAACGGTCAGAAGGTTGGGCGCTGGATTCAGCCCGACTCCAAGACGCTGGCTGAATCGTTTGGCATGAAGGACGAGGAGTATCGCCCAGTCGAGGTGTTCTACGAGCATGGCGTGGCCATCCCCAAAGCGCTGTACGACCTGCCACCAGAGAAGTTGGAGCCGCGCAAGCTGCTCGGTATCAGCAACGCTCAGTTGCGCATGGCGATGTTGTCCCGCGCCAACTTTAAGGCGGAACGGTTGGCGGAGATCGGCACAGTGATTCATCGCGACGGTAAGATGCGGTTGTACGACATACCGGGCTTAGAGACTCGCATCCTCAAGGTGGTCTGTCCGTCCACCAGTTCGCAGTATCACATTCACGTCCCCAAAGATTCCAAGAAATGCGAAGCCGCTCGGCAATGGACCTTCCATGTCGGCGCGGGCGTTCGTGCTACCCGCGAAAAAATCAAGTTTGAGGTGGAAACATGAGCGAAGCAGAAGCCGACCACATCCACGAAGTCAAGGAGGCTCTGAGCATCAAGCTAAAAGACCTCATCAATCATGAATTGCGCAATGAGCCTCCGGCAGTGGATGAGGCAGTGCGCGAACAACTCGGAGAAACATTTCGGTTCTGGTAATATGAAACCTCAAGTTCAAGGCACAATCCAAGGTCACGAGTTCACTCACGCCTATCGGCAGGGTGAAATCCTCATCTTCAAACTCAAGGACACCAAGCTCCGGCCGCATCCGCACACGAAAGTGCTCCGGATTGCCGGCAACGTCATCCGCA
>Ga0208872_1001619_pt1 | contig 13667 bp, 17 predicted proteins | sample CryBogCBH12Aug08_FD_185508 | JGI IMG/M metagenome (GOLD analysis project Ga0208872, IMG submission 185508) | Freshwater microbial communities from Crystal Bog, Wisconsin, USA - CBH12Aug08 (SPAdes) | ecosystem: Environmental > Aquatic > Freshwater > Lake | place: Crystal Bog, Wisconsin, USA...
GTATTTGCGAGCCCACGCCCGATCTTTGAGAAGTTGGAGGTAATTTTCAAAGAAATCGACGGCGAAATGTCGTCCGAGCAATCTGGCAAATCCATAGGCTGGTGCGACCGCTTCCGGAGAGATGGCGTAAATAACGCGCCCTTTAGATCTTAAGACAAAGATTCTTGAGCGATAGTATCGAGCAAGTAGAGAAGTGCTTTTCCACTTTGCACCAATAAGTGGTTTACGAGCAATGACATTCTTATCCTGAAGTGCATCACTTGCTGATCCTGGTGCAAATATTTCTACTCTCAGGTCTGCACGCACCAAAGCGCGTGTAAGTCGATGCAATCTAGCATCAGCAAAGCTTGCCCCCGAAGAGATGATCGAGATATCGATTGACTGCGACATCTGATCCGCTTACTACATATCTTCGTAGCTGGAAGGCAGCGAACCAACATTTAAGAATTTTAGATAATCGTCCACGATCTCTTCAGGCTTGCCATGTGCGAGCATCTGACCCTTATGCATCCAGATTGCAGTGTCACAGAGATCAGTGACTGTCGCTAAAGCGTGAGAGACAATAAGAATGGTGCGAGCTTCAGCGCAGAGTTGGCGCATTCGCTCAAAGGACTTCTCTTTGAATGCTGCATCTCCAGCAGATAGCGCTTCATCTAAGAGCAAAATATCTGGAGTCATGCTGACTGCAACCGCAAAGGAGAGGCGACCGTACATACCACTTGAATAAGTGCGGACTGGTAGATCGATAAAGCCATCTGGAAGTGCTGCAAAGTCCGCTATCTCATCAGTTTTACTGCTGATCTGCTCCATGGTGAGGCCTGAAGCGAGACCACCCAGAATGATGTTGTCGCGACCAGAAAGTGCTGGGTTAAAACCTACTCCTAGAGCAAGCAGAGTTGAGATCTTTCCGTTGACGATCACTCGACCTTCAGTGGGGGAGAGAATGCCCGCGATGCAGCGCATCAAAGTGGACTTACCAGCTCCATTGGATCCCACGATGCCGACAACAGAGCCGTGAGGAATATCCAAAGTCAGATGCTTAACGGCTTCAATCGTGCGCGTGCGCTCTTTCTGCTTCAAGCTGGCACGCATTACCGCGTTCTTCAAGGTTCTCTTTGCTTCAAGGCTAACCTTGTAAGAGATAGATAAGTCCTCAATGCGGATCGCTAGATCCTCAGGCATGATCGAAGATGATTTAGATACGGATGGCAAAATCGCGCTCCCTTGAGATGAAGAAATATCCACCGATCATGATCGATGCTATGGCCCAGAAGATGCAGCCAATGAATGTGTATTTATCTAAACTTTTTCCAGAGACCCAAACTCGTGAAGTTGCATTAAGAATTGGACCCAGTGGATTTACCCAGAGCAAGATCTTCATATGTCCGCGCAAACTGCTTGGAAGCCAAAGCACTGGAGATAAGTACATCCAGATTCTTGTGATGTAAGTAAGAAGTTTGTTGGTATCGCGGAAATACACATTGAGGGTTGCAAATATCAGTGCAAGTCCGAAGCCAGTTATTCCGGTGCAGATAACAATGAATGGAATCCAAAGAAAGTTCCATGTCCATCCTGGTACTTGAGTAACGGGGTATGCCAATTTTCCAGCCACTAAAACAAATATATAAACCGGAATAGTTGGAAGAAATTGTTGAAAGGCTTGAATTGCGCATGAGAATGGAAGCAGAGCGCGTGGGAAGGCTTGGTTCAAAATCAAGCGTCCACCTAAGGTGATTGATTGTGCGCCTGCGGTAACGCAGTTCTGAGCAAAATAGAAGGTAAAGAGCCCAATTAAGAGGTGATCTAAGCGAGTAAGGCCGCTATTTCCACTAGAAGGTCTGATGATTTCAACTACCAAGTAATAGATGAAGCCAAGCAAAAGCGGATTAAGAACTAGCCACACCTTTCCTAGACGCGAATCTAGGTATTCAGCCTTATCGCTAAACCTGGCCAACTCCGTCGCAAAGCTCCTGCGAGCCCAAAACTCTTTGAGATAGGGAACTAGAGGTGGAAGCGAAGCGCGGTGGGGTTCGAAAACCTGAATCTTGGGGACGAAATTTTCGTTCACGGGCATAGGGGTAAGTGTGCCACCCCCAGCTGCCTTCTATACACAGGCTGCCCTGTGAGCCTGACCGCGCCAAGGGCTCAATCAGAAGAATCCCCACATTCGGGCAGCCCTCTGCTGCCTATAACTATGAAAGGTGAAAATCCAGATGGATGTAATCCAGAAGAAGGTATCCCAAGACGGGGTGAGTAAGAAGTGGTTGACCCGGTCAGTAACTGTTGCATTGGTCGGTGCGTTGGTAATGCCGGTGATGTTAGAGAGTGGAACTGCCTTTGCGGTGAATAAGGGCACAGTGAAGACAGCGAGCAAGACAACTGCAAAGTCCGTTAGGGCGAAGAAGGCACCAGTAAAGAAGGCACCAGTAAAGAAGGCACCAGTAAAGAAGGCACCAGTAAAGAAGGCACCAGTAAAGCAGGCACCAGTAAAGAAGGTGGCGGCTCGCAAGACGACCTCCACTCCGCGTAAGAGTGTCAAGAAGGTTGCACTCAAGAAAGCTGCAGTCAAGAAAGGGACCGCTAAGACAGGTACTGCTAAGAAAGTTGCGCTGAAGAAGGTTGCGACTCTTGGAGCGCAGAGCGCAGCAGTAGCTGCAGGTACTGCTGCGGGCGTTGCAGTCTCTAAGAAGCTTGCTGCTAAGAAGAATTCAGCGCGCAGTGCGAATGCGGTTACGGTTCCACTCGCTTCTGGATCAGCAACAGAGAGCAAGCCAGCAACAGAAACGGTTGCAACGGTTACGCATAAATCTCTTACATCTCCAAAGAAGAGTGCAAAGAAGTCTGGAAAGAACTCTGTTAAGTCAATGAAGAAGATGCGTATGCGTCGACTTCATGCAATTCCATAAAAATAAGTAATAAAGAATAGATGAGTGCTCGCTCAATTAACCTACTGATGAGCACTTAGTAGAAAGTTGAGACTTGAACTCTCATGTTGCAGTTACAAGTGGTGTACTCAGAAGATGGAGATGTATACCCTGCTTGCGCCCGTGAAGAGTTCAAGTCTTCCACTATTTATAGGCAATTTCTCAATATTTACGCATGAAAATAGCTAGAAGATTGTCCGCTTCCCTCTTGTGAGGGCTAACTTATGGGAGTAACTTCTTTTCATGGAGATCATCTTTCATACACGCAACGCAGTACTCGCAGAAGATTTTCGCTCCATCGCCTCTGACAAGCTAAACACGCTGCAACGTTTTGGAGTGGTTCTTGACAGCATTAAAGTTGAGATCATTCATGAATCAAACCCACGCTTTGGAAAGACTTCACACCTAGTGAAGTTGTCCTCTCTAGGAAGCGGGCCATTTGTTCGGGGCGAAGGGCAGGCGTTCAACGATCTAGCTGCATTTGATCAAGCGGTTAAGAGTTTTGAATTGCAACTCCGTAAAGAACACGAGCGGATAAAAGACTATGCGCGGGAGACAGTTCGAGAAGCCAAAGGCTAAATCTCGCTCCACAATTAATTAACTGCGCCATGTCATACTAATTCTGTGAAGATAATTAAGGATCTGCTCAGAACTCCCTATCGCTATTACTATGCCAAGCGAGTTCTCTTTGATGCTTGGCGGGTTCGGTACAAGAGAGAAGAGCGGCTACACCTCATCTCACTGCGTCGTAAAGTAGGTCGATTTGTTGCTTCACCTTTGAGAGCTCGCCCCAACTTTCTTATAGGGCCAACAAATTCTGCGAATCAAGGATCTTTATGGAGTCAAAAACTTACCTCTCTAGGATTGCACTCTGAATCTCTAAGAATTACGGGCGAAGCAGCGAATGAATGGTTCTCTACTGATATCGCACTCACTCGCAATGACTGGATTAGCTTTGAAAAGCGGCAAGAGCTCGCAGATGTAGTTGCCAAGAGCAAAGATGTGGTGCTCTTTGAATCACTTCGTCCAATCTTCAGATTGCTTAATGCTCGAGATGGTCGTGAACAAATTCTGGAAGATTTTGAGTTGATGGATCGAATTGGAAAGAAATATGGAGTCATATTTCATGGGAGCGATATTCGAGATACTGCGGCCCATGCCGCCCGTCACACCTTCTCTCCCTTCCATAAGGAGAGTGAAGAGTTAACTCGATTGCGAGAGCGCACAGCTGCTAATCAAGCGCTGCTCCCAATTTTGCGTCAAAAGAAGATTCCAATCTTTGTCACAACTCAAGATTTACTGATCGAAGTTCCCGATGCACATTGGTTGCCGGTGATGATTGATTTCGATCGCTTCCATCAGGTAGCGCTCAACTCACCTATATTCCCAGATCCAAATGAGAAATTAAGAGTGCTCTTTCTCCCGAGCCGCTCATGGCTTAAATCTGCAGACTTAATTGAACCTGTGCTTCAGAAACTCAAAGATGAAGGTGTAATCAGTTATCACAGTTATGTAGCGAGCGGTGAATCTTTACAACATTCTCAAGTCTCAGATGCGATGGCCAACGCTGACTTGGTGATTGATCAATTCTTGGGAGTGATAGGCGTGATGCCTATTGAAGCTTTGGCAGCTGGGCGATTGGTGATGAGCTTTCTTCCTGCAGAGGCTGGTGAAGTTCCAATCATTAACATCACCCCTGAGACGCTAGAAGCGGAAATTCGCCGCGTTGCAGAGTCCAGACCGCATCCGCAAGCGGGGATTGATTATGCGCGTCAGTGGCATGATGGACGAGAAAGTGCGCTTGCTCTGGCAGAGGTCTTTGGTTTTAAGATCTAGCATTAATTGAGCGAGACGGACTTTAACTAGAACCTAGCAAGAAATATTTTAACTAGGGAAGTGGCCCTACATATTTGGAATAACCCTTCTCCCAGTTCGTAAGAAAGATTGTTTGACCAACTTTAAGAGTCAACTGGTTTGAGCAGACCAACTGGTGAATCCGATTCTCTAACTGATCCTTCAAATATGAGCTAAATTTTATATTTCGTGGTTCTGGAAATAAGTTGAGCGGACTAGATGGATTTCCACCCACTTCAAGCGGAACTATGTGATCTTCTTCGTAGTGCTTCATATTGAGATCACCGTTGAGGTTGTAACCAGAGTGAAGTTGGTCGTACTTCAATTTATTTGTGTAATTAACCGGTGGTCGAACGGTTGCAGTCCACCCAGCGACGCAGATGGTGCTTCGAATATTTCCCTGATTTACATCGGGATTAACAGCGCCAGGGGTGAGTTTGGTATTGGGAAGACCAGAATCTTCGCTGTAAACAGCCGCCCCGCATGCACTTAAACCAATAGTTGCAGAGATAATAATTCCGCTTGCGATGAGCAATGATGCTTTGGAGGCTTTGCGCCGTAGCGTGGTTTCCCAGATGCTCTTCCTAGGTACTAGGGACATTGATAACCGAACTCGCTCTCTACATTAGCTGGCACAGTTCCGCACCCCACTAGCCCAGTACCAAAATCAACTACCGTCCATTTCTTATCTCGCACAGTAGCAAAACCATATGCATTATCGGTTACAGGTAGATATGGAACTGTGGTGAAGATGATCCAGTGTGGATTGACAGTTGAACTTCTAAGATCGACAACGGCTCCAAAATACTTATCGCCCTGCATCTCTTCTTTAATGATTGTTGCAACGAGATCCACGCTTGTTGCTTGCGGGACGAGATTTCCACCCTTGTAGTGATTGAAGTATGGGAGCGGTGCGTTTGGGTATTGTGCAAGCAAAGTCCAGGGAACGACTACCTGCGAGAGTTCTCCATCGGCTGGGTTTGGCCATTTAATGAACCATCCGGCCTCGGTATCAATCCCAACTGGAAGTTTGCGAGCTAACTGAGCTTTCAGCGCCTCAGTTTTCCAAGTAACTAATTTCGGGTGGTTCGCACCAAAAGTTGAAACGAGCAGATTGATTCCCGTTACTAAATTGCTGTCACTAGGTCTGGCATCTCCTGAGGGGGCACCGCATCCAGCGAGTAGGAGAGTGCATGCCGTAAGGAGCGCAGCGCCTTTGAGGAATCTAGATCCGGTTGCCATCTACCGATAGTAATCCTTAGGCAGCCGATACTTTCCACAAGGAGTATTTATCCCCAGGTCATTTTCCAAGTTCAGTTCAGTGGATCTACCTAGAGTTTCCTGTGCCTGTGAATGCATCACTGAATGAATTTGGCCCACTCGCTGGCTTAATGAGTGATCCCACGATTGAAGAGATCTGGATCAACTCACCTCATCGCATCTTTGTTGCAAAGGCTGGTGTCAGCCAGTTAACCAACCTGGTGCTGACGGCGCAAGATATAAGGGATTTAGTTGAGCGCTTGCTGATGTGGGGCGGCCGTCGCCTTGATCTTTCTCATCCTTTTGTAGATGCCAGATTGCCAGATGGAAGTCGATTGCATGTTGCAATTCCAGATGTCACGGCACAGCACTGGGCGGTGAATATTCGAAAACACCTTATTCGCGGCAAATCCCTTTCTGAGCTTGCCGATCTTGGCGTTATGACACCCGCTATAAGCGAGTACTTACTTAAGGCCGTTCAATCTGGACTCAATATATTGGTGAGCGGATCAACGCAGGCGGGCAAGACCACATTGCTCAATGCATTGGTGAGTTCTACTCCCTTTCAAAGTCGGGTTATCACTATCGAAGAGGTCTTTGAACTTAAGCCGCAATTGCCAGATTGCATTGCGCTACAAACCCGGCAGGCGAATCTGCAAGGGGAGGGTGAGATTCCTCTGCGCAAACTCATCAAGGAGGCGCTTCGCATGCGCCCCTCACATCTAGTGGTTGGTGAGATAAGAGAGGCAGAAGCACTTGATCTATTAATTGCACTCAACTCTGGCCTACCTGGGATGGCGACTATTCACGCAAACTCTGCGCGTGATGCCATAGGTAAATTGCAGACTCTCCCACTTCTTGCAGGAGAAAATATCTCTTATCAATTTGTGGCACCGATTGTTGCAGCAACCATTGATCTCATTGTTCACACCACAATTTTGGGCATCAGCGGTGAGCGAAAAATTGTTGAGATCGCATATGTCACTGGTCGAATTGAAAATGATCGCGCGGAGATAGAAGCGCTCTATACATTCCAATCTGGAAAGTATGTCGCTGGCCTAGGTGATCCAATGAGAGTATTTCAATCGAATGATTCGCAGTGGGCCTCATGAACAATTCCACTCGGCGCGGAGTAGGAGCTTCTCTAGGATTCCTACTTGCATATTTGATCTCATTTTTTCTTTTGGGTTCATCTTTAGTAGCGCTTCCATTTGCGCTGATCGGCTCCTGTGTGCCATTTCTCTTCGAACGACGCAAGGCTGAGCGTCGAAAGGTATTACTCGCAGGATTGTGGCCCGAATTGCTCGATCACATGATCTCCGGACTTCGCTCAGGACTTTCTATCGCTGAAACTATATCTGGCTTGGCGATACGCGGCCCTGAGGTCTCTAGGCCAATCTTTAAAGAGTGCCATTCCATGTTGAAAAACGGCGCTGATATTGGAATTGTCTTTACTTATATCAAAAGTGAATTTAACGATCCAGTTGCTGATCAAGTTTGTGAGGTATTGGATTTTGCGAGAGGGACAGGAAGCCGCGACACCGCAGTAACGCTTCGAACGCTGGGGGACTTTATTCGAAGTGATATTGCGGTGCGTGGTGAGATAAATGCCAAGCTTGGGTGGATCAAGAACTCTGCAGTGGTGGCTGCTATCGCTCCGTGGATTCTGTTGATAATCCTCTCGTCGCAGCCAAGTACATTAAAAGCATTTGAGACTCCCGCTGGAAATCTGATTCTGATCTTTGGTGTTGTGATGAGCGCGCTTGCCTACCTCTGGATGTCTCGAGTAGGTCGTCTGCCGGTGGTTCCGCGAATATTCGCTGGGAAAGTAACTTGAGAGTTCTTCTCGCGCTGATCGCGCTATCCCCGATATTGATACCAGCTACCCGAACGCTTTGGCTTGAGTTCCGCCATGAGTTTGTAACTGGTTATGAAAGTGAACGGCTCAAGCGCGCAAGTAAGAAAACTCGCCGAACGATTGAGATGGAGTTTCCGTTGATAGTAGAGCTCTTTGCCATTCTATTGACTGGAAATCAGAGCCCCGCAACGGCTCTTGATCATATAAGTCGACGAACCGATGGAGAGTTTTCCAAACTCTTACGAGAAGCTGTTACAGAGATTTCGCATGGAGCCAATCTCTCACAAGCACTCGACCTGCTAAGTGCTCGGATTGCATCACCAATGGTTCGTCGATTTTGTGACTCACTGATGATCGCGGTGGAGCGCGGCTCACCACTTATTGAAGTCGTTAATAGACAGGTAGAAGAGGTGCGAAATGAAGAGCGTTCAAGGTTGCTGGCAGCAGCCGGTAAAGCAGAGATCGCTCTGATGATTCCAGTTGTCTTTCTTATCCTGCCAATCTCAGTTCTATTCGCCCTCTGGCCCTCTTACATCGCGTTGGGCAGAGGTGTGGGTTTTTAGGGGTGATCAGGTAAGAAGCAATTGAGTTATTTAGAACATTCTAAAAAATCAGAAACTAAGTCAGGAGCGAGCATGAGAAATCAAATGAATCGGGTGAACCCAGACATCCAGGGGATCCAAGGGAATCAAGGGAATCAAGGGAATCAAGGGAATCAAGGGAATCAAGGGAATCAAGTAAATGGGGAGAACCAATTGCATCAAATAAATCAACTAAGGGCGAGGCTTTCAGATTGTTACCTAACGAAAACGATAAGAGCGAGCGAACTCCTTCGAAGTGATCGCGGAGATGTCCCGGGTTGGGTGCTTGTCGTGCTGATGACCACAGGTCTAGTTACGGGAATTTGGACTCTTGCTGCACCCAGAATTGATTCCATTTTGAGAAACTCTCTTGATTCTATGAATGGGATTAGGTGAGTGGAAAACATGAGTTGGCGCCTTCGTGATCAACTTCGCCGAGATCAGGGAAACCAAGTCAAGGGAAATCAAGCCCACGAAAACCAGGACCAGGGAAATCAAGCCCGCGAAAACCAGGACCGGGGAAATCAAGCCCGCGAAAACCAGGACCGGGGAAATCAAGCCCGCGAAAACCAGGACCGGGGAAATCAAGCCCGCGAAAACCAGGACCGGGGAACCATTGAAAGCGCGCTGACACTAATTCCCTTGATGCTACTTTTCCTTACTGTATCTCAGCTCGGTTTATCGGTTTACTCTCATGCAACCACGGATCAAAGCACTCAAGGAGCTGTTGCTTACAGCGCGATGGGGCTTGCGACGATTCCCGGGCAAAGCAATTCTCCAAGTTGGAGCAAGCCACCGATTGCCCTTCCGCTCCCGGGAGGTGGTTCAGTTTTGGTAGGTGAACGAACAGCTCATATACCGAGTATCACTCCGCTGCTTCCAGGAGGAGATTCATTTACATCAACTGGAATTGCAATTCAGGAGTGAGCGCGCCGTCTTTGGTTTTGCGCAAGAATCGTTTCAAATCTGCAGGTGATTTGCCCGCTCTCTTTTCGAAATATTCTCGAGCCAACGACGCTGGAAGCGCCATCGTGGAATTTGTGATTCTTGCGATTCCGCTCTTGATCCCAATCATCATGTATTTGAATTTGGTTCATGAAAGTTCCACAATAAATAGCGATCTTCATAATCTCGCCAGGCAAAGCGCTAGAGCTTTTATTTCAAGTAATGATGAAAGCATTGAAGGCGTTCGTCTGCAAAATCTCTTAACTATTTTCAAATCTAAAATCTTGATACCCCATGGAATTAGCGATACTCCAAAGTTACAAGTTGAATGTTCAGCGACCCCATGCCTTACTCCCAATAGTCGGGTCAGAGTGACGGTCACACTTCCTGCCAGAGAGAATTTGCTTGGCGGCATGCTTCGATTTGTATCAACCCCTTCCGCTAGTTACTCAGCAAGCGATACGCAGATTGTTGACGCTTGGCGATGAAGGTCCAGGCATGAAGAATCTGCGCTCATACCTCTACGGCGATGAAGGTCCAGGCATGAAGAATCTGCGCTCCTACTTTCATGGCGATAAATGTATGAGCATGAACAATTTGCACTCACGCCTCCATGACGATGAGGGAAGTTTGATTATCCTCACGCTCACACTTTTTCTACTCCTGGTAGTTACTTCACTAGGGATGGTTGATATCTCCGATAATTTTCTAGCCAAACGCCAACTCATTGAAGTCGGTGAAGTCGCAATTTCAAGTGCAGCCCACCAGTTATCCCTCTCGCGCTACTACTCAGGAAATATTTTGATGGATACCTCAGGAGCAGATGGTTCACAATTTCGAATTCCAATCGACTGCAGTAAGGCTCTCTCTGCATTCACTTCAGAGATAAGCGCGAGCGCTCTGCGAGGCATACCAATTCAGATAGAGAATTGGAATTGCTCCAACGATGAGGTGAGCGCAACCATCTCAGCAGAAATTCCCACATTGATTCGTTTGCCACTTGGGATTGGATCAAGAACGACTCAGATTCGAGCAACGATTGGCGCGACTTCAATAATTGGCGGGATTCGTGGGTAATTGTTCTGCTTGAACCCTTTGATTAAGCAGTTGGTGATTATTCAACGCTCATGTAGCCATTACTCTTTACCCATGGCGGCCCGGGAGTATCTGCAAGAGGTAAAGCAGTTGGATGCCACCCTTGTCAGCATTGAAAAGGTGCTTGACCTTCCAAAATTGCAAGCTGATTCCATCTCGCTAGAAGCAGAGGCGAGCGCACCAGACCTTTGGGACGATCCAGAGAAGGCCCAGGTAGTAACTAGCAAACTTTCACGCGTTCAATCCACTCTCAATCGCATCACCACAATTCGTCGTCGACTTGAAGATATACCGGTCTTACTTGAATTGGCCGAAGAGGACAAGGATCAGAAGGCGTTGGCCGATACAGGAGCAGAGTTAAATAGCGTTACTAAGGCGATTGGTGAGTTAGAAGTTCAGACTCTGTTGAGCGGTCAATATGACGAGCGTGACGCTTTGATGACTATTCGCTCAGAGGCAGGCGGAGTTGAAGCCGCCGATTGGGCGGAGATGCTCAGTCGAATGTATTTCCGTTATTGCGAACGCAATGATTACAAGGTTGATGTTTTAGAAACTTCATACGCTGAAGAAGCTGGTATTAAGTCCACCACTTTTCGGATTAGTGCTCCTTACGCCTACGGCAAACTTTCAGTGGAACAAGGAACTCATCGCCTCGTTCGCATCTCACCTTTTGATTCACAGAGTCGAAGGCATACATCTTTTGCTGGCGTTGAAGTCGTTCCGGTCGTTGAGCAATCTGACCATATTGATATTGATGAGAAAGAGATCCGGGTTGATGTCTATCGCTCATCTGGTCCTGGCGGACAGGGCGTAAACACCACCGACTCTGCTGTACGCATTACCCACATTCCAACTGGGATAGTTGTCTCTTGTCAGAATGAACGCTCGCAAATTCAGAATAAGGCGACTGCGATGGCAGTTTTGCAATCAAAGCTTTTAGAACGCCGCCGCCAGGAAGAGCGTGCGCGGATCGATGCTCTCAAGGGAGATAACTCAGGCTCTTGGGGTAATCAGATGCGCTCTTATGTTCTTGCCCCGTATCAAATGGTTAAAGATCTTCGTACTGATTATGAAGTTGGAAATCCAGCCGGAGTCCTAGATGGCGACCTTGAGGGATTTATTGAGGCGGGCATTCGCTGGAGGATGAGCGGCAATAAGGATTAGCGGGCAAGCAAGGATTGGTCGGCAATAAGGATTGGTCGGCAATAAGGATTAGTCGGCAATAAGGATTAGTCGGCAAGCCAACCCCGCTTATAGGCGACAGTGAGGTCCCATCGAATCCTTTGAACCGCCAACGAAAGGACCTGCAAACGGTTCTGATCTGCGATTTTGAAGAGGTTATGGAGTTTTTCACAGCCAGAATAGGCGTAATCTCCCCGACTTCCTGTATCAGCCAAACTAAACTGTCAGAGTAACCTCTACCTAGTCGCCCACATCCCAGGAGTCTGAAGTGATCAAATTTGAGAATGTCACCAAGATTTATCCTAAACAAGATCGAGCGGCTCTAGATCGGGTTGATCTAGAGATCGAAAAGGGAGAGTTTGTCTTTCTAGTTGGTCTCTCAGGTTCAGGAAAATCCACCTTCCTCCGCCTGGTTTTGCGCGAAGAGCAGCCAACGAGTGGAAACATCATCGTCGCTGGCAAAGAGTTGGGTTCGTTGGCAGATCACAAAGTTCCAGAGTTACGCCGCAAAGTAGGTACCGTTTTCCAGGATTTCCGCCTGCTCCCGAATAAGACGGTTAGCGAGAATGTCGCATTTACCCTCCATGTTCTTGGCTATTCGCAGAAAGAGATCAATCGCGAAGTGCCTGAGGTCTTAGAGATGGTTGGACTTGAGGAGAAGGGCGATCGGAAGCCCGGAGAACTTTCTGGCGGAGAACAGCAGCGCGTGGCTATTGCTCGTGCTTATGTCAGCCGCCCAATGATTTTGATTGCCGATGAACCAACTGGAAACCTAGATCCAGCTACGAGCGTTGGAATTATGAAATTACTTGATCGGATTAATCGAGATGGCACGACTGTGGTGATGGCTACCCATGATGCAGGCATAGTCGATCAGATGCGCAAGAGAGTTATTGAATTAGAGAGCGGACATGTAATCCGCGACCAGGTCCGTGGTGTTTACGGCTACACAGGTTGATTTGATGAAATTGAATAAAGATTTTGATTTAACCGCAGCAGGGGAGAGGTAGAAATGCGCGCAGGATTTGTTTTCAGTGAGGTGCGAATCGGCCTACGCCGAAATCTCACGATGACCTTCGCTGTAATTATTACAGTTGCAATCTCCCTTACCTTGCTCGGCGTGGGCTTTCTCGCCAACTCTCAAGTTCGGGTGATGAAGGATTATTGGTATAACAAAATTGAGGTTTCTGTATTCCTTTGCGGTTCTCTCTCGCAATCGACATCGTGCTCCGGTGGACCAGTTACCGCCGCGCAGCGCGCATCCATTCAAAATGATTTGAAGTCCTTACCGGTTGTTGAAACTGTTTATTATGAATCGCAGTCACAGGCGTACCAACATTTTCAGGAGCAATTTAAGGGTTCTGCAATTGCGCAGAATGTAACCCCAGATCAACTGCCTGAAAGCTTTCGTGTGAAGTTGAAAGACCCAACGCAATTTAATGTGATTCAAAGTGCCTTTGCTGGACGACCAGGTGTTGACACGGTTCAAGATCAGAGGCAGATTCTTGACAAGTTCTTTAAGTTGCTCGGCGTCTTGCGTGATGGAGCGCTTCTCATTGGAATCGTCAGCGTGCTTACGGCGGCGCTGTTGATAAGCAATACCTTGCGTTTGGCCGCCTTTAGCAGGCGACGCGAGACTGGAGTAATGAAACTTGTCGGAGCTTCATCATTCTCAATTCAGTTGCCATTCCTACTTGAGGGCTTGATCTCGGCATTACTTGGCTGGGCGGTTTCAACTGGATTGCTGGCAGGATTTAAGACTTTGGTCGATGCAAAGGTTGCGCCGCTTCTCTCTTTCACACGCTTCTTCCGCTGGACTGATGTCTGGGTGGCTTCGGCTGATTTGTTGCTGGTGGGATTATTTGTATCTGCGGTCTCATCTGTGCTCACCCTCCGCAAGTACCTCAAGGTCTGATCCAACGCTGCGTAAATTGCTGCAATACCTATGAGCAAATTCTCTGAAGAGAA
>Ga0208872_1001622_pt1 | contig 13645 bp, 6 predicted proteins | sample CryBogCBH12Aug08_FD_185508 | JGI IMG/M metagenome (GOLD analysis project Ga0208872, IMG submission 185508) | Freshwater microbial communities from Crystal Bog, Wisconsin, USA - CBH12Aug08 (SPAdes) | ecosystem: Environmental > Aquatic > Freshwater > Lake | place: Crystal Bog, Wisconsin, USA...
CGAGACGGAAGACCGCACCGGTGCCGGCGCGCGGCTGTTGGCGGAAGGCGCGGACTGGGTGACGTTCACCAGCAGCTCGACGGTGGAACATTTTCACGCGCGCTTTGATTTGCCGAAACTGGTGAAGCAATTTCCGCAGTTGAAAATCGCGAGCATCGGACCGGAAACCACCAAAACCATTGCCGCGTTGGGATTGAAACCGGCGCTGGAAGCGAAACCGCACACTACCGATGGTTTGATTGCCGCGCTGCTCAAAGCGGCGAAGTAATCACGGCTCGGTTAGCACCGTGTCGTCGTGCTCGTAGGCGGGCGCGCAGCAGCAAAGCAGGCGCAGAACTTCGTTGCCGGTGTTCCAGAGCTTGTGCTTCCGGCCCGGCGGAATGGCGATGGCGTCGCCGACTTTCACTTCGCGCGTTTCATCTTCGATGCGGATTTTGCCGGTGCCGGTGGTGATGAAATAAATTTCCTCGGTGCGCGGATGAAAATGTTCCTGCGTCGCGCCGCCCACCGGCAGCCGCGCTTCGGCGAGGCTCTGGTGGCGGATAACGGAGTTGCGGTGCGCGAGCAGTTCGCGGATTTCCGAGCCGTCCTTGGTGGTGAACGGCGGAACGGTGTTGAGATTTTTCACGTCCATAATTTTATCATCCTCATTCCCGTCCTCATCGTCATCTACAATTTTCAAAGATGAGCCGGACAACGGGGGGATTTTGATTAAACTCGAACTCCGGAATGGAAAAAGGGTCGCACTGCGGGAAGGGTTGATGGCACGGGGAGTGATGATCAAATCAATCGCGCAACCCAGCACAATACAACCTGCACCGAAATTACCGCGCTTTTTGGCGAAGCCAAGATCAGTGCTGAGCTAAAGCTAGATGGGCAATGGGAGGAAGAAGAAAGGATTTATAAATATCAACCGGCATGGTTCAGAGTCGGCAAACAGGGCAATCAACTTGCTATATTAACTTAAGATAAAACATCCACCCTTCGTTATTGCCGTGGTTATTTTATGTAGGATTGCACCCAATTTTCATTGGGCGCAGTTGCTTGAATGGCAAATCCCTCACCAATGATAATTTGCGGCTCTGCTTGTTGGTTTCCGTAAACATCATACCAACCTGACGGTAGTAACGTCCCGTCAAGACTGAATTCGGCGGTGGCGGCGAGCATATCCAGATATTGGACAGAATTCCAATTTTGGTTGGTGGTGTTCCACGTTGAAATAATGTCACCACTCGCGGGCTGGTAGCAAAGATTGGAACTGATGCCACCAGCGAGTGGAAGTGCGGAGCTAACAGGAGTTGGAGCTTGGCTTATTAGGTTGGTAAGACACTCATTTTGCACATAGCCGATGAGTAGGGTAACAATGTTGCTCCTGGTATTGTTTTGCAGTGTGGCGGCTTGGCCTGGGGATAAGGTCTGACAGGTTGACCATGTAGTGCCGTTCCATGTAACGGTGTTGGTGTTGATGAGGCTGCCGATAATTGTGTTGGCGGGCAAGGGTGTCCAGCTGAATATGTTATCAAGTGTATTTTGGGTGGGATCGTCATTGCTGACGCAGTCCAACTGGTTGGCGAATGTATTGAGCCCTGGGACACTGGTGATCTGGAGTATTCCAATTGTTCTGGAGAAGTTCGTGCCATCTCCTGTTTTATAGAAACAGTTGGGATTGGGCGTTATGGAATATGCACCAGCTCCAATGTTATCAAAGGTGAGGGTGTCTGTAATGTTCCATGTAGTGAGGTTTGTAGAAGTGTAGATATTCCAAGTGGCATTGCTAGGACCTTGGATATTGAATGTCAGAATGTTGTTTGTAAGCGTGAGATTGCTGATAGGAAATGAATTGGGGTTAGCACTAGTGTTGATTTGGAATAAGCTCGTGGTGCTTGCCAAGTCCCAGTCGGTGGCGGTGACGGTTACCGTTGCGCGGGTATTTGGTGTCGAGCCAGTGATTAGTAGTGTTCTAGTGTTGCCAGCTCCGAGGATTGAACAGTTGGCGTTAGGATCGCTGCTGGTGGTTGTGAGCAGCAGATTGTTGGCGGGGGTTAGGTCGTCGCTGATGGTGAATGAGATGGATTGTGCAAATCCGGCGGTGAGTTGCTGGTTCGGTATGGCTGACAGCACCGGCGGTTGATTGGTGGGATTAGGCACGATGGCGATGGTGACGGTGGATTGAGCCGTGGCGAAACCATCGGTCATGGTGTAGGTCAGAGTGGTCGTTCCGAGGAAACTGGCATTTGGTGTGAAGCTAAAGGATTGGCCGTCGGAATTTAGCGATACGGTGCCGGCGCTGGGATTATTCAGCGCAGAGATGCCGATGAGTGTTGTATCGGCACCCTGGACACTCGTAGAGTCATTGAGGAGCGGGAATAGGTTGGTGGCGGTGTTGCGTATGACGGTGTAGTTGTCTGGGTTTGCTTGAATGGTCAGGCTGGCATAACGAGCCATTGCCGGGATGATGTTTTTATAGCCAGCGACGTCGGGGCCAATGGCTGGCCAAGGAGTATTGGTTGGCCAGAAACTGGGGGCTTGGTTTAGGAACAGGCTGGCCGGCAAGGGATGAATGGCGTTAGTGTTGGCCCAGCTGAGGGTGTTCATTTCGAGGTCGACGAGGCCGTTGACGAACAGTGTCGGTCTGGGGTCATCGGCTGGCGCCGGTATGGGGAAGGTGCCGCCGGTCCAATCGGGGTTTTGGCCGAACATCCAGTCTTGATTACCGTCGGGTGCCCCAACGCGGCAGGAAGGAATGTAGCCAACGGCGTCCATGACGCTGCCAATGATTGAGATGTTGAAGTTGTCGGTTTGAATGTCATAGCCCCATCTGGCGTAGCGGGTTGCTGGGAGGCTACTGCGGGTCATATTATTGCGGTAGCACATATTATACGTTGACCCGCCAAGGACGTTGTCCATCCGGAAGTCGGCGGCGATGTTGCCTTCCCAAAGATTCCATTGCGTGCAACCGTGTTGGAGCATGTCGCCCATGAGGTAGTCGGTGCTTTCCTGGTTTTGATTGATGGGATTTTGGCTATAGTTGTAGGCGAACACGTTGCCGGTGTCGCCGTCTTCGACGACCATAGCGTGGCGGGTGCGGTCGAAGCAGTTATTGATGGTGAGGTTTTCGCAACTTTGGCCGAAGATTTCAACCCCGTAGTCAGAGTTGCCACCACCGACCCCACTGGCTGGATAGTAGCCGTGAATGAAGGAGTCTACGATGGTGCAACGGGAGGATGATTTTAAGCCGATGTGCCAGCCGGCGGCGTTTTTACTTTCGACATTTTTAATCCAGCAATTGAACATCGCGTAGAATTGGATATTTGGGTTGTAATCACAGTTGGTGCTTTCGACGCTAAGGTCTTCGATGCCGATGGGGTTGTTGGCCCCGGCACAGTGGGTGAAAACGGCATTCGTATCCCAGTCGAAATAGGCGGGCGGGTCGAACACGACGGTGTGGTTAGTCGGGTTCTGGGATAGGATGTGCACGACTTGGCATTTAGCCCCCCATTCGTAGCCCGCGCCGCCGCTCCAGGGGAGGCCAGCTTGGCTGTTGTTGGGTTGGTAGATGATTCCCCATTGTTGTTGGTTCCAGGCGAGATCCCAGCTGGTAGTGGTGGTGAGGGTCGTGCTCCCCCTGAGACAAGTGGTGGCGAGAGGTTGGGTTTGGCCATTCCCCGTTAGGAAGCCGCCGCCGGAGGCTAAGATCGCGCAGTTCCAGTTGTTGTTGTTAACAATGTGGGTATAGGCCGGGCCAGCGCCGCGGAGGATTTTGGCTTGCCAATTCCAAGGCCAACTGCTGTTGGCGAGTTGGAGTGGGCTGGAAATGAGGTAGGTGCCGGCGGGGAGATAGATAACACTGTTGTCACCGGCGGCGATGGCGGCTTGGATGTTGGTGGTATCATCGTGGATGCCATCGCCCACGGCGTTGTAAGGCGGTTGGGTGACGTCAATGAGATTAGTGAGATTAACGGGCGGCACGAAGGTGCCGGTGGTCTTGTAAGTTTGGCCGTTGGTGCCGATGCAGCCGGGATTCCAACCGCCAAGGATGGGCACGCGGTCGGCGGGCAGGTCGGCGGGCAGCACCGAGACCTGAAAGTTTTGCGCGGCGGTTCCCCCAAGACTGTCGGTGGCGGTGAGGGTAACGGTTTGGGGATTGGTGGTCGTGGTGCTGCTGGTGACTTGGATGAGGCCGTTGGTGAGGTTGAGGCTACACGTCAGGTTAGTGGATGCGGTGGTGACAGTGTAGGCCAAGTTGGTGCCGGTGAGATTGTCAAAGGCGGAAAAGGGTATGGTGTTGGTGGTGCCGAGGTTGAACTGTTGGTTGGCGAGGTTGGCAATCACTGGTGGTAGGGTAATTTTGGTGAGCTGAAATTGTTGTGAGGTGGTGATGTTGTTGGTGTCGGTGACAGTGAGGGTGAGGTTGGCATTACTGAAAACAATGATGCCCGAGCAGTTGAGGGTGAAGTTGGATCCAAGTCCTCGTGTTGCAGATACAATCAAGTTGGTGTCTGAACCGGTGATGCTGACTGTGAAATTGGTCGGGTTATAGGCGTTGGTGGAATTGAAGTTGGTTTCTGTAATGGCGATGGGGATGCAGAGGTTGGTGGTGGTTAGATTAGTTTCGTAATAGTTATGGTTAGGGATGGCGGGAAAATATGGGGCGGGCATGCCCACTTGGAAGAGCAGGCCAGATCCGACGGATTGGCTGGGCAGTCCGCCGTAGAGGGTGGTGCCCCAAAGCGTGTTACCTGCGACGACCACCGGCGCGTAGGGCATCGCCCCATCCGGCGGGGTGGCTCCATTGCCCGCGAAGTTTTTAAGGACATTATAACCGGTGCCGTTGGCATTTATCTGGAAAAGGGTGCCACTGCCACCGATGCCGCCGGAAGTGGTTTCGCCATAAAGTCTCCCGTTGTAAGGCGTGAGCTCAGATCTCGGATAAATTCCGTTGGTGCTGGCGAAATTATAGATGACGCTATAACTGGCGTTAGTTGTAATTTTGAATAATGTCCCCGAATTGTTGCTGCCACCGCTGTAGGTGCTGCCGTAGAGGACATTGCTGAAGACGGTGAGTCCGGAATTCGGGTTATGTCCGTCGGGAATGGCGGTAAAACTGTGCAGAATCCCGTATCCGGTTCCGTCCGTGTTAATTTTGAAAATGCATCCATAGTTGTTGCTGCCGCCAGATGAGGTGGTGCCATAAAGCGTGTTATTGATGGCGGCTAGACAGGCTTGAGGGGCACTGCCATCGGGGGAGTTACTAAAACTATAAAGAACAGCATAATTACCGCCGTTGGTGTTGATGGAATAAATACCACCGTAGTTTTTGCTACCCCCCGATGCTGCCGTTCCGTAGAGATTGTTTCCGACCAGAATCGGGTTGCCGTAAGGAGTTTTGGCATCGGGAGTGGCGGTGAACATGTGTATCACGGTGAAGTTGCTGCCATTGGTATTCAGGCTGAAGAGACAACCAAAATTGGTGCCGTAGCCTTTGGTCACGCCGTAAATCATCCCGTTGGTGACCAGCAGCCCGGTGGGTGAACTGGCGTTGGTTCCGCCCGGGAAATTGAAGAGCGTGGCGTAGTTGCCGCCGGGCGTGGCCGTAAAGATGGTGCCGTTATTGGTCGGGCTTCCGCCGGTGGTGGCGAGGCCGTAAAAGAGGTTGCCGGCCAGCACGATTTGTTTGGGGTTGGCCCCGTCTGGCGTGTTAGTAAAAACATGTTGCGGCGCGTATATTTGTGCATCGAGGTTGAGTTTGAACGCGAGCAGGGAAAGTAAGACGGACAAGAATTTTTTAGTTTTCATAATTGTTCCCTAACAGGTCGCCAATCCGTTTTAATCTGCAACTATAAAACATTGAGGTTGGCGTTATTTGTTATCTTTGTGTGTTCGACTACCAATACCAACGCCCAATCTGGCAAGATGGCAGTTTTCCAATTCGCAGGAGCCATGCCAATTAATTTATGAGCGGTTTTATCCCACTAATTTCCGCAAGATATGATTAAATCAATGGGTTTTTTTGATTTTTGACAATTCTCAGTTTGCCTCCAGCTGCTGGACCAGATGAGAAAGGACAAGGTAAATAGACTGAAGTGTCCAATATTAAAACACTGAGTAGTCAATAATTCTTATTTTTGGACAGATGGTCCGAATGGATTCATCGGTGCTTGTTACTACTTATAGTTCGGACGGGGATTCTTATAATGAAATATAATCGGAGTTGCGACTAGAAATGATTTAGCCTGGTTTCTTCGTGTTCGGTTGTTAAAGTATTTATGTGAAAACCAAGACGACATTAATTGATCCTCGCGTCACCATTGGCCACGTCCACCTCAAAGTCGCCGATCTGGAACGGGCGCTGAATTTTTACTGCGGGGTGCTGGGATTTGAATTGCAGCAGCGGTTTGGTTCCGAGGCAGCGTTCATTTCGGCCGGTGGTTATCATCATCACATCGGGCTGAATACTTGGGAAAGCAAAGGCGGCACTCCACCACTTCCAAGGTCAACGGGCTTGTATCATCTGGCATTACTGTATCCGACCCGAGCATTGTTGGCGGATGCTTTGCAACGAGTGCTTGCCGCCGGAATTAAAATTGATGGGGCGGCGGATCATGGAGTAAGTGAGGCCATTTACCTGCGCGATCCAGATGGCAACGGCTTGGAGCTTTATTGGGATCGTCCATCAACCCAATGGCCCAGAACCCCAGACCACAAACTCGCGATGTTTACCCGGGTTCTGGATTTGAATTCGTTGTTGAAGGAAATCGTGGTATGAGTAAGTGGATTGAGCATTTGGTTGATGGAGTTGAGGATTAAACTTAGGCTGTGACCATAAATGTCAAAACTGCAAGAGAATTATTGCGAAGCTTCCATATGAAAAACACCTTGCTTTCGGTTGTTATTTTACTGGCCCTCATCACGGTTGGCCGCGCGAAAGAACCTTATTATTTCATTAAGGAGATTCCCGTGGCTGGCGACGACGGTTGGGATTATCTGACGGTGGATTCGGCCGCACATCGGCTTTATATTTCGCACGGCACCAAAATGGTCGTGCTGGATTTGAAGAAGGACACCGTCTTGGGTGAAATCACCAACACCCTCGGCGTCCACGGCCTTGCCCTCGCGCCGGAACTGGGACGCGGCCTGATCACTTGCGGTCATGAGGACAAAGCGGCCATTGTTGATTTGAAAACTTTAGCCATCCTTTCCAAGGTGGACACCGGCGCAAATCCCGACTCGATGCTTTACGAATCGGGGCAGCAGGAGTTTTACACATTCAATGGCCGTGGCCGGTCGGCAACGGTGATTGACGCGAAGTCTGCTAAAGTAGTGGGCACCATCCTGCTCGACGGCAAACCGGAGTTCGCGCAGGCCGACGCCAAGGCTGGCCAAGTATACGACAATTTAGAAGACAAAAGCGAAGTGGTGGTGATAGACACGAAGCTTCATGCCATCGTCCATCGCTGGCCGATTGCCCCTGGCGAAGCGGCTTCCGGCATGGCCATCGATACGAACAATCATCGGCTATTTATTGGTTGCCACAACCATTTGATGGTGATGATGGATAGCCAGAGCGGGAAAGTGCTGGCGACGGTGCTGATTGGGGATGGCGTGGATGCCAACGCTTTTGACCCCGAAACGCAACTTGCCTTTGCCGCCTGTGGCGACGGCATGACCACGATTGCCCATGAAGCCGGAGAGCAACTGACCGTCGTGCAAACCTTGAAAACCGAGCGAAGCGCGCGGACGATGGCGATTGATCCCGCGACGCACAAAATCTATCTGGCCTCGGCGAAGTTTGATGCTCCCGCTGCCGGCCAGCGGCGCGGTAAAATCATTCCCGGCACATTTAAAATCTTGGTTTACGGGATGGAAAAATAGCCTTCGGTTCTAGCCACAGTTCAGGACAAAAATAATTTTCCGGCAAGGGCGCAGCCAAAAACGATTAGCCAGGGTGGCAATTTTATTAACATTGATCCACTGATGGCAATGAACGTCATGACCCACCGTCTAGGTTCGATCAAGACGGAAGTGCAAATCGGCGAATAGAACGCGGCCGCCAGAAGTCCGACCACCGCCGCGTTGGTTCCAACCAGCAACGCTTGCGCCAGCGGCATTTGCCGCAGCTTTTCCCATTGCGGCAGCACGCCGAAAATTAATAGCGCTGACGGCAGGTAAATTGCGAGTAATGCCAGCAAACCACCGGGAATTCCCTGCGGCCCGATGAATAGGGTCGCTCCCAGATAGGCGGCGAAGGTGAACAGTGGGCCGGGCAATGCCTGGGCCATACCATAACCGGCGAGAAAAGTGTCGTGGTCGAGCCAACCGCGACTCACCGTCGCTTCTTCCAATAGCGGGAGAACAACATGACCACCGCCAAACACCAGCGAACCCGCCCGGTAAAATCCGTCAAAAATTTGTAACCATGCCTGCGGCCAGATTTGTCCAGCCAACGGCAGAAACAAAAGCAGTGCAAAAAAGGCTGCTAGCCAAGGCAATCCCGCAAACCGTCGGAGACTGGTCGGATTGGAAGTCGGTGTTGGCGGGGACGGAATTTTCTGTTTCAAACAGATTCCCGCCAATGCCCCGCCGCCCATCACAATCAATTGCATCCAGAGCGTTGGTGCGAACAGGAGCACGACTGCCGCCACGCAGGCGATAATGGCGCGCGGAACATCAGGACAAAGCCGCCGGACCATTTGCCAGAGCGCCTGCACCACCACGACGACGGCGGCAATTTTCAATCCTTGCCCCCATCCGCTTTGACTAAAACCATTGAACTGCTGGATGCCGCAGGCAAATGCCAACATCAAAACTGCGGACGGCAAGGTGAATCCTAGCCACGCACACAGGGCACCCAAGTATCCGGCGCGTTTCCAACCGAGCGCCAAGGCGACCTGACTGCTCGCCGGCCCCGGCAGAAATTGGCAGAGCGCGACGAGGTCGCCATAAGCGGCATCGTTGAGCCAGCGGCGTTTTTCGACAAATTCCTGCCGAAAAAATCCAAGGTGCGCCACCGGTCCGCCAAATGCGGTGCAGCCAAGTATTAGAAATGCGCGCAGCACTTCCAACACTTTGCCCGATGTCGTAATTGGTTTGGCAGACATGAGAGGATATCGTTTTTACCCACAAATCATCTTGCAATAAGCGACAAAAGCCAGCCCTTTGACGAGGTGCAGCAATGATTTCCACCCACAACAGCCGGACAAAACGGGCTTAACTTTCAATCAATGTTGAACTAAAATTGTGCTTTCATAGTCCACGCGAGCGCCACAAAAAGTAAATCGCCGGATACACCGCCAGTTCCATGATGGTCGAGGTGATGACGCCGCCGACCATCGGTGTGGCGATGCGCTTCATCACATCCGCGCCCGCGCCGTGGCTCCACAAAATCGGCGCGAGGCCGGCGATGATGACGCATGCGGTCATCGCTTTCGGGCGGACGCGTTTCACCGCGCCGTGGTAAATAGCGTCGCGCAAATCGCCGGTGGTGTTGAGCGCGCCGCGTTTCTTCCAATCGGCAAACGCGAGATCCAGATAGAGCAGCATCACCACGCCGGTTTCGGCGTCGAGGCCGGCGAGCGCGATGATGCCGACCCACACGGCGACGCTCAGATTGTAGCCGCACAAATAAATCGCCCAGAACGCGCCGACCAGCGAGAACGGCACCGCCAGCATCACGATGGCGGTCTTGATGGCGGATTTTGTGTTCAGGTAGATGATTAGCGTGATGAGCAGCAGCGTCAGCGGCACGACAATCATCAGGCGTTCCTTGGCGCGCAGCATGTATTCATATTGGCCGCTCCAGAAAACATTGTAGCCGCCCGGCAGCTTGATGTCGCCGTGCGCCACGGCATCATTCACGGCGCGCATGGCCATCTGCACATACGTCCCGACGTCCACGCCACGGATGTCCACATATACCCAAGCATTTGGCACCGCGCCCTCGCTCTTGATGCCCATCGGGCCGTCCACAACTTTCACCGTCGCGAGCTGGCCGAGCGGAATTTGCGCGCCGGTCGGCGTGGGCACCACGATGTCTTCACGCAACGCCCGCAGGTCGGAACGAAAATCGCGGTCGTAGCGCAGATTGATCGAGTAGCGTTGCAAACCATCCACCGTCGTCGTCAACGCCATGCCACCGAGCGCGACGGACAACACATCCTGCACGTCGGCAAGCGTCAGGCCGTAGCGCGCGATGGCTTCGCGATCAATTTCAAATTCGATGAAGCGCCCGCCCATCACGCGTTCGGCGAAGACGCTCGCCGTGCCGGGAACATTGCGAACCACCGCCTCGACTTCAGTGCCGATGCGTTCGAGCGTGGCGAGGTCTGGTCCGGCGATCTTGATGCCAACGGGCGTTTTGATGCCGGTGGAAAGCATGTCAATGCGCGTGCGAATGGGCATGGTCCAGGCATTGTTCAGGCCGGGAATTTGCACGACGTTGTTCAGCGCATCGGTGAGTTCGTCGGGCATGCGCTTGCGATGTGCGACGACTTTTCCATTGTCGTCCTTGATGTCCACGGCCGGCCATTCCGCTTCAGGCTTGAGGCGGATGGTCGTTTCAATCATATCCATCGGCGCAGGATCGGTGGCGGTCTCGGCGCGACCAGCCTTGCCGAAAACTTCCGCGACTTCGGGAAACGATTTGATGAGTCGGTCGGTGACTTGCAGGATTTCGCGCGCCTTCGTCGGCGAAATGCCGGGAAACGTCGTCGGCATGTAAAGCAAATCGCCTTCATAAAGCGGCGGCATGAATTCGGAGCCTATGTTCTGAAACGGAAACAGTTTTCCGACGGAGAATGCCGCGTCACGAGTTTTGCCTTCGGGCAAAGTGCGCTCGACGATCCAGTTCCACGGCAGAAAAACCCACAAGATGATCGCACCGGCACTGATAATCACCGCCCAGCGCCGTTTGATGACAAAATCCAACAACGGGTGATAAATCCAGATGAGCAGGCGGTTGAGCGGATTTTTTTCTTCCGATGGAATTTTGCCGCGAATGAACCAACCCATCAGCACCGGCGCGAGCGTGATGGACAGCAGCGCGGCAGCGGCCATCGAGTAGGTTTTGGTGAACGCCAGCGGCTTGAACAGCCGGCCTTCCTGCTCCTGCAGCGTGAACACCGGCAGGAACGAAACCGTAATGACCAAAAGGGAATAAAACAGCGTTGGCCCGACTTCCACCGCCGCATCGCGGATGATTTCCCAGTGCGGCTTTTTGCCCTGGTCATGTTCAAGATGCTTGTGCGCATTCTCGATCATGATGATGACGGCGTCCACCATCGCGCCGATGGCAATGGCGATGCCGCCGAGCGACATGATGTTCGAGCTGATGCCCTGGCCAAACATCACGAGCAGTGCGATCAAGACCGCGACTGGCAAAATGATAATCGCCACCAGCGCGCTGCGCAGATGCAGCAGAAATAGAAAACAAACCAAGGCGACAACAATGCTTTCCTCAATCAGTTTATCCTTCAGCGTCTTTACCGCGCGGTCAATCAGCGCGGTGCGGTCGTAATTCACCGTCACCTTCACGTCTTCCGGCAACGCCTTCATCGCCGTCGCCAGTTTGGCTTTAACGTCTTGAATGACCTGATACGCATTCGCGCCGTAGCGCACGATGACGATGCCGCCGACGGTTTCGCCTTCGCCGTTGGCCTCGGCGATACCGCGGCGCATGTCGGGACCGAACTGGATGGTCGCCACGTCGCGCAGCAGGACGGGCACGCCCTTGTCGCCGATGCCGACGGCGATTTTTTTCAGATCGTCGAGGCTGGTGACGTAGCCTTTGACGCGCAGGATGAATTCGCGTTCCGCCAACTCCAGCGAGCGACCGCCGACCTCGCCGTTGCTGCGTTCAATGGCGGTGCTGACGTCTTTCAACGCGAGGTTGTAGGCGCGCAGCTTCGTCGGATCCACCGTGACCTGATACTGCTTCACGAAGCCGCCGACGCTGGCGACTTCCGCCACGCCGGGCACCGACGTGAGCTGATATTTCAAATACCAATCCTGCATCGAGCGCAATTCCGCGAGATCGCGGTTCGTGGAGTTGAGCGAATACATGAACGCCCAGCCGACGCCGGTGGCGTCCGGACCGAGCGACGGCGTGACGCCCTTCGGCAACTGGCTGCCGATGCTGCTCAGATATTCCAGCACGCGGCTGCGCGCCCAGTAGGGATCCGTGCCGTCCTCAAAAATCACATACACGAACGAGAAGCCGTAAAACGAATAGCCGCGCACGACTTTGGACCGCGGCACGGAAAGCATTTTGGTCGTGATCGGATAAGTGACCTGGTCCTCGACGATGTTCGGCGCCTGGCCTTCCCACGGCGTGTAGATGATGACCTGCGTGTCCGAGAGATCGGGAATGGCATCCAGCGGAATGTGCCGCGCGGCATAGACGCCGCCTAACAGCAGCATCGCCGTCGCGAGCACGACGAGGAACTTGTTCCGCAGCGAAAAATCTATGATGCGTTGGAGCATGGCGGATTATTTGGGTTCCACCGGCACCAAATCCATTCCGCACTTCGGACATTTGCCCGGATGATTCGAGATGACCTCCGGGTGCATCGGGCAGGTGTAAAGTTGCTTGGTCGCCGGTTTCGCAATGGAATTCGTCGGTGATGCAGATTGCTCCATCACGGGAATCAAAGTCATCGCACATAGCGGACATTTGCCCGGCTTGTCCTCGCGGACGTTCGCGTGCTCCGGCATCGGGCAGGTGTAGTAAAGCACCTTGCCGCCCGGCTGAATCTTCTTCAATGCCGACGGCGTGACCGGCACCAGCGCCATGCCGCAGATCGGACAGTTGCCCGCGTGATCGTAAATGATGGAGACGTGCTCCGGCATTGGACAGACGTAAACCGCTGCTTCCATTGCCATTTTGGCCGGCAAGGTGGCGGGCATTTCATTGGTGGAACTGGCCCCGCCGCCAATTTCCATTTTCGGAGTGGAAGTTGATCCCCGCATTTTTTCGATGGCCTCGCGCAACTGGCTTTCCGAATCGAGCAGGAATTGTCCCGACGTCACGACGTGCTCGCCCGTATTCAGTCCGCTTAAGACCTGACAAAAACTATTCTCCGCATCCGCGCCGAGCACCACGCTGCGCGCCTCAAATTTGCCGCCGGCCAACGCCACGAACACCGTGTTCTTCGCCCCGCTGCGCAGCACCGCCGATTCCGGCACCAAGACCGCCGGGTCGGACAACTCGGCTTGGATCTGCGCGGTCACGAACATGCCCGGCTTCAGGAAGTATCCGGGGTTCTCAAACTCCAGCCGCACCTTCGCCGTCCGGGTTTTCTCGTCCACCGTGGGATAAATGAAAGTGACCCGCCCGCGAAACTCGCGGTCCGGCATGGACGCCACTTTTACGATTACTTCCTGGCCAAGTTGCACAAACGACAAGTCCTGTTCATAAATCTGCGCGATCACCCAGACGATACCGAGGTCGGCGAGCCGGTAAAGCCTCATGCCCGCGTCCACCATCTGGCCGGCCACGACATTTTTTTCGATGACAAAACCAGACATCGGCGCGGACACCGGCAACGTCTTGCGCGCCGTTCGCGAGGTTGCCAGTTCCTCGATTTGCGCAGCCGGCACATCGAGAAATTTCAGCTTCTGCGCCGCCGTTTCTCGCAACTTCGCCGCGCCC
>Ga0208872_1001626_pt1:0-10000 | contig 13631 bp, 11 predicted proteins | sample CryBogCBH12Aug08_FD_185508 | JGI IMG/M metagenome (GOLD analysis project Ga0208872, IMG submission 185508) | Freshwater microbial communities from Crystal Bog, Wisconsin, USA - CBH12Aug08 (SPAdes) | ecosystem: Environmental > Aquatic > Freshwater > Lake | place: Crystal Bog, Wisconsin...
CATATGGCCTAGTATTCTTAGGTGCACACTTTGTTTGGGCATTTAGTTTAATGTTCTTATTTAGTGGTCGTGGTTATTGGCAAGAACTTATTGAGTCTATTGTTTGGGCTCATAACAAACTTAAAGTTGCTCCAGCGATTCAGCCAAGAGCCTTGAGTATTACCCAAGGTCGTGCTGTCGGTGTAGCTCATTATCTTCTAGGTGGAATTGCGACAACATGGTCATTCTTCCTGGCAAGAATTATTGCCGTTGGTTAAACGGTTCAGTTTACCCACAGGTACGGAAGTATTCGACCGTCTCCCTCCCTCTCTCCTCGTAATAAGGAAAAGGAAGGAATCGTCATATCTTCGGTATCCAATAACCTTTTATATGGTTTAATAATTAATCCTAATAGAATTTTTCTATTATAGGTTTTTATACCTTATAATACCCGCTTTGCTTGAGTGCAAAGGAGGATTTAAAAAACGACTATGGCAACAAAATTCCCTAAATTTAGCCAGGGTCTTGCACAAGACCCTACAACACGACGAATTTGGTTCGGAATTGCAACTGCTCATGATTTTGAAAGTCATGACGGCATTACTGAGGAAAATCTTTATCAAAAGATTTTTGCTTCCCATTTTGGTCAATTAGCTATTATTTTTCTTTGGACTTCAGGTAATTTATTTCATGTAGCATGGCAAGGTAATTTTGAACAATGGATTAAAGATCCACTACATGTTCGTCCAATTGCTCACGCTATTTGGGATCCACATTTCGGTCAACCTGCAGTAGATGCGTTTACTCGTGGTAGTGCTTCTGGTCCTGTTAATATTTCTTATTCCGGTGTTTACCAATGGTGGTTTACTATTGGTTTACGTACTAATAATGATTTGTATGTTGGTGCTTTATTTTTACTAGTAGTGGCTGGTTTATTATTATTAGGCGGTTGGTTACATTTACAACCTACTTTCAAACCAAGTTTAGCATGGTTTAAAAATGCTGAATCTCGTTTAAACCACCATTTATCTGGGTTATTTGGTGTAAGCTCTTTAGCTTGGAGTGGCCATTTAGTTCATGTAGCTATTCCTGAAGCACGTGGTCACCACGTTGGTTGGGATAATGTATTAACTTCTTTACCACACCCACAAGGTTTAGCACCTTTTTTCTCTGGAAATTGGGCAGCTTATGCACAAAATCCAGATACATCTGGACATCTTTTTGCAACTTCTGAAGGTTCTGGAACAGCTATTTTAACTTTTTTAGGTGGTTTTCATCCACAAACACAAAGTTTATGGCTAACTGATATTGCTCATCATCATTTAGCAATTGCAGTATTATTTATTGTTGCAGGTCATATGTATCGAACCAATTTTGGTATTGGTCATAGTATCAAAGAAATTATGGATAGCCACGTTCCACCAGCAGGTGGTTTAGGCGCTGGTCATAAAGGTTTATATGATACTGTTAATAATTCTTTACATTTCCAATTAGGTCATGCTTTAGCAGGTCTTGGCGTTATTACTTCTTTAGTGGCTGAACATATGTATTCTATGCCACCATATGCGTTTTTAGCTCAAGATTTTACTACTCAAGCAGCTTTATATACTCACCATCAATATATTGCTGGTTTTATAATGGTTGGTGCTTTTGCTCATGGTGCAATTTTCTTTGTAAGAGATTATGATCCTGAACAAAATAAAGGAAATGTTTTAGCTCGAATTCTAGATCATAAAGAAGCTCTTATTTCTCATTTAAGTTGGGCTTCTTTATTTTTAGGTTTCCACACTTTAGGCTTATATGTTCATAATGATGTAATGCAAGCTTTTGGTACACCTGAAAAACAAATTCTTATTGAGCCGGTTTTCGCTCAATGGATTCAAGCTACTCATGGAAAAGCCATTTATGGTTTTGATGTATTATTATCTTCCACTGGTGGAGATCCAACTCTTACTGCAGCACAAAGTCTATGGTTACCGGGTTGGTTAGCAGCTATTAATAGTAATACTAATTCTTTATTTTTAACTATTGGGCCTGGTGACTTTTTAGTTCATCATGCTATTGCTTTAGGTCTTCATGTAACGACTTTAATTTTAGTGAAAGGTGCATTGGATGCACGTGGATCAAAATTAATGCCTGATAAAAAAGATTTTGGTTATAGTTTCCCATGTGATGGTCCAGGTCGTGGTGGTACTTGTGAAATTTCTGCTTGGGATGCTTGCTATCTTTCCGTATTTTGGATGTTAAATACCATTGGTTGGGTAACTTTCTACTGGCATTGGAAACATTTAACATTATGGCAAGGAAATGTGGCTCAATTTGACGAATCTTCTACATATATTATGGGATGGCTTCGTGATTATTTATGGTTAAACTCTTCTCAATTAATCAATGGTTATAACCCATTTGGTATGAATAGTTTATCCATCTGGGCTTGGATTTTCTTATATGGACATTTAATCTATGCTATTGGTTTTATGTTCCTAATTTCTTGGCGTGGTTATTGGCAAGAGCTTATTGAAACTTTAGCTTGGGCACATGAACGTACTCCTCTAGCGAATATTGTTCGTTGGAAAGACAAACCTGTAGCTCTTTCTATTGTTCAAGCTCGTTTAGTAGGTGTAGTACATTTTGGTGTAGGCTATATCTTTACATTTGCTGCTTTCTTAATTGCGTCTACTTCTGGAAAATTTGGTTAAATTTTAATTTTTTCTAAAGTCAAACTTCAATTAGAATCTCTATTGATGTTTATTTAGAAATTTAATTATCTGTTAATTTGATTAATAAAAATTACTCTTTGTTCCTTTCCTTTGTTTTGAAACAAAGGAAAGGAACGAAGAGTAATTTTTATTACTAAGAAAAATTTTTTTTTATTATTTAAATAAGATGAACTATAAAATTATTTGTGAATTATTTCTTATTTCCGTTAGAATAGATCCTATACCAGAGGTCGACCTTCGGTATAATAATTCATAGCTAAGTTGAAGAATATTCTTCGGTTCGAAATGACCGAAGCTTGCCTTTGGAAATGTATTTATTGTCGTTTCAATCATGTTCCAAATTTCATTCCTCTATATTATACTGCATTTCTTCCTACGAAGGGACAAATGTAAATTATAATTAAAGGAACACTTGTAATATATATAATATAATTATATGGCTAAAAAAAGTATGGTTGAACGTGAAAAAAAACGTCAACTATTAATTCAAAAATTTAATTCACGTCGTGTAGAATTAAAAGATTTAATTCGTTCTGCTGGATCCTTTGAAGAAAAATTAAATTATCATCGTCAATTACAGAATTTACCTTTAAATAGTTCTCCAAATAGAGCGCATAATCGTTGTATGATTACTGGTAGACCAAAAGGTTTTTATCGCGATTTTGGGCTTTCTCGTCACGTTTTACGTGAAATGGCTCATAATTGTTTATTACCAGGTGTAACGAAATCTAGTTGGTAAAATTCTTATACTTTTCTGCTTTTCTATGGTACTTAGGGTAAATTTTAAAGTCATCCAGAACTAGTCTTTGGTCCTTTAGGGTCCAAAGCTTGCCTTTGGATATCATACTTCTTTTATAAATTTTCTAGATTTTCGGTTGACTCTGTCTCCTACTAAATGTTATACCTAGGAGGGTTATCGCGGAGTAGAGCAGGCTGGTAGCTCGTCGGGCTCATAATCCGAAGGTCGGTGGTTCGAGTCCACCCTCCGCCAGATTTTTTTATAATTTAATTGGTCCCAAAGGGACTTTAGGGTTTTAATAAGTATTCTTACTAGTTAGTATTTTCTTAGGCAATTTACTAAATTTCATTACTTTACTTATTAGTAGACTTTTGGGCTAGTATCTAAAGCTCATCTTTGGGTTCCTAAGTTTACTTTAGGTTACTCTTCAATCCTAAAGGAAATCAGAGGTAATTTTAGATTCTCTTCAAATTTTTTATAATTTTTTATACTAATAGTACTCTTTAATTACATTTTGTTATAAATATAAATTATATAAATATAAATTAAAGGACTGTTGTATCCTTTAGTTCCTTTCCGTTCGGAGGTCAGTATTGACATACCTAAAGCTTACTTCCTTTGGGGGGACTAAAGTAATTTATTAATATTAACATGAGTCAATATTCATTACGCTTTTTATGGCTTGAGAAAAATATTGGAGTTGCATTAGATCAAAAAGTTGGAAAAATGACAATTCCAGTTACTGAATATTATTTTTGGCCTCGTAAAGATGCTTGGGAAGAATTAAAAGTTAATTTAGATTCAAAACCGTGGATTTCACCTAGCCAAAATGTAGATTTATTAAATCAAACAACTGAAGTTATTAATTTTTGGCAAGAATCTGATAAAAAAGTTTCTTTAAAAGAGGCACGCGAAAAATTTTCAAATTGCTTATTTGCAGGTCATTAATTATATAACTGTCAAAGGATAGCTTTTAATATCTATAAAAAAGTTATCCTGACTTTAACTAAAAAATTAAGAAGCATTATGATTCTTACGGTATTTATATAGGATATTTTTGAGTATCAGGGATTTAGGGATATAGCTCAGTGGTAGAGCATTACGTTGACGTCGTATTGGTCATCGGTTCAAATCCGATTTTCCCTATTTTAGAATTGTTAACTTTATACCCCCAGGGGAATTCGAATCCCCGTTACCTCCGTGAAAGGGAGGTGTCCTAGGCCTCTAGACGATGGGGGCCTTTGTTTTATAGTTTTATTATGATAATAAACTTTAATAAGCCTGTCAAGATCTAAGCAATAAATTTATTTTTTGTGGGAGCCTCTTACCGGATTTGAACCGGTGACCTCACCCTTACCAAGGGTGTGCTCTACCAACTGAGCTAAGGAGGCATACTTTTTTATCATAATGATTTTGAAGTTTTTTACGCAAGTTATTATTGTATTCAGTTTAATAAGCTGCTATTTTATATAACAATTAAAGATCTATTGGATAGAACGAGATTTTCGGTAAAGGGTCGATGCCCGAGTGGTTAATGGGGGCGGATTGTAAATCCGCTAGCTTTGCTTACGCTGGTTCAAATCCAGCTCGGCCCAACTGAAGGTTATCGTATAATAAGAATGCAATCCACTCTAATCCCTTCTGTTCCTTCCCTCCTATCTGAAGAGAAGTAAGAAGGGCAAAAGAACGAAGACCGCATTTTGTTGAAAAATAATAAATCATTTCCATTGTCCTTCTCTCCGGAATGGAAGAGCACTCGTAGGGTACCTTCCCTTTCTTTCCGAATTCTGAGGAAGGCAAGCTTAGGGCCCTCAAGATATGACAATAAATGAGTATGCCAATAAATTGCCTCTCTGCTCTGGAGGGGATCCGAGGACGAGAGGAGAAAGCTTCCCATTTCGGACTCCTTCCTACGGAAGGGTAGAAGCTTGCCTTCGGATACAGAGCAATCCAAAGTGGACCTTCATCCAAAGTGTTATAATTATATTTAACAAGCTGTTCTTTCTTTTCTTCGGTTCCGAGGGACGACAGGACTCAGTTTGGGAAAAATATTATATCTTCACCTTAAAAACTAAAATTACTATGACAGCTACTTTAGAAAGACGCGAAAGCGCTAGCCTATGGTCCCGTTTCTGCAATTGGATCACTTCCACTGACAATCGTTTATATATCGGTTGGTTTGGTGTTCTAATGATTCCTTGTTTATTAACAGCTATTTCTGTATTTATTATTGCGTTCATTGCGGCTCCTCCTGTAGATATCGATGGTATTCGTGAACCAGTTGCTGGTTCTCTACTATATGGTAATAACATCATCAGTGGTGCGATTATTCCTATGTCTAACGCAATTGGTTTACATTTCTATCCTATTTGGGAAGCAGCTTCTATTGATGAATGGCTTTACAATGGTGGTCCTTATCTACTAATTGTTTGCCACTTTATTATTGGTATTTGCGCTTATATGGGTCGTGAATGGGAACTAAGCTTCCGTTTAGGTATGCGTCCTTGGATTGCTGTAGCTTATTCAGCTCCAGTAGCAGCTGCACTTGCAGTTTTCATTATTTATCCACTAGGACAAGGATCTTTCTCTGATGGTATGCCTTTAGGTATCTCTGGTACGTTCAACTTTATGATCGTTTTCCAAGCTGAACACAATATTCTAATGCACCCATTCCATATGCTAGGTGTAGCTGGCGTTTTCGGCGGCTCTCTATTTAGTGCTATGCATGGTTCTTTAGTTACCTCCAGTTTAATTCGTGAAACCACTGAGAACGAATCTGCTAACGCAGGTTATAAATTTGGTCAAGAAGAAGAAACTTACAACATCGTTGCAGCTCACGGCTACTTCGGTCGTTTAATTTTCCAATATGCTTCTTTCAACAACTCTCGTTCTCTACACTTCTTCTTAGCTATTTGGCCAGTTGTAGGTATTTGGTTTACTGCTTTAGGTATTTCTACTATGGCATTTAACCTAAATGGTTTCAATTTCAATCAATCTGTTGTAGATTCTCAAGGTAGAGTAATCAATACTTGGGCTGACATTATTAACCGTGCTAACTTAGGTATCGAAGTTATGCATGAACGTAATGCTCACAACTTCCCTCTAGATTTAGCTTCCGTAGAAGCTCCTTCTATTAATGGTTAATCTTACAATTTATTGAGAAAAGAAGAGAAATATGGATGAAGTTCAAAAGATCTCATCCATTTTTCTTTTCTTTTCGCTGCTTCTCGGAATCCGAAGGAAAGGAACCAAATAAAAATAATATGTCAATTTTCAATTTCAGTCTCTAGTTCCTTCCAGGATCCAAATTTTTATTCCCAAATGAAATCTATTCCCTTCTTTGTTATTTGTGGTATTTCAAAAGGTATGCTTTAGGTCTGGGCCTTCCGGGACCTGAAGTGTCCTAAGCTTACCTCCCAAGAATACTCTTTGAGTATCTTTTGCACCTGCTGTCCTGTCCTGTCCTCCTTCCTTCCGAGGAGAAGGTAAAATAGTTAGGTGCATTTATTGTTGAATTCTGTTTATAATCTTTATTATACAAAAGATTTTTTATACCGAAGGTAAACTTCGGTGTCCATAGGGCTCTTTGAGTTCCTTTGGGTGGGGCTATTTATATATTTTATATAAAAACCTTGTCGTAAAACTTCTTTTCATTTTATCCTTTGAATTCTTCCTCGGAAGGGTTCAAAGCTAGCCTTTGGGGGTACGAAAGGTTACCTTCTCCTTCTCCTTCTCCTTCTCGGATCCCTTAGGGTCGAAGGTATGACAATACATTGCCTAAGCTTGCCTCTCCGGAGGGACAGGAAGGAATAGGAAGGAAGTGATCCAACGGATACCCTCAAAGCATTCCTTTGGAGATTTACACAGTGACTATCGCGATCGGAAAATCCGAAGAAAAACGTGGTTTGTTTGATGATATTGATGACTGGCTAAAACGAGATCGTTTCGTTTTTGTAGGTTGGTCTGGTCTTTTACTACTACCTTGTGCTTATTTTGCCTTAGGTGGTTGGTTTACTGGAACAACATTTGTAACATCTTGGTATACTCACGGACTTGCTTCTTCTTACTTAGAAGGTTGTAATGCATTAACCGCAGCAGTTTCTACTCCTGCTAATAGTCTGGGTCATTCCTTACTATTACTATGGGGTCCTGAAGCTCAAGGTGATTTCACTCGTTGGTGTCAACTTGGTGGTTTATGGCCGTTTGTAGCATTTCATGGCGCGTTTGGACTTATTGGTTTTATGCTTCGTCAATTTGAAATTGCTCGTGCAGTTCAACTTCGTCCATATAACGCAATTGCTATGAGTGCACCAGTTGCTCTTTTTGTTTCTGTGTTTTTAATCTATCCGTTAGGCCAATCTGGTTGGTTTTTTGCACCAAGTTTTGGTGTTGCCGGAATTTTTAGATTTATTATTTTTTTCCAAGGTTTCCATAACTGGACTTTAAATCCATTCCATATGATGGGTGTAGCTGGTGTATTAGGTGCTGCTCTACTTTGTGCTATTCATGGTGCTACTGTAGAAAATACATTATTTGAAGATGGTGATGGTGCTAACACATTCCGTGCTTTTAACCCAACTCAAGCAGAAGAAACCTATTCCATGGTTACTGCAAACCGTTTCTGGTCTCAGATTTTTGGTGTTGCATTTTCCAATAAAAGATGGTTACACTTCTTTATGCTTTTCGTTCCTGTAACAGGGCTTTGGATGGCTTCTATTGGTATAGTTGGTTTAGCTTTAAATTTAAGAGCTTATGACTTTGTTTCTCAAGAAATTCGCGCTGCTGAAGATCCTGAATTTGAAACATTCTATACTAAAAATCATCTTTTAGACGAAGGTATTCGTGCTTGGATGGCTGTACAAGACCAGCCTCATGAAAAAATCGTATTCCCTGAGGAGGTATTACCACGTGGAAACGCTCTTTAATGGTTCTCTTGTTGTAGGTGGTCGCGATCAAGAATCTACTGGATTTGCTTGGTGGGCCGGTAATGCTCGACTAATTAATCTTTCTGGTAAACTTTTAGGGGCTCATGTAGCTCATGCTGGTCTTATTGTTTTTTGGGCAGGTGCAATGAATCTTTATGAAGTTGCTCACTTTGTTCCTGAAAAACCAATGTATGAACAAGGTCTTATCCTACTACCTCATTTAGCTACTTTAGGTTATGGTGTAGGACCTGGTGGTGAAGTTATTGATAGTTTTCCATTTTTTGTTTCTGGCGTTCTTCATTTAATTTCTTCTGCTGTTTTAGGTTTTGGTGGTGTTTATCACTCTTTAATTGGTCCTGAAACTTTAGAAGAATCTTATCCTTTCTTTGGTTATGTTTGGAAAGATAAAAATAAAATGACTACCATCTTAGGTATTCATTTAATTATGTTAAGTTTAGGCGCATTTCTTCTTGTTTGGAAAGCAATGTATTTTGGTGGTGTTTATGACACTTGGGCTCCTGGTGGGGGAGATGTTCGTGTAATTACCAATCCTACATTAAGCCCAGCAGTTATTCTAGGTTACGTTCTAAAATCACCTTTTGGTGGTGATGGTTCGATTGTAAGTGTTGATAATATGGAAGATATTATTGGTGGTCATATTTGGATCGCTAATTTACTTCTTTTTGGTGGTATTTACCATATTATTACTAAACCATGGGCATGGGCTCGTCGTGCATTCGTTTGGTCTGGTGAAGCTTATCTATCTTACAGTTTAGGTGCAGTTGCTGTAATGGCATTTGTTTCTACTTGTATGGCTTGGTTTAATAATACCGCTTACCCAAGTGAATTTTATGGTCCTACTGGTCCTGAAGCTTCTCAAGCTCAAGCCTTTACATTCTTAGTACGTGATCAACGATTAGGTGCAAATATAGGATCCTCTCAAGGGCCTACTGGTTTAGGTAAATATCTAATGCGTTCACCAACTGGTGAAATCATTTTTGGTGGTGAAACTATGCGTTTCTGGGATTTCCGTGGTCCTTGGGTTGAACCATTAAGAGGTCCAAACGGTTTAGATCTTAATAAACTTAAAAATGATATTCAACCTTGGCAAGAAAGAAGATCAGCTGAATATATGACTCATGCACCTTTAGGATCTTTAAACTCTGTAGGTGGTGTAGCAACAGAAATTAACGCTGTAAACTTTGTAAACCCAAGAAGTTGGTTATCTACATCTCATTTTTGTTTATTCTTCTTATTCTTTGTAGCTCACTTATGGCACGCAGGTCGTGCTCGTGCTGCAGCTGCTGGATTTGAAAAAGGTATCGATCGTGAGACAGAACCAGTACTTTCTCTACGTCCACTGGATTAATTATCACTTGATTTTTCCCTCTTCTCCCCTACCCTAGAAAGGAATCCCTTTCTTCCCTTTCTTCCCGTCCTTCCGGATTCCGAGGAAGGGAGGAAAGAAGGGTACGGGGGACTAACGGAGATTCAAGTTACTGTTCTGTTAATTATCATATTAGTGAGCATATATAAAATGGATTTAATTAGTCTTGGTTGGGCGTTTTTACTGGTTAGTTTTAGTTTTTCTATTTCTCTTGTTATTTGGGGTCGTAGTGGTTTATAAGATCAAAGAC
>Ga0208872_1001628_pt1 | contig 13614 bp, 25 predicted proteins | sample CryBogCBH12Aug08_FD_185508 | JGI IMG/M metagenome (GOLD analysis project Ga0208872, IMG submission 185508) | Freshwater microbial communities from Crystal Bog, Wisconsin, USA - CBH12Aug08 (SPAdes) | ecosystem: Environmental > Aquatic > Freshwater > Lake | place: Crystal Bog, Wisconsin, USA...
CGCCTGACGGAACAGAAACAATCTGCGTGGTTGATGTATTTTGAACAATAGCCGCGCCACTACTTTGGTTGTTGTTGAAGTAGTAATAAGAGCCAACAGGCAGTGTCGTCGCATTCGGAAGTGTGAATGTGACGCCGCCGGACCCTGTAATAACATTATAAGGCGGCGAAGCAGCAGTCATCGCGGCGGGTGTCGTGCCGCCGGCCGTGGACAGACTATTATAGAAGAAATTATTGGCCGTTATATTTTGATTGGCGTCTCGGAGAACAACACTGTTCGCGCCCGACGTTGTGTATTGGCTCAGGACAGTGCCGTTCTGATAAAGAATATTGCCGGATGTGCCACCCGCAATTGTTGTTGTGCCAACAGTAAGTGTGCTCGGTCCATTAGCGCCAGTTGGTCCCGTGGGGCCAGTTACCGTAGACGCCGCACCCGTCGGTCCGGTTGGACCCGTCGGACCTGTAACGGTTGATGGAGCACCTGTTGCACCAGTTGGGCCTGTAGGTCCTGTAGGTCCTGTAACAGACGCCCCAGTTGCTCCTGTCGGGCCTGTCGGACCAGTCGCACCTGCAGGTCCCGGCGCTCCATTCAAATTAACTGACCAACTCGCAAACGTCCCCGTTCCAGTTATCGACGTGACATTTACAACCAGCGCTCCCGTCCCAGAATTATAAGACGTGACCGTGCCGATCATATAATGTGTGGAGTCATTTGCGATCAAAACTTGCTGCGCTGTCGTATATGCGAGCCCAGTGCCTACCGTTAATGACTGCGTTCCGGTAGCAATTGTTAGAGAAGTTGTGCTGGTTGTAGCGTAAGTGCTGCCATTCGGTCCCGTAGGTCCAGTTGGCCCAGTTGCGCCTGTGGGCCCTGTCGCGCCGGTTGGACCGGTATTTCCTGTAGGTCCAGTAGGTCCCGTGACAGTTGATGCTGCTCCAGTAGGTCCCGTTGCTCCAGTTGGCCCCGTCGGACCGGTAACTGTTGAAGCGGCTCCAGTTGGGCCAGTTGGTCCAGTTGGGCCTGTAACTGTGGACGCTGCTCCAGTAGCACCGGTTGGTCCGGTTGGCCCAGTAGCTCCTGTGCTTCCTGTCGGCCCAGTAGCTCCGGTCGGTCCGGTAACTGTAGAGGCCGCGCCAGTAGCGCCCGTCGGGCCAGTTGGTCCGGTCACAGTTGAGGCAGCACCCGTAGGACCCGTAGCGCCAGTTGCTCCCGTTGGTCCGATTGCGCCAGTTGGTCCTGTAGGGCCGGTTACAGTAGATGCTGCTCCGGTTGGACCAGTAGGACCCGTAGGCCCAGTAACAGTCGAAGCTGCGCCTGTCGGACCAGTTGAGCCAGTTGGACCGGTAGGTCCGGTAATCGAAAGCCCAGTCGGACCTGTAGGCCCAGTAGGCCCTGTCGGACCACCCGCTGGACCGGTCGGCCCCGTAGGACCCACATTTCCCGAAGTAATCCACACACCAGTTGAAACCGCATACAAGGATAAAGCGCCGCCTGCCTGTAAAGGCAAACCGACACTCCCTGCAAACCCTTCAATCGTTGATCCTTTTGCGGCAAAAATCGTCGCAGTATTTGCGCCATTATTAATTATCGTAAGAACTGTTCCCGGAATAGCTTGCGGAGCAGTAACGCCCGCACCAGCTGCCGCAACAGTCGTAATATTCGAAATAGCCTCTGTCAGCAAAGGAGACGTTAAAACCGTCCCACCAACTTTTGCCACTACAGAGTTAGAAACCGACCAAACCGGATTGGATGTAACCTTATTTAATTGATTACCATCGGTAAGGCGATAACCGGGAGCAAAAGGATCGGGAGTGGTCATTTCTAACCCTTAATACTGAAGCGTTCCAAGAACTGCCGTGCTAGTCGAAGTCGCACAATACAATGCTGAAGTAGATTTTGTAAGATCCAGCGTCACACCTGACGGCAACGGAAATCCAGTTGTGCTGCTTACCCCTGACGGACCAAGATAAATCGTCGAACCAGACGTATTCGAAACAAAACGCCCCGCCTTCGAACTCGTAACCGCCGCCAAAACCTGCACCGTTCCCGCAGTCGTGCATGTCACCTGCGCCGCCGCTGGCGTTCCACCCGCAAACGCCTCACAGAAATAAGGATTATTCGGATCGCAGATTGCGACATCACTTTGAATGCCGCCATTCGGCCCACCACCACCCGTCACCGACGGCCCGCCCGTAGACGCTGCCTGTAAAGAAGGGCTAAATGCAAAAGCCCCAATCACAAGGGCGACAAGTGACAAGAGCTTCTTCATTTAATCCTCACAAAAGGGAAAATGAAGGGGGCATCTCGCCCCCTTCTCTAACTTAGTTATAAGCCCACGCGTAGGTCGTAGCGCCGCCCGTGTTCGTGCAAACAACTGAACGGGTAACTGCGCCGGTAGCACTTACAGCCGAACCATACGTGCCTGTGCCATAAGCCGTGCCATTGCTAACTGCAGCAAAAGCGCCGTTAAGCGCCGCCGCACATGTTGGCAAGTTCGCAATCGTGCTAACAGACAACTGCACGTAAGCCGCTGACGACGTGCCGGTCAGGACATAAGCCTTGAGCTGCTGCGTCTGAATAACTTCCGTCTGCGGATTAACGCCGCCACCACCGAAGTTCATCGAGGTCGAAGCAACAGTCTGCGAAGGAGCAACAATCCAAGAAGTGCCAGAACCCGAAATAATCTGCGTTCCCGGCTGCACGTTTGCGCCAGTCACATTCTGACCAACCGCAATGCCTGTGCCGCTTGAAACCGTCAGCGCCGTGCCGGAAATCGAGCCGGTCGTCGTAACGTAGTTTGCCAGCAAATTCGTGTCAGCAGGGATAACTTCAAGGCCCGTCAGCGGTGACGTAGCAATGTTACCTGTTGCTGGGGAAGCTGTAACAATCGGATAGCCCGGAAACTGGCCAGCAGCAAAAGCAGCAGTTGCGCCGAAAAGCGCAAGCAAACTGCCATAAAGAGCTTTTTTCATCATTTGCCTCTTATGTGCGAGATCGCGTTGCGCAAATCGTCACCTTGCGCGGGAGTTCCAACATTCTGTGTGACGCCAGATTGGTAATTAGGGTTTTCCGAAGGAGTCCGGTCTTCTGCTTCATAAACCGCATTGCCCTTTTGAGCAACTCTCTTAAAAACCCCATCCTCACTCATTTCATATCCGAAAGAGTGGTGAATTGTGCCAACTCTTGATCCGCGCATCGGCCTTGCAGCCAAAATCTTCGCGCTATCATTACCTTTTGCCATGGGCCTCGCCCCTTTCGCATTCAGCGAACAATATTCAACAATTTCGACCATTTAGTCAACCCTACACGGCGCAAAAACATCCAGAATTCCGCTCAAATCGGCCCTCTTTCCATCCAATGCAGCGTAGGAATTACATTTTGCGTCTCAGCCCGCAAAATAGCCCCCTTCAACGTGTCTTCCACAAGTTCTAACTGGTTCTCTTTCGACAAATGCCGCGCCGCCACAATGCCGAGGGGCTTTTTATCAGGCCACACTTTGCGAGCAATCGGGAAATATAAGTCTTCAATCTGCGCTCTACCCGCCTGCACGTCCGTCAACTTACATTCAATAATCACAACTCTCTTATTTCCCACAATCAACAGGTCCATCTGGCAATGCCCCGGCCCGTTCATGTCGGTAAACTCAAACCACTGCCCGTGTTCTGCCCTCGGGATCGCCGCTGCAAGGGCTTTTTCATACCTCAACCCCGCAGCTTTCGCCCCTTTCGGTCTGGACTTGGGCAAATTCGCGGGGCGCAAGCACATCGCTGCGTAATGAAGCCCCACGATATGGCGAAAACTCACGGGCTACGCCCCTTTCAGAGAGAAGTCTTGTCTTTTAACTTGCTAACAGACGCACTTTTCGGTTCCACAACTGGAATAGAACAGATCAATCTGTCAATAGCCCGCATCAGCGCCGCTTTTCCATCCTCCGTCTGCAATTCCTCATACGTAAGGATTAGTTGACGGACGACTTCACATCGCTGTGCGTAAGGATCTGCGTAGATGATTTCCGTGTCTGGCAACATTTCCACTTCACTCATTTCCGCCCCCTTCGGCCTACGGGCGAACTCTTTTGCTCATAGTCTGCCCGGATAGCATTCAGCATTTTCACCCCGATTTCAACCGTCGGTGCGCACCACGCCCGCCCACGGGAATTGTCGGGTTCTCGCGGGTCCACAATAACAAGTGCAGCTGGATGGATCGGCATTTTTTTAAGCCCCAAAGTTCGGGCATAGGTGTCTGCCAATTTATACCCACTTACCCGCACCAGTTGCGCACAGATCCCGTCCGGGCTGATCGTCCCTTCGTCCCCTCCAATATGCCTGTGTCCTGCGACAAGAATGTGATCGCGGAAGCCTGTAATGAGTTCGCGTTTTGGCCCGTGCATGGAATTCCAGATCGAATGCCCCGGAAAATCGTGCCTTGCGTGAATGCGTGTCACCACACCGCAGGGCTGCTTGAGGGCAAGCCTGACTCCGTGATCCTCGTAAAGCGAGCCAACTTGCTTTGTAAACCATGCGACAGGATCGCCTGAGCCCGCCCAAAGGTCATGATTACCAGCGATAATGAAAAGCCAATTGACACTTTTCACCATCCATTCCACAAGCGTCCAGCTTTCCCTCGCGGTAACGGATTGGTCTGCATAAAGACGCGCAAGCCGCCCGACCCAGTTGTTCGCAAGATCCCCGATGTTGCAAGCAAGGATGTGGGGGTGTTGCTGGGCAAGTTCGATGTGGGATTTTAAAAGGTGAAACGCACAGCCGGGGTCATCAATATGCGGATCGCCAAAGATCAGCAACCCATAAGGCCCGTCAATATTCACCTTGATGTCGATAAGTTCCCGAGCCTCATCGGCCTCAATAACCCTCTTACTTTCCGTCAATCTATCTTGAATTAATTCGTCGATCTGTCTGGATCTGTGCGGGAGCGCTGGGGTATCAAAGCGCCTTAAAGGCGAATTTTTTGACTTCATTTCATTCGTAATAAACGCGACCCGTCTATGCGCTGTAACTTTATGTATTCCTAAAACATCTGCGATTTTGTAAAAGTCGTAAGTCCCATCTGTTTTTTTAAACTTCCGCATCGCGTCTAAGGTTTGTTCTTGCTCCTGTGGTGAAATCCGTTTTGCGGCCACGCTAACCTCCGACCCTTCCGGGCGGTTTGAGGATCACTTCTTTTTCTTCACCTTTTCCGGGAGCTTTTTAGTCCGGCCCTTATCTGCAGCCTCAAATTCTTTTCCAACCTTTTGCGAGATTTTCAATCTCTTAGCGGCCTTTGGGTCATGCGCGACCATTGCCATTAAATTGTGCTGGGCTTTGCTTTTTGACGGCATTGTGACAATCCTTTTTCACAAGGTCCTGTATTTACACACAAAACCCCTGTCAAGTCAATTTTATATGTAATAACTCTTAAATTATCTTACACGGGATTTTCATATCCTCATCGTGTTCGTAAACTGCACAAAGCCTGTGATACCCGTCAGCGATAATAAGCGCCTTGGTCCCCCTTACCAAAAGGAGCGGGGAAAGTTTCTTGTCATGTCTAATTTTATCAAGCGTGTGTTCGACTTGGTCATTGCTAATCCCAAGCGGCGAAAGCTCCGCTGCTCTCAAAATATCTTTCGCCTTGAAATACGAGATCGGGGCTTCCCGCAAACGCTCGATCATAACCTTGGCCGCAGCGGGCGTTACAAGGAGTGAGAGATACTCCACCCCCGCTGGATAATTATGTTCTTCCGGTTCCTCAAACCAGTAAATCGCTCTTGTCATTTCTTTTTGCCTTTTGCCGTCCCTTTTGCCGCTCGCATATTGTCAACAAGGTTCGGATAAGGCCGCCCCGCCGCTTTCGCGGCAGCCTTCGCGGATGCCTTTTTGGCGGGTGAAAGGGCCTTGGACTTTGGCAAGTCTTTCGGTCTAGGCTTTTCCCAGACAGGTTTGTCCTTGCCCCCACATTCAGAACATGTGTCTTTTTTCATTTGCAGTTCCACGCTCTTAGCGATTTGTTGATGCGGCTGTTCGGGTCCTTTTTCGCCTTTTCCCCGGTCAGCTTTTCTTTCATCCCAGACATCCTTGCACAAAATGATGCCTTCCGTCCTGCGTCCTTTTCGGTTTTAGGGTGCGGGGCGGGCGGTTTAAGGTTGTGCCCTTCCGCCTTCGCGCTTGCGCGCCCCTTCGCGTTCAAGCCCCCTTTCGGGTTCTTACCTTCCGCTCGCTGCCATGCCGGGGTCTTTTTGGTCATAAAAGTCGTTCCCTTTTCTTTCTAAGATATTCCTCATGAATTTTCGCTCGTTCCGCCGCTTCCGCTTCCCTTTCCTCAATCTGCTTTACCACCAAATCCCGCTTCGCCTGCAAAATTTCGGGCCGAGTCGGGTAAGACGCGGGGGGAGGTGCCTCTGGCTCTCCATCAAGCCCTTCCGGCTCCCTTTCGAAAGGAAGTTCGATATAAGGGGCCTTTTGGGCCGGAGGGGCCATGTGGACCTTTTGGGCCCTTTGGTCCTCTCCTCTAACGCCTTCGGCGGGGAGGACATTGACCGTTGCGGCCTCAATTGTCTGGGGCCCGTCGGCCTGCGGCGACACAAAGTTGATCTGCAGGGCAAGCCCCGCCCCGCCCGAACCTGTTGCCTGTAGGGCTTGCTGCGGAGTCGGCCCGCCTTTCGCGGATGAGATTGACCTGTCGGCCATGGTGGTAAAGAGATCCATAAGTTCCCGTTTTGTGAACTTTTCCGGGTCAGACTCAAAACGCTCTGTGAGTTCCTCAAGCACAGACGTGCCTAACGCCGCCATCCGCTGATGAACATCAATATAAACCTCGTTCAATTCTTCTGCGTAATAAGAAACCAGTTCTTGAAACGCTGGGTCGTTTTTGAGGTCGGAGATGCGGGGGCCCGAGAGGCCCGTCAGGTTCGAGCACTCGATCAGCGACTTCCCCGAGGCCACTGCCTTCGCAAGTAAGTGGTGGTTGTAGCGCAGCGTTTGGAGCTTCGGGGTTGAGCCGTCCTTCCGTCCCTCCCATAAAGACGCGATGTCGGTTTCCGAGAGGTGTCGGGTGACATTGTAGAGGATCGGGGCGGGGCGTCTGCCTCTGCCGGGGGGAACGATGACTTGCATGAACGGGGCTCCAAAAGGCCGATAGGCCCACTGGAGATTGAGTATAATGTGGCTCTAGGTGTTATGCAAGGAGTGTATTAGGTCCATCACCTTTTTCTCGACTCCTATCATTTTGGGTGGGGCTAAGCATTACAACAATCCCTTCAAAGGCCAGTCCCCGGGGGAGCAAAGCTCCGCCTTAAAACGCTGGAATGGGGAACGCTGGGTTGTTAGCCCAGCGCGCTGCTCTTACATGCTCCAGAACACGCAAGCTGCCCATAACAACTGCGCCTCAGTTGGCAGGGCGTTGAACTGGTGGGTGACGTATTGATCTTTTAACATGCTCGACTCCATTTGTTGACAAGACTCTTATGCCATGCCGTGGCGGGCGTGTCAATAGGGTAGGGCAACAATTATCACCAATATTTCCCCCTCATGCACATGGGTATCATTTTTATAGGCCTTGCGCTTTTCTGTCCATAATGGGCCTAACCTTAGTCCCCCTCTCTATTGAGTATATAATGGGTTTAACCTTCTATTCTCTATATTTTTTTTCACACTAGGATACATCCAAAGGCCCTAGCACAAGGTTAAACCCATTACAACCCCAAAGCACACATAGCGACCAAAAATAATACCCATGAACAAAAGGCCCCAACATAATGCACAATTATGCCCAACCTATATTGACGCCCTTCCCAAAACGTGCATAATAGGCCCATCAGAAACGACCGAGTCGTTTCTGTTAGGCCCATCCGGGCCACGCTGTTTGACAATCTAATCAACAACCTAGGAGTCGAAAAATGACTAATCTTAACGTGCGCCTTGCTTTCCAGTCATACGCTATTGACGCAGAAAGCCTACCTCAACAATCCATCGAGGCGCTCTTGCAACTAGGCTTCAGCACTAAAATCAAAAACGCCATAGCAGGCGTTAGGGCCGGAGTTTTAGGGACGGGCGCAACGCCTTGGTCGCACGACCAGATCGAACGCGAAGCAATCCGCGCAGGTCTGTCAACATGGGGCGCTGACGATCACACAGCGCAAGCCATATGCGACCTATATCAGCGCGAGATGTTTAACAGCATCCTGACTGGCATTGCGCCGCAACGAGCGTCAAGCGCGCCGCGTCTATCGGACGATGACAAACTGCGCCGGACGGTCGCGGTCGAGATGCTCGAGGCATGGGCTCGCCAGCAAGGTCGTGCTCTTCCAAAGCGCAGCAAGCCGGACGAAAAAGAGGCGTTCAACGCTTATCTCGCCAAGGCGCTCGAAAAGCCAAAATTCGCAGCAGCCGTCGAGAAAGAGTTCACGCGCCGCAAGTCAACAAAAGGAGTCGATTCTCTCGACGATCTTTTGGACTAACCACAAAAGGCCCGGACATAAAACTCCGGGCCTTTTCTTTCCCCTCACAACTGGAGCCCATCCATGCAACACGCGCAGCAATTAGAAACATTCATAACAACCCATCCCGGCAAGCCAGCCTTTTACGAGGTTATACGGCTGGCTCAAGAACTCGACCAAGCCGTCACAATGGTGGCAGATAATGGTGGCTTAATGGTTTTTGACTTCGCAGATAACTCCACCACTTCAGTTGAATACAAATAACAATCCAACGCCCCCGCCAGAAATGGTCGGGGGCAATCCCTACTGGCGGCGGCAAGCCGCTCCAACCAACGGAGTCCACAAATGGCAATAACTCAAGAGCGTATGATGGCGCTCATAACGGCAGCAAGGCAATGTAAAGACTGCGCCCTAACCTACCAGCGCTTCATAACAACCGAAATCAAAAATCTCCCCGCAAACCCAGAACTCGCTGACGTAATGGTAACACTCCGCGCAATTCAAACTCTCGCCCTCACAAACTCCATCCCAATGGAGGCGGCAGAAATCCTTGCGAGGGAAGAAGAGCATTTTCGACTCATGGCGGCAAAGAACAAGCGGGCGGCGGCATATGCAAAGCGCAAGCGAGGCGTTCCTGCCAACAATCTCGCAGATGTCCCCGAACTATCTGGCCTCAAATCCCCCACAGCACCAAAAACACTCGACAGATTTAAATACGCCTCCCTACAGGAGATTGTAAAACCTCATCCCTCTCACCCAAATCAACCTCCTGCCACCAACTGGAGTCCAGACGACGATCTTATCCAGCACAAAATCAAAATCAACGAGGCGCATCGAGCGGCCAACATGCCCGAGCCATACCCAGACGTCTACGACGGCAGCATCCCCCTCCGCGACGACGACTGCCGCGCTCTAGGCATACCAGTTCTATCTGACGACGAACTATTCTAGCGCGTAAAATAATGGGCCCAGCGTGAGGTTAAGCCCCTTGACGTTAGGCCCATTATATGCCATAAAAAGATAGCGCATAAAAAGCGCACAGCGACCCTTCAGCAGTTGGACTATCGCAGATGGCAACAAACAACTCCTACAACAAACACTTCAGCAGAATGCGTAAAGGCAAAGCTCAAATCTTTGCTTACTACGAGGCGCAACCTGCCCATGTTCGCGCATGGTTTCAGCAGTTCCCTGCAAACGTCTGGCCCGACGGCTTTTCCAGCGTCGAGCGCCTCATCCCCGACAGCGAAGCTCGCCACCTTGCGGGACTCGAAGCAGTCTGGGGCCCTGACCATCCAGCAGTTCAAGACGCAAGACACAAAATCCATGTCAAGCGCGGCAAAGTTCAGCGCGTGGCAGACCTCAACGATCTCGACGACTTCGACTTTTAACCCCGAAAGGAGCCCAACATGTCACGACCAATTCACCAAATAGCTCGCGAAATCCGCGCCGACTGGCTCAAGCCATACTTCGGCGCAGTTCCCTACCTCATCGCCATGGACTGCCTAACCTCCATCACCGACAACTACGGCTGCGACTCAGCTCGCAGCGTCCTCGCATACTTCCTCTCCAACGCCACAACATGGCGGGGCGAGACTGCGCGCAAAATCAAACTCGAACTCAAAACCATGCTGAAAGGAAACTAAAATGCTCTGGTTCAAACACAAATCTCAAATCGCAGCGCTTCAAGCGCGCATCGAAAATCTGCAGTTCCAACTCGACGCGCTCGAGAACTTTGTTCACTCCGACACATTCCACGAAATTGTGGAGTCAAAGTTCGACGAGTCCAAGTTCGAGGATCTCGCACAAGAGGCAGTCGAGCGCGCCGTCGAAAACGCAGATCTCCACATCACAGTGAGGTTCTAACATGGACTCCTTCATCTCCCATTCTCCATCTGGCATCCTGTTCTCCGGCCCCGATGCCATACGCCTCCAGCAAGCCATCACCCTCCGCTCTGCCATCAAAATGTATGTGCGGAGCGGCGGGCAGATCATTCCAACTCGCGGGATGGGCATCACCAAAATGTTGAAGCTCGCCACCTCCATCACTGGCCTGTCCTACAAACGCACCCAAGCAGAGGACGCCATGCGCGACCTCCACATCTGGATTGAAACCATGAAATCAGCCCTGCCAATCTTTGAGGAGTCAGAGGCATGATCGAGATCGAGATCGACCCTAACGCCTTGCAGGAGGTCTGCAGGCTCATGGGCTTCTACATGGAAGACTGTCACCAACTCGACGCAGCTCTCCTCAAAGAAGCCCTGTCTGAGTTCCAATCTGCGCTCGACGATTATGCCGAGCGCCAATACATCCTGCGCACAACATACTAGGAGCCCCAATGCAAACCTTCTTACCCTACGCAGACTTCACCGCATCCGCCAAATGCCTCGACCGCCAACGCCTCGGCAAACAGCGCGTCGAAACCCTGCAGATCCTCAACGCTCTAACAAACCCCCGCTATGGCTGGCAGTCACATCCCGCCGTCAACATGTGGCGCGGCCACACACAGCTCCTTGCAGTCTACGGCGTCGAAATGTGCCGTGAGTGGCTCCGTCGCGGCTACGATGACAACACCGGAAGCCGCATAGCGGCTTTCTTTGACTCCTCCGACTCCAACCCGACAAAACCCTATTGGCTCGGCCTTGAGGCAGTCCACGCCTCACACCGCTCCAACCTTCTCCGCAAAGACCGCACCCACTACGCTCAATTCAATTGGACAGAGCGTGATGACCTTCCCTACTTTTGGCCTCTCCCACAAGGCAACGCTTAACCCTTCCAACTGTCACCTTCACACTACATAGGAGCCTTCCATGTCCACTACACACGCCAATATCTCCCTCATGGGCTTTGACTTCGAACTCGAAATTGAAATCCAAGTTCGCTCTTTCGGCACCGCCCCGTCCGGCCAGTTCAACGGGCCACCTGAGAACTATGACCCAGGCTCCGAGCCTGACTTCGACATTCTAACCCTTGTCCTCCGCCTTGATGGCCTTGGCCCAGCCTTCGAGGCAACCGGCGAGCTTTTCGACACCCTCTCAGCTCTCCGTTCCGTAGACGACGCGATCCTCGACCACATCGTTGAACTCGAAGAAAACTACTCAGACGAGTGGGACGACATCGCCTACTCCCGCGAGGACTACCGTGAACGCGACGAGATGCGCCAGCGCGCACATGACGCTTGCTGGGAGGACTAATCCATGCTCGCCATTGCAATCGTATCCCTGCTCTCCTTCACCATAGGCTTTATACTTATCTGCACAGCCTTCTACCTTCTACTCTACGGCTTCCTCATCTTTTCCTACATCTTCCTTTGGAGCGCCCAAACCCGAACGGAGATCTGCCCACACGGATTGCTTTCAGCAATCCTGCTCGACAAATGAAATGCCCCAGCGCACCACTTTGTAGTTGACTTAGGCCCACCTATATGCTAATATACCATATAAATCAGGAGCTTATCCCATGCCACGTATTCCAGATCACGCTTCCACAATCTACACCTCCGGCGACAAAATCCATCTCCACCTTCCAGCGCCCAAAGGCTACACCTCGGAACTTACGTTCCCCCTGTCAGTCGAGGGCGCTGGGGCCCTTTTACGCCTTTTACGTCAGCGCGAGGTTTACTCCTACACCCATCCAGTCGCTATCGCGCAGCCGTCCATGCCGATCCAATACGTCGTGGACGCTTGGCAGAAATCCACTCCCGACGCCGCCACCAAACTCGAGCGCGCAAAGCAACGCGCTGATGCCGAGCGGTTCAAACACAAAAGCAAGGAGGATCAGTTAGCCGAACTCGACGCACTCTTAGACCTCACCTTCTGACCCATCATCTACTCAGTATCTAATGTGTCTAACCCGCGCACAGCGCACCTTACAAAACGGAGCCTAACATGTCATTCGCACAAATCATCGCTAGACTTGAGTCCATGAACGCAGAGATCTCGCTCTTTCGCACAAACTATTCATACGCTGGGGACGACCGATGGACGGCCTCTATCGAGATCAAACATGAGGCCAAAGACCTGCAACTCAAAGCTCGCGGGACGGGCGGGGACGTTGAGGATGCACTACAGGCCGCATGGGGCAAGGTCGAGGCTATCGTCAACACCCTCACCTTCTCCAAGGGCTTCGAGATCCCTCTCCTGTCCATCGACGCAACCGCAGCCCCAGAACGCGAGATCACGTTTTGATGTCGCCCCTTGTCTCCAAATACCTTGCAGCCGTGGACGCTCTATGCGTCCACCCCACCAACTCCAGCCCTGACGCAAAGCTCGCACTCTATCGCCGCCTCATCGCGCAGTGGACGCGCTCGCTCAACGACGTTCAAAAACGCGGTCGTGCTGGCCGCTTTTCTAAACTCGAAATCGCGGAAATCATCGACGAGATGATGGAGCGTATTCGTGCCCTACGGGCAGACATCAAAGGACAAGACAATGAGCACTCCTGACCACATCCTCAAAGACGTTGGAGTCTTTGCCTACCAAAAAACCGAGTCGTTTTTGAGAGATCAATTCGATCTCCACGATTACAACGCAGACGTTCTCGCGGTCGCATCCATCAACACGATCCAAGCTGGTTTTTTGATGCTTTGCATCGCGTCTTATGCTGCGACAAAGCACAAACACCCCGTGGACATCACGCTCGCCATGGTCACGGAGGTTCTCAAGAAAGGAGGCCCCAACATCGAAAAGGCCCTTGAAGCCGCCGAGATCTTCAACAACACCTACCCAACCCCCCAATAGGCGCAACACGCCCACAACCTCACAGGAGCCACCAACATGCCATTACACCACGCACCATTAGTTGGGGCATTTTTCCGCCCACCAGCCAAGGCGCTACTGGCAAGCCTTCCCGCCGGACATCCCCTTGAACTCAGACCGGAACCACAAAATCCATACGACCCCAACGCCGTCGCGGTCTGGCTTGACACCAAGACCCTTCCCGCCGAGGCCCGTGAGGAACTCCTCGAAACCCTTGAAGGCACCGGCTATGACCTTGAGTCCATCGACGAGCAACGCGACTTTCATGTGGGTTATATGGCGCGAGAAGCCGCAGCCCAACATCAAGAGGCAATCGGTCTTTTGCTCGAGTCCCTCAAAGTTGACTCCATGATCTCCGGCCAAGGCCCCTTCATCGACGGGATCGAAGCCAAGCTATCCTTCACCCCAACCGGCTCTTACCAAGTCAC
>Ga0208872_1001630_pt1 | contig 13596 bp, 30 predicted proteins | sample CryBogCBH12Aug08_FD_185508 | JGI IMG/M metagenome (GOLD analysis project Ga0208872, IMG submission 185508) | Freshwater microbial communities from Crystal Bog, Wisconsin, USA - CBH12Aug08 (SPAdes) | ecosystem: Environmental > Aquatic > Freshwater > Lake | place: Crystal Bog, Wisconsin, USA...
CATATTCGTGAGCTCTTCCAAGTTAATTCTCAGATCAAACAACACTTCATCCTGAAGCTCTGTGATCCTTTCCTTAACTCGCTCATTGTCTCTCATGCGATAACAGTTGCCTCTGTGTTTGGTATATCCTGCTTCTTCATAAGCTTTGTATGGAGGATTGCCTTTTACAAGCTCTTGAGCAAATCTTTCTTGCCTTTGATTGGGTAGAGCTGGCATGGCGATGTAACCTCTAATTGTCCCGAAATTGTGTTAGGTGTAATTGATATACTGTGTGTGTTTTATGCTCTGCAAACTGTCTCAATCTGTCCAACTTGTTCAAGGCAACACAATCCCAAACTCGTCTTCAAAGTCTAGCTCTGCGTATATCTCTGCAAGCTCTTCAGCTGCGATAATCTCAGCGCCAACTTCATCGTCGTCTTGGAGCTTTTGTATCTCTTCCAATGCTGCAATCTGCTCTGGAGTGAATTTAATCTTCTCAATAATGTCTTTAGGCTCGGCGGTGTGATTGGTGTTATACATGGCTAAACCTCTCGGCCTGTAATTGTCTCAGCTATCTCAGCAATGCTTCCAGCATGAGCGTCAATAGACCGAGATACCTCGTCAAGGTTATCCTGCAACGCCGCTATGTTAACACCCAGTGCGGACTCGAGATCCACAATAGACTGAGTTAAACGCTCAACGGCTCCAAGCAAAGCCTCAAACTGGTTCTCATTCACGCCAAAAATCCCCCAAAGCATTGATTAGTATGGATAACATACCACAGAATGAGAGAAAGTTCAACTTTTTTTAAATTATCTCATTTTGTCGCTTGACAACCATCTTACATGGTGTAAGATCACTACATCGAAACAAACCAACTCTGGAGCGAGCAAATGTTCAAGAAATTCATCGTGATCGAGACAAAATATGTCGGCCCAACGAACAGCAACGGCTCTAAGATCAACGCCAGCCTCTCAGATAAGTCAGCTAGAAAGTCAATGTCATACGACCATGCTCTTAGCGGTGAAATAAACCATGCTCTCGCTGCTCAGTGTCTGATGAACAAAATCGACCCACAGTGCGTCTATCACAGAGTAGGCTATGCAGACGCAAAAAATGGCCACACATTCATCTTTGAGGCCCGCTATTGAGTAGAGGGGATTTTCCCCTCACTTCCCACCAACGCTAATCTGGAGATATGACCATGAAGCTTACATACTGGGTTGCTACCTGCCTCAACGATCATCCATGCTACAGCATCCGAAAGAAGACCAAGAAAGAGGTGGTTGCCGAGATCGCCGCTCACTACAACCCTGCTGACTATAGCGAGCCAAAAAAAGTCACCGTGGAGTATGATGACGCTTTCGATCTGATGTCGCAATGCATCGACGGCGAATCATATGGGGGTTATTGGGAATAGTAGGAAAGCGATAACCTCTTGAAACCAAACGCAAATCACCTCAGTCAACATAGCATGACTGGGGTGATAACGCAAGCTAAAATAATTTAAAAATAATTGCTTTTATTGCTTGACAATACTCTTACATAGTGTAAGATCATTATATTAACTGATGGAGACAATAATGAAAACAACCTACACCATGCCAGAGGTCATCGAGGGCAACACCGATTATGCCGCCAACCTTGCGATTTTCTTGTTAACCAATCGTGGGTCAATCTTTGCTGGGTGGACAGGTCATATGCCTGCAAAAGATCAGCGCAAATTGTTTGGACGTTTCTTAGGCAAGGGCAAAATCTATATCGACGGTTCAGATGAACGCCTCGAGCACTGGGTGCAGGTTTGCTTTGGTCTCGACTCTGACTGCACTAAGCGGCTCCGCTGGGCAGAGCTATAAGGGGGGTGACAATGGATATCAACGCACCGCTGGGCCGAGAGGTTAAACTCGGCCACACCACATATGTGGTAAAGGACGACGGCACAATATTGCTTCGCCTGTATCGACACAGAAACGGCATCGAGCCATTTGTTTACTATCAGCGTATGCATGGCAACACGAAAGCAGCAAAAGCAGTAAAAAAAATAATAAATTCCGAAAATAATGCTTGACTTGTTTCTTACATGATGTAAGATACTAAACATAAGAGATGGAGACAACAATGACTGATTTCGCAAAACACTCATACGATATCGCAGACCGCCAAGTCCGTGCTTACAATGAATTTATCGGCCATCTTCGCTCATTTGGCGAACTGTCCCGCGCAGAGGCTGAGAAGGTCTTCGACTTTTACAAAAGCAAGAAAATGATCAAAATCAGCATCGACCGTATCAGCGTAAAGCATGGCCGGTATTTCGACCGAGACTTCCTGCAAATGGTCGCTGAGAACGCGTGAGGGGCGGGAGCCTCTCACCCTACCGACGCCGCAGTGGAGACACCCCATGAAGCTTACAGTGACGCAAGCCAAGCTTTTGAAAAGAGCAGCCCGAAACACCTACAATGGTTCTATCGCTATCCAGACTGGGTTTATCACGTCGCGCAGTGGCTGTCCTACATATGGCACCCGTGACTTCAATGCCGCAACCAAGCTTGCAGAGGCTGGTCTTCTTCGCAAGCTAGGAAGCAGCTCGAGCATCCACCAGCTGTCGCACCAGTTTGGTGCTGATCACGGGTCGGAACACTCCTATTGTATCACCGAGGCAGGACGCCAAGCCATAGCAAAATAATTTAAAATATTTGCCGGATGAGGTTGACAACATTCTTACATCGTGTAAGATACAAGCATAAACCAACGGAGAGCAACATGAAAGTCACCAAGCCAATCCCATCCCATCCATACCACAAAAAGTCAGACGCGGAGCTGTCTTATATTCTTAAAGACGCTCGTGAAGCAGCCAATGCGATGCGCGGCTGGAATGATCAGGCAGAGGCAAAATACCTCGACCAAGTTAACGATGCCTGCACGGTTATGGGATATCGTTGCGCGATACAGTATCGCAATACCTACCACAATTGACAGGGGAGGGCTCCAGCCCTTCCATTTCACTCATACCTATATGGAGACCGACATGAAAACAGAATGCACAACCTATCTAGATATGATGGGAATGGATTGGATTGTTCACATTGAATACGAAAAGACCTCTGACGGATATGAGGGAGATTTTTATGATCCGGGTTGGGACCCTGAATATCAGCTCTACCGCATCTGGTTGGAGGCAGACTGCTACACAGGCGACCACCCGAAATGGGAAATTACTGGCGAGCAATTTTCTCTAATCGCCAACATGGATGCAATACATCGCGCCATCATTTGCGATATCAACAATGATTAACGCTTAATGGGGATGACAGATGATTAAAACATATTTCTGCGACTGGCGCAATCGGTTTGTTGCTTATGATGACGACGATGAGCCGAATGACAACGGGTATCAACCGCATGGCGACGGGGAAACAGAGCAAGAGGCTATTGAGGATTTTAAAAGAATAATTGAAGAAAGATCAAATTAGTGCTTGACTGCTATCTTACATAGTGTAAGATATGGTTATTAACTAATCAACGGAGGCTATCATGGCTTGGGAAATCGTAGAACCTACCAAGGGTTATTATATAAAATATAAGCTAGAGGGATTGTGGGAGTATTACAGCGACGGCGGTATCTTTGTCACGTTTCGCAATAAATCAGACGCTCAACACCGAGTGTCGCAGCTAAAGAAGACATATGGCCTTAAGGATTTTCGGATTTATAAGGCAAAAGATTACGAATAAATTTAAATACCTCTTGACTGCCATCTTACATGGTGTAAGATACAACCATAAGAGATGGAGATCGACATGGCCAACTACAGATACTTTGCAGACATTAACGGTGCGGCGTTCGAGCTGACGGGTGTACGCCACAATGGTTCAACGTCAACAAAAGCGGAAACCTTCTCTGGCCTCACCCCTGCTGGTGTTCGTGTTCAGACAACCCGCAAGATCGAATACAAGAGCTTTGCCTCAAAGCATGAGTGCGACTCTCGCTGCATGAATGCAACAGGTCGTGTCATGAAATGCGAATGCTCTTGCGGGGGTAAAAACCACGGTCGAGGGTCTTTTATTTGTATGGCCGCATAAAGGATGCGGCCCAACTAATTGGAGTTAACAATGACTACGATTCGCCAAGTTAAAACCAAAAAAGTTAGCCTAAAGTTCATCATGTCGCGCAAACCTTTTATGCGCGGATTTAATGATGTTAAGAAGGGTAAGGATATGGACTACGACGCCTATAAGATTATGAATGATCAGTGGCAATACGAGCGTGGGCGTATCTTTGGCTTGATTTACAACGGTCGAGTGAAAGAGGGAAACCGTGTTTTATGGGGAGCACAAGTGGCCTATCACAACGCCTTGCAAGAGGGAATTATTTTATAAAAATAATTAAACAAAACGCTTGACGCCCTTCTTACAATATGTAATAACAAATCATCGAAACACAAACCTTGGAGCTTCAAATGTCTAACCAAACTGTCTACCTCGACCGCAAAGATGTCCCAGCCGCTATTCGTGGCAACTACACTGGCAACAAGTTCAAAGCGGTTGTCACTGATTCCGTCACCATCCCTTCCGATGCAGGTTTATGGTCTGGCGGATCTCGTGACATCTATCAGGTCGTGGAGCTCTTTAGCTCAGAGCGTCGTTCTGTCCCATTTCAGGATTTGGACCCTTGGACATCTGCACGTAAAGACCGCAAGGTTGAGCTGCGCGACGGGTTTGCAGTCGTCGAGCACTCAATATTCTGCGGCAAGGACATGGGCCTGACCATATACATTAACTCTAATAACGCGGCTGGTCTCTTGCCAGCACCTGTAGAGTTGACGGATGACGAGGTTTTCGTTCTACAGGCCATACGCCAGTATAAGTCATCATATAATGGTCTAGACCGATACCAGCTTGCTACGCAGTATAATTTCTCTGGCAAGGTATTCCCTACCCGAGAAGCTTACAACGCAGCCAAAGAGGCTCTAATCGCATGTGGATTCTTAACTAAGGCTGGAGCTCTTACCACAAAAGGCAAAAACGCTGCACAGTAAATATGGTAGGGGGTGTAACAACCCCCACCCCAGTACACCAAAAGAGGTCTTAAGATGGATAATCTAGTCACTTATAAATTCTCAAACTTGGATGACGGCCACGGTAATCTCTACGATGGCCTTGCCGATATTGGATGGCTATACGAGCGGCCAGACCCTCTTATGGGTGGAGGTTATAGTTTTTGGGTGTCGTGCATCTGTATAAACCTGCCCGACAAGCGGTGTCTCAATATAGACGAATCAGACGATAGGTATAAGAAAATAAGGTCGTCGCTGTTTCACCATCACAGTCAGCCGATATTGCAGTTAATTGAAGACGATAAAGACTCTAACGAGGAATAAATAAATGTTTTCAGAGATAGTAAACATCATCATTAATCAGACGCCAGAGCAGAGACTCGCAGTGTCTATCATTATGTTTGTGATTGCCCTCTTACTGTTTTTGGTAATCTGCGCGTTTTTTTATAAAGACAAAAACAACCTTTGAGAGGGAACGATGGTACAAACAGACGCAATAAGAGACATAATGTATACAAATTGGCTATTGGAAAATGGCTACCCTATGGGGAAAGATCCCAACCAGTTTCTTTTTGACGAGGTTCAAAACCTGACCAAAGAACAAAGAGACTGGTTAATTGAGTTCATAACCAGCCGAGAAACAGCACACTAAATATTTTCAAATAATCTAAAAATAGTGCTTGACTTCTTACGCTCTGTAATTTACATCTGTTACATAAACAAAACATGGAGAAACACAATGTCTAACTACAATTTCGATGCAGACGCTTTCGCTCAGATTTCCGCAGAGCTTAAATTCATGAAAGATCGCTTTGAGAATATGAAAGAGAAAATCATTTCTTACGGCGAGGGTGAACTAGTTGGTGAGTTCTATACAACCGTCTATAAAAAAACAGATCCTATTAAGACTTTTGATAAAGATTTGGCTAAAGCTAAAATGGAAGCATTTGGTCTTAACCAATGCCAGATCGATGAGATTTTTAACAGCGTAAAGATTAATAAGTCTCAGGATCGTATTACAATTAGGCCAACAGCGATCTCGCTTATGGCGGCAGAATAAGGCTCCCCAGAGGGGGTTGCTCCAGCCAGCAGCCGGATACAGGGCAACGGGCTAATGTGTTTCACTGGGGGGTTGACATGATCCTCCAGTGGATAGGCAAGTAAAGATCGGGATCGCGTTCCTCTCTGGGTTGGTGTTATTCAGCGCGTTTTAATCCTGATAAACCCTGTAATATAAAAAGGCCCCACGGGAATTTCCGGTGGGGCTTTAAAGTTTGTAACGATGGAGAATCCCGATGCGACAAAACACATCAGAAACAAGATAACACATTGCCTACTCAAAATCAAATGGCTATAAAATCACTTAGCTTTAATTTTCCACATGGTCACCAGAGCAGACAAACCTTTACGCACCCTCAGCATAGATTCCCATCCGCAGGGTGATTGTCCTACCCCATCACAGAACCTGATTAAATCCTCCTCTACGCCCTTGCCAGAGGATTTAAGGATCATCTGAATAGTCTGATACTTGTCCGTGATATCTACTTGCATATCCGCTTCAGACACGCCAGCGTCACTGTCAACGTCAATCGGTGCCTGAGGCTGACCTCTTTCCATTTTTGGGCTTATCGGAAGTCTAGGGCCGCCTAGAGCTCTTATGTATTTACTGTGAATTTCCGCAAACCTCTTGGCCGCCTCGTATTCATCTGCGTCAATCTTGCGGGATAAATAAAATACACCAGCAACTGTACCATACATTGGGTCACATAGTCCTACCAATGCCATCATGGAGGCCCGCTTCACAAGAGTAGGCGACGGCGGCTGTTCCTCCCGACGGATATCCTCTCCATTAGGGAATCGGGCGACATTTATTTTGCGCTTGCGCCCTGCACGAGCCATGCTGCCACCTTCGCTGATTAATTGAATCCTCCTTACAATACAAAAAATGCTCTTTAATGACAACTATTGCTTTCCAATATACTCATGAGAAAAACAGACTCGGTGGGCGTGGTTCATTTTATAAGCCTTTTCCATCGTGTCTCTGTCGGCTCGGTAATCTTTGCGAGCCTTCATGTTCTTAGAGGTCGGACGCCATAAGGGCGAATTGTTTCGATAAGATCCCATGCGGGGGTGGCTCGTCTTTGAGAAATACCGACAACCCTGTTCTAGAAATAACTGCCCCACGTAGTCTGAAATCCGCATCCCTATGCCCAAGCCTTGGTAGTCTGGCAGCACCACTGTGCGATGGCCTCTCCAAGCGTTTTTAACGCTCCCTGATGGGTATGAAATAGCTCCGACGAACCCAACTGGCTGGTCGTTCCAAATGGCTATCCAGTAACGCCCTGACTTGTTTATAGCGTGGTTTAAATAGTGATGCGGTGAGAAGAGTCTCCAAGCAGAGGCTGTCGCAGGAATGATTTCCAATTCGATGAGGGGTCTACGCCGATCTGACCCCCTTCCGGCGAGCGTGCCGGTGCTTGTGTCAAATACCCAGTCAGGCTGCAACCAATCCGCCACGTCATAATGGCATGTTGCAAACACAACATTCTTAATCCCGTTATTATTACAGTATCTGCGAACAGCTGCCGAGCAAGCCTTGGCAACATTACGGTCAACCACTGAGGTAAACTCGTCAATCACAGCACCGTCAACAAGACGTCTTGCTAGATCCGCTCTGAATTTCTCGCCCGTAGAAAGCACGCTATACGGTTTCATCCAACTAGGTATGCTGTTTAACCCCACAGCAGCTAGCCTATCCTGCGCGTCCTTGGCATTATAAAAGTGTGAGCAGATAGCCTTGCGGTCATCCCATACTATGGTTGCTTCGTGTCCAAACGATTTAAGCAACGTGCTCTTTCCTGAACCTGAAGGGCCAACAATCAGTCCAATGCCAAAATCATTCGGGACACCAGTCATGACGGGGGGATTAAAAGACGTCTCCCCAGTAAATGGAAAGTCAAAACTATTACTAAGTTCTTTAGTAATGTCATCCATCTCTACGCGAGAATTTAACATCTGGATCTCCGGTTTGTTAAATATTAGAAACTGCGATGCTTTTTTCTTTAGCCTTCGCATATGCAATGTTTTTGCTTCTTACAAAATTTAATACAGACTGAGCAGGATATTGTGGTGTCTCGTCTAAGTTTCTTGGCCAAACACCAAACCTTTTCTTGTATGTGTGAGCAGCCCATCCTTTGCTATAATTTCTATCCAGAGCAATCCATAAAACACCGGAGTAGAATGATTGTTTGTCATCAAACGTAACCTTGGCAATCTTTCCATTTTTACCAAGCTCAACCAACTCTCCGTCTATTATTTCTATGTCGCTTCTAGGCGGTGCGAAGTGATGACCGCATTCGCATATCTTAACCTTGGGAGAAACAACCGCATGACATGACGGGCATAGTCTAGGTTTCTTTTCTTTCTTTTCTCTTTCTTTCTTTGATGCTTGTCTCGACTTACCTGTTACGAAGTCATCATAATAAATTTCATCTGGGCGTCCTAGTTCTAATCCTGTGTTGCTGTGGTCTAATACAATACAGTCTGGCTTTCCAATGTCAGTGCGTAAGCCTCGTCCGATTATTTGAAGATACAACATTTCCGACTTTGTTGGTCTCGCTAAAATAATGCAAGAAACAAACGGAGCATCAACACCCGTTGTCATCGTTCCAACATTACAGACAATTTTAATCTCGCCAGTTCTAAGTTTTGCGACAATTGCTTCACGCTCCTCTACAGGCGTAAAGGCGTCGATATAATCAGATGGAACACCTGCTTTGATAAATTGATTCTGTATCTCCGCAGCGTGTTTTCTGTTAACAGCAAAGCAGAATGTAGGACGCCATTCGCCCTTCTTGATCCACGTCGTGACTATATCAGAAATCAACGTGACGTTAGTCATCGTGTCTGCGAGTTGGTCTTTCTGATAATCACCAGCAACAATTTTGACTTGAGATAAGTCTACTTGTGATGGAGCATAATATTTAAACGGCGATAAATACTTTTGGTCTATAAGATCCTTGACCGTAGACACGATGATCATCTTATTCCAAATCTTATCCATGCCGACAGACCAGGGCGTAGCAGACAAACCTACAAACCAAGCATTAGGATTTGCATTCATCCACCTCTCGTAAACCTTTGAGTTTTTGTGGCACTCATCAAATATTATTAAGTCTGCCTGTGGAAATATTGGTCTCCGCGCCAGTGTATCGAGACTTGCAATCTGAACTGGTCGAGACCAGTCTGTCAGATCATTATTGGCTTGGATTACGCCAATCTCTCTTTCATCAATCCCAGCCTCGACGAAAGCCTTATAGGTCTGATTGATTAAACTAAGAAAGGGGACAGTAAATACTGTCCTCCTGTTTTTCATTCTAGCCATAACAAATATTTCAGAGGCTATGCGTGTTTTCCCGCTCCCTGTTGGAGCTGACAAGACTGGCCTTCCGCCCTGTCGTAAACAGTCTCTGACTTGTTCAATAGCTGATACCTGATACGGACGTAATTGTTTCATTGGTTTTCTCCAGACGCATTTTTAGCGATCTTTTATAAAACCAACTTACATTAACCTTCCGATTCCATCAACTTAATTTTTATCTTATATCTGTTAAAACAGGCAACCAATGTAGACTTTGGCTTCTTGATTTTTTCTACCATAGCATCGAAGGTCATGCCGGATTTATGCAGATCAGACACCGTCTTCTCTAACTGCGTAATGGGAGACTTGTTTCTGCTGGCTATGCGTATGTCTGCCTTAAATCCTTTCACCGTATCGCTTCTTAAAAAAATGATGTCATCTTTCCTTGGCTCTATTGCCCATACTGGTTTGTAGGGGCCGTCAGCCTCTAGGAATTTCACCCTCGGTAAAGATATGCAATTTAAAGTTGTGCTGTTTCCTACTTCCCCCATTTTAGAATATTGAGGGTTTTGTTTATAAAATGTTACCTTTTCTATTTGCATTTTTATGTTCTCCTATTTCTTAATATTGCTGCCATAACTCCAATAAATTTAAAAGTGCCAGACAGTGATAAAATAGCTTCAGACTGTTTTTTTATTTCGATGATTTCATGCATTACTCACCCCAAATACTTACTTAAATCTAAAGTGGAAGGATCTATTTTCCGGACTTCAGACGCTGATCCCATTTTCCCTAACTTTTTGGTTTCGTATTGCGCATACTCAAAAGATTTTATCGCGCCCCCTGCGCGACGTTTAATATTGGCACTGCCTAGATATTTTGCCTTTGGTGAATTTCTGGGTATTTTCTCTTTCTTTCTAGTCATGTCTACATTCCCAAATTTTGGACGGAATCCCCCTTTTCGTAAGGGTCACAGCCACCAACTGGTTGGTTGGTTAGGCGTGTTAGAGGCATTTTTACGGCCCCATGACCCTTAGAGTTTTGATGCCGTTTATCCGCCGCCCGTTGGTGGGCCAAACCGGTCCCCACGCTATACAACCCCGTGGTAGGCTGGTCGCCATGACCAAATACAAGTGACACAAAGGCGGATTATCCCCGTCCCAAAACTCAAGGGAGCGGTGCGGTCGAAATCGGGTTACCCAAATGGCCAACAACACAGCCATTTAGCGCGCCTATAAACCGCAGCATCGTTAGATAGTAACGATAAATTTGTTTTTTAGTCCTATCTCGATCAACGATTACTCGCTGGGATGCTCACCTAAGCTGGTGGCTGGTTAAGGAAGCTTAAGATTTAGCCTCCTCTAGATCAAATAATTCTCGGTAATTTTTGATGTAATCGGATACCAATTTTGCATGAGCAATAAACTCATCGCAATCGTATAAAAATCCTACCTCATCAAAAATCTCTGCGTGCCCTCTTGCAAGGTCTGCGAAAATAATGGCGTTGCTTAAGCCAGCTAAAATCTCTACTTCTAATTTGGAAGCCTTAGGCATTCTCCTAGGAGTAGCCTTCTTGCGTAGCTTCTTATTAAAATCTAATTGGCGAGCCTTCATTTTCTCCATCCAAGCCGCGTATGATGCCGCTTGTTCAGGAGTCCAATTATCAGAATCATCATCAGCCCAAGGATCTAACTTGGCGCTTGAATTTATATTTTTGGGGGACTGATTTTTAGGCTTTTCGATTTTGTTATTAGTCATCGTCTTTTACCTCGACAGGCAAAAGCTCAGCAAAAAACGCTCTTAATTTAACGACCTTGTAATGAATTTTTTTATCATCAAATGTTTTTGGAACTTTTAAATTAGCAAATCTATTAGCTTGCCTCTCAAAAGCATAAACCTGAAATATTCTTGTATGAGGGTCTACATAAAGATTATGTAAATTATTTTTGTCTGACCCATATAAAATACCCCAAACGTCTTGAACGTAAGGTTGCTCTTGCTTAACAACATATTTTTCGGTATTTTTATTCTTAGTCATTTGCACTTCCTTGCAATGGCTCATGAGTGTCGGTGCTTGAAACACGCGACATGAACAGGGTAACTACCCTATATCAGGTTGTCAAGGGAGCGGCTGGATTAAATTCCACGCTCCCTTTTCCTTTATTTACTGCCTCTTACAGCGTAAACTAAATCTAAATGCTTTTCACAATATGATCTTCCAGACCTTGTCGGCTCTCCGCAAAACTTAAATTCAGATGGCTTTCCGACAGACCCAGTGTATCGACACTCATTAGATTTAAGATCAAGAAAATTCTTGCCTTTGAACGGTAAAGACACAGTCTCAATTACCTCTATGCCTTTGTTTTGTATAGGAATATTTAACTTAACTTGACCGCTTACAACGGACGCTTCTTTTTTAACCGCTAGTTGTTCGTCCGATATTTGCTTCTCTTTACGTCCAATCCTGCAATTAATTCTGTTCGACCTTCCGATGACAGAATTTCTAGTTATTGTTCTTTCTAGAGAAAACTCTTTATTTAAAATGCGAGCTATCTCTATCGCGCTTGAACCAGCCATGACTTGCTGCCGGATGACAGCATCCATCTCAATCGTCCATTTTACTACTAACGCCATAATTTTTCTCCATCTTTTCTTTTGTTTGTATATCCCACGCGTCAAGCGCAAGCCTTACGTCGTCTATTGATCTTACTATGGCTACCTTGTGGTTCAGCGGACGCATGGCAAGATGAACAGACAACTGAGCCTCTGACACTCGTCCAACTTTACTCTTTACCTCAAAAAATATGACTTCCCCCTTTGGCAATAAAACCATCAAGTCAGGCATCCCACTAAGCATTCCAGCCACAGCGTTTGCTGGCCTGCCAGAGGCCGTACGCTGACTTCCGTTAGGTATGGCCGCCACCAAAGAGTAAGGAAGAACCGACCTCAAGTAAGCGACAATCGCCTTTTGGATTTGAGCCTCTGGCTGTTTACGGATAGCACCCATTTGTCTACCAATTAACCATGACAGCGTGCCGCCGAGCCATAGCCTCGTGGAGAGCTCTCAAATCCAGCTTTTCGTAAGTGTCGCTATGTATTTTGGCTGATTCGTAAACCTTAAACCTTTCAACCTGAGACATCGGTATATTATTGTCGAGCAAAAGGCTCGTCATACGCTGCCGAATGTCTGCGTCGGTTCTAGCCAAGTGGGACGAATGCTTGAATGCGTGTTCTTCTAACTCATCCATTTTATTTTTCTTCCAAGTCTTGAAAATATGAAAGTTTAATCTTTCCCTTGCTCGCCTGATGCAATCTTATTTGCCAAGCAAGAGGAACGCCTCGTCGTCTCCACTGATACAGCGTGTTCATGGGAACACCCATCCTCAAAGCCAAAGTTTCTATTTTAGGGGTTGTTTTGTGAGACACAATAATTGTTGTCCTTTCTTAATTTACAAAACAACTTTGACGCATTTCTTACATATTGTCAAGGCTTGACATTACGATATTACTAGTGATAGCAATACCTCCTTCAACACAGGAGTGAGTAATGGCCGATCAGGGCACTATGGAATGGAAACTAGAGCGATGCGGAAAGGTTACCGCATCAAAAGTATGGGATGTTGTTAATAAGTCTCCAAAGGGCATTTATTATGCAGAACGTGCAAACTATGCATATGCTCTTGCTATAGAAACGCTTACAGGAATACCGGAAGAAATTGAACCTAATAAATTTATGATTTGGGGAACACAAAATGAACCGCTTGCTAGAACACGATACCAAGAAACCACCTTTGACATCGTCACTGAAGTTGGCCTTGTTATTCATCCTGTTATACAGCGTAGCGGTGCTTCTCCTGATGGGCTTGTTGGAGATGACGGGCTTATCGAAATAAAATGCCCTCAAACAAAAACGCATTGCGCAACACTGATGGCTGGTGAGGTTCCTAAAAACTACCTCACACAGATTTGTTGGCAAATGGCTTGCCTGCCAGAACGGAAATGGTGCGACTTTATAAGTTTTGACCCTCGTATGCCTGAAAAGGGTCAGATATTTGTAAAGCGCGTATACCGTAAAGACTTGCAGGATTACATTGAACAACTAGAGGAGGAAGTTAAAAGGTTTTTGCGTGAAGATGTAGATTCAATTGTGGAAAAGATAAAGAATATCATGGAGAAGATGTAATGCAAAATTCATCGGAAACGGTG